>Ga0074193_1000527_pt1 | contig 61442 bp, 45 predicted proteins | sample EPASupsiteHSE605_FD_64523 | JGI IMG/M metagenome (GOLD analysis project Ga0074193, IMG submission 64523) | Bioremediated contaminated groundwater from EPA Superfund site, New Mexico - Sample HSE6-05 | ecosystem: Environmental > Aquatic > Deep subsurface > Groundwater > Contaminated ...
AAAACCCGGTTGTTTTTCGATACGGTTCAAGATAGTCTTAATGTGCATCCTGTCTGAGCTAAGCTGAGGAGTTTTTGGAAGAAACTTTCCCCGGCAAGGTAAGACAGGATGCTTTTTCTGAAAACCCGCAACAGGACATTGGCAATAGCATGGAGCCCCGACTCTATCAAGGCCAAGCCCTGCGGGTGTGCGCTGTGCGCACAGCCTTGACAGAGCCGAGCCTCCCTGCTCCACCTGAAGGTGGCAAGGGTGACGGGGCGGCAGGCGCCCCACACCTTCACCTCCGGCGGGGCTCAGGTTCTGGGGCTAAATATCAAAGATCTACCCACAGATTCTGCGGACGAGGCGCATTTTTTAACGGCAAGGAATTTGCCGAACTTGGCGTCAGCATTGAGAATGTGCGACAACATCCAACTATTCAAAAAGGCCAACAACTCAAAAGCAAATCGATGATTACAATTGCAAACTATCTCCCGCTTTTCTTTTAGGCGTTTAACGAATTGATTATGGAGAATCCTGTGTGTGTTAAAATCAGGGTAGTCCCATTTCTGCATCAATGATTCTTCCGCTGTAAAATGGTGTTGAGCGTAATCAGTTAGCGCATCAAAAACTTGTGCCAGATCCCAGGCGGATGCCTCGTTGACGAAAACATCGTAAATTTTATTGAGTAAAAAGATGAGGTGGCGGTGATGTTCGTCGAGCTCATCTATTCCTATCGAATACTGTGCGTTCCAGGTTACAAGATCCATTTTTAACCATTTTTTACAGATAAATCCCCTCAAGAATCCTTTGGCCATGCGGCAAGGCAGCGTTAAAACGTGCGACTTTGAAACGCGATTAACAAACCTCATTTCCATCAAACACGTGCCCTGGTGAAGCCGTTGCGTTTCAGGGCGAGAACATACCCTGTCCGCGAACACTTGCAAGTGCAAAAACGTAATTCAAGCATTGTTTATCATTTTTAAAATTTCGGGGACAGGGTAGGGAATTGAAATCAATAAAAAACAATGTCCGAAAAATAGCGACTGGATTGATTGTGTACCTAGGGATTTCTAATTGTGAACTTTTCTGTTATATATAACGGCTTGGGTGCTACCCCGATTTGCTGCACTGTGCGCATTGCTCCCATTTCACTTAAATCAAATTAGAAAGAATTTTATATAATTGGACACACATATGACTAATGCTCCGCGACTTCTTGATAAACTCGTCAGCATGACAGCTATACACGACGTGGAACTCATGGAGTTTAGCCTGCTGAAAACTTTGGAAGAATTTTTAAGGCCCCAGGAATTGCTCATCCTGAAATTAGACCAAAACGGGCAGCCGAGTTATCAATTGAGCCTCAGGCAAGAGAAGTATGAGATTATTTTGGATAGCATCTCTATTTCCGAAGAAATCCTGGCTACGCTAGAAATCGTGCGAAGCACAAAGCAATCGTTTAACCGAATGCTTCATTCGAACCTCCTGCTTACCGTCTGGCATGTGCTTCAGGAAAAATCTCATGAAATTTTTCTGGTAACAATAACCAATGATCAGATCAGCAAGCAAGACGCCTACATGATAAAGGGTCTCTTGGGGATTTACCGCAATTTCTTTGCCGTGCTCAGCGATGCACAACGCGACCAATTAACCGGACTCTTAAACAGAAAAACCTTCGATGACGTCATCAATAAAATTTATTTTCAGCGTCCAGTATCCACAGAGGCAGTCCTCATCGAGCGACGAAGCAAAGATGATATTGTCAATTCCGAGTTCTGGATAGGAATGGCCGATCTGGATAATTTTAAACGAATTAACGACACGTGGGGGCATTTATACGGAGATGAGGTGTTATTGCTGATGTCGCAACTCATGCAGGGGCACTTCAGGGAAAATGATTACTTATTTCGTTTTGGCGGCGAGGAATTCGTCGTCATTATCCGTACACATGGTGAAGAACAGGCCCACAAAGCTTTTGAACGTTTTCGTGTCGCAATGGAAACACACAATTTTCCGCAAGTTGGGCAAGTTACCGTAAGCATCGGTGTTGCGAAAATGTCTCCCAGTGTATTTTCAGCAACACTTCTCGATCATGCCGACAAGGCTTTGTATCATGCAAAGCAGCATGGAAAAAACCAGGTATGTTTTTATGAAAAACTGGTCGACAATGGACTGGTTGAAGAATCAAAATTTACTTCAGGAACGATTGAACTCTTTTGATGCTATAAAATTGTGCCTATCGCTGAGGCGCTAAGTCTCGGATGCAGTGGCCTCCCGTATCAGAGCGTCGTCAACCTGTATCTTAGGGATTGTACGCAGTCGCACCGAAAGCTCAATATCAACTGAAACGGAATAGGCACGGGTGGCCCAAGGCATGCTTAATGCGCTTTCGTTCGCTCTCATGATCGAAAGCGGGCTAAATGATAGGAGAAACCGTGAAAGAAAGCGTGCGAACGGTGTCCAGTTTGCACTCCAACCCCCTTCGGAAACAACGGGATAATCAATTTGCATCTCCTTGGGTTGCCGCTGAATTTTTATTTTTATCGAAATAAATTTTATTAAAATATTCAGGGTAATTTGCTACTGCACATTCAGGGCACATGCTGTGAGAAAATTTAGCCTCGGAATTGTCTTGGATATATTTTTCTAGCTGTTTCCAGTCTCCCTTATCATCTCTAATTTTTTTGCAATGAGAGCAGATAGGAAGGAATCCTCTAAGAACCTGGATTTCGTTCATTGATTTTTCTATCAATTCTTTGTCTAATATTGCTTGGTCCAACATTTTTTTATTTAATTTTCTCTCGATATCATACTTTTTAAAAATAATATGAATTGATATGCCGTTAACCAATAGGCATAAAATTATAGATATTCCAATGTCTAAAAAGCTATGAATCTTAGACGTGTATTTTACAACTGATTCTGGATTGAAAAATTCAATTATTATAAACAATGAAACAGTTGTAATTATTAATGGTATTAAGTGTTTGAACGGATTTTTGAAAAAAATGCCAGAGTAGCAAACTAAAATGAAAAAGAAATATGGTATGCTTCCATGTATCCCATTGTTAAAGAACCATCCAATAGATATTGCAAGGTATAGAAAAATAAACGATATTGTTATTAATTTTCTGTGATTATTAAATTTTATAGAATAAATGTAGCAGCAAGTTGAATAAATGATACACGATATATCTATAAATTGTGATACAATGTTACCTAAGAATATATCGTAAGATAAAAGAGCTGCGCCAGCAATACTGATAAAAATCATTACTGCATTGAATGTACGATTTTCGAATGTTTGTGTATCTTGGTTTCCCAATAGAGAATGCAGGTAACCAATTATTTTTTTGTGGTCCATAGTTCGCATGTCTGGCTTCAAAAGTGGATCAAAGGTAAAATTTCTGGGGAAATTATGGGGCAGGGTAGTGAATACAAAATCATGTCGAACTGATTGACACCGGCAGTCAAATCGTGACAGTGGACATGTCGGCAAATCGACGAAGCATCCCGCTGGAGGGTAAGCGCGCTCCAGGTTAAAAAATTCCCTCCAAACCTTTTCTTTCGATAATATCGAATAGGCGTTTGCTGGCGCCGGTTGGTTTCTTGACGCCTCTTTCCCACTTCTGAACGGTAGAAGGGGAGACGTTCACCACGGCCGCAAAGGCCGCTTGACTCAAATGAGTCTTTTTGCGCAACGCCACAATATTGTCTGCTGAATATTCTTTGATATCCGGCAAGCAAAGGGAATGAATTTCCCGCATGGTGATTTCATCGATTGCGCCATCCTGATACAAATCATCAACCACGCTGGTCAACGATTTAGCCGTTGTCTTTCTCATCGGTGTTTACCTCGATAAAGGTCCCCGTGCTGATAGAACGGGCTATTTGATCCGGCGACAGGTTGAGCAGTATTTCCGCAACGCGCCGGAATGCTATCAGCTCTTGCTTGCTCACGTTCGCTTTTTCATTCTTGGCGAACCCATGAACGAATATTGCCCGATCATCTTTTTTGAAACAAATAATGGTTCGACCGCTGCCGCGCTTCCCTTGGCCGGGAAAAGGGACCCGTTTTTTTAAAACATGGCCCCCGGGATCAGCCTCAAAGCTTCCGCCGGCCACTTCATCGAGCGCGTCGGCAAGGTCGGTGATCGTCAAGCCGTGCTTGTCTGCCCATTTGGCAAACTCTTTGGTCATTAATCGAATCATGTGTAACTATAGCACAGGGTGCTATAGTTGGCAATGGGGCTGGTGGCGAGTGACAAGGGAAATGAGCATCAATTTCTTGTTGAACATATCCCCAATTTGGAAACAATCTGGAAACGAAAAAGCAGGGTTTTCATGTCCGTTTCAATTCGATTTTATTATAAAAACTCAACATTATTGTTTTAATGTCAACAAACATTCACTATGATGCGGGGTGAATGTCTGGGCGCATCCAGACGAGGGCGTTCCGATCCGGTAATCGGCGACGCATGGCATACAACTTTCCGGTAAACAGGTTCTCTGCTCTTTTTTCATGAAACGTACTATCCCACCACTCCCGCTGCTGCGCAATCATGCCGAATGTGTCGACACTCACTGCCATCTCGACATGGAAGCGTACCAGCCGGATCTCGACGCGGCAATCGCGTCGGCGGCGCAACATGGCGTCACCCGCATTATAACCATTGGCATCGACGTGCCCAGTTCCCAGCGCGCGGTGGCCCTGGCCGACCACTATCCCAATGTGTACGCCACCGTTGGCATTCATCCCCACGACGCCCTCCAGGCCACTCCGGCGGCCCTCGACGCCTTAGCCGAGTTGGCTCAGCATCCTTTCGTGGTCGGATACGGCGAGATCGGGCTGGATTACGCCAAGCAGTACGCGCCCCGCGACGTTCAACTCAAGGCCTTTGCCGACCAACTCCACCTCGCCAAGCAACTCAAACTGCCAGTGGTGATTCATGATCGGGAGGCGCACGAGGACGTCCGCGACCTGCTTCGATCCGTTGGTCCGTTCCCGGCGCGCGGGGTGATGCACTGCTTTTCCGGCGATCAAGAACTGGCGCGGGAGATGGTCGACAGCGGGTTGTATTTGTCGATTCCAGGCGTGGCCACCTTTGCCAATGCGGATATGCTTCGCGAGGTTATTCGCACCGTTGATCTCGATTGCCTGCTGCTGGAAACCGACGGCCCGTTTCTGGCGCCTGTGCCGTACCGGGGAAAAAGAAACGAACCCAAGTTGATGCTCTACACCGCGCAACTGGTCGCTGATTTGAAACAGACGTCTCTTGAGGAGGTGGCTCGGGCAACAACCGCCAATGCCGTCCGTCTTTTTCACCTGCCGGAGGTTCTCCATGATCCGCGATAATCTCAACCATATTCTTGAGACCATAACGCAATCGGCGCGCAATTCCGGAAGAGATCCTCTTGAGATCACATTGGTGGCGGTGAGTAAATTGGTAGATCTTGCCACTATCCAGGAGGCCGTCGATTGCGGGCATTTTGTGTACGGCGAGAATTATCTGCAAGAGGCGGCGGAAAAAATTCCCCATTTCCCCTCAACAATTCACTGGCATTTCATCGGCCATCTGCAGAGCAACAAGGCCAAGCAGGCGGTGGAACTCTTTGACATGGTGGAAACGGTGGATCGTTTGAAAATCGCCAAGGCCCTTGACCACCATGCGCGGCTGCTGAACAAGAACCTCTCGGTTCTCGTTCAGGTGAACACCGGCCGGGAAGAGCAGAAATCCGGGGTGCTGCCCGAGGACGCTGAGAGACTTGTGCGCGCCATTGCCCAAGAAACCACCCTCCAGATTCGCGGCCTGATGACCATGCCGCCCTTTTGTGCTGATCCTGAACACAGCCGGCCCTATTTCCGCGAGTTGCGCGAGCTTGCCAAACAGCTTGCCGCGCAGGGTCTTTTTGCAGATAATGAACGCATCGAACTTTCCATGGGCATGTCCGCCGATTATCCGGTGGCCATCGAGGAAGGCGCAACGCTTGTTCGGGTGGGGACAGCGTTGTTTGGCAACAGAAATTATGATGGAGTCAATTAAATGAATATTACCATGATCGGCGCCGGGTATGTTGGCCTGGTGACCGGAACCTGTTTTGCCGAATTCGGCCATTTTGTTACCTGCGTGGACAAGCTGGACGAGAAAATCGAGCAACTGAACAACGGGGTTGTCCCCATTTACGAGCCTGGACTTGATGTTCTGGTGAAAAAAAATGTTTTGGAGGGGCGACTCCGCTTCACCTCCGACTTGGCCCAGTCCGTGCCCGAGGCGGAGGCGGTGTTTATTGCCGTAGGCACTCCCAGTTCGCGGCGCGGCGACGGCTACGCTGATCTTACCTACATCTACGAGGCCGCCCGAGACTTGGCCGTTCACCTGCGCGGATACACCGTGGTGGTCGACAAGAGCACGGTGCCGGTGGGCACGGCACGGCAGGTGGAGCGGGTGATTCGAGAGGCCAATCCCCAGGCTGAATTTGACGTCGCCTCCAATCCGGAATTTTTGCGGGAAGGGGCCGCCATCAGCGATTTCATGCGTCCCGACCGGGTGGTGATCGGCGTCGAATCGGAGAGAGCAGGCAAATTACTCAAGGAAATTTACAAACCGCTGTATCTTCGCGACACTCCCATTGTCAACACCACCATTGAAACCGCCGAACTCACGAAGTACGCCGCCAACGCCTTCCTGGCGGTGAAAATCAGTTTTATTAATGAAATCGCAACCGTCTGTGAAGCCGTGAACGCCAATGTCGTTGAACTCGCCAAAGCAATCGGCATGGACGGGCGCATTGGCGGCAAATTTCTCCACCCTGGACCCGGGTATGGCGGCTCCTGTTTTCCCAAAGACACCTTGGCGCTGATGCGGATTGTTCAGGAGCACGGCGAGAATGTGCGCATTGTCGAGGCCGCGGTTGAGGTCAATGCGGCGCAGAAGGCGCGGATGGTAAAAAAAATCAGAGAGATGCTTGGCGGCTCCGAGGCCGGCAAGACCATTGCGGTGCTGGGGCTAACCTTTAAACCAGAGACCGACGACATGCGCGACGCGCCCTCGGCAACCATCTTGCCGGCCCTGTTGGAAAAAGGCGCCCGTGTGCGCGCCCATGATCCCAAGGGCATGGAAGAGGCGAAGGCGTATCTTCCGGCTGCAATCGAGTATGCGGAAAATCCCTATGACGCTGCAGCAGGGGCGGATTGCGTCGTCCTGATGACGGAATGGAATCAGTACCGAGCCCTTGACTTGCAGAGACTCAAAAGCCGTATGAACGCCCCGGTTTTTATCGATCTGCGCAATGTCTACGAGCCAGAGGCCATGAAGAACGCCGGATTCCGCTATGTTGGCGTGGGGCGAAAATAGAGGAAACAGTAACTCCCCTTTGGCAGGACCAAAGGGGAGTTACTGTTGTTGCCGAAAGGTGATCGCAGGAGAGGGCGATAGGCGCTCTGCGGAATTGTCGGCTCGCCGACAACAGGCTTGCAGAGAAAAGACTATGCTGTTATTTGCGCCGGGATGCCCGCTTGGCGGCCTTCAACGGGTTGACCCGGATTTTAACAATGTTGACTTCCGGTTTCGCGTGGGTTGCAAAGTTGCAAATGCCCAATCGCCATTTTGCCCCAGGATTCGCGTAGGTGTCACAAAATTTACTGTCATTCGCTTCAACAATTCGTTCGCATCCTTCGCATTTTTCGATAACCGGGAGGAACGAACCTTCGCTGAATTTTGCCGCATTACTTGTCTGCATATGCCAACTCCTGAAAAAATATAAACTTTTTCTTGAATCAGAAAAAAATCTTCCATACAATTATAAAGGTGACACGAAGAGGCGTGTCGCCCTCACCTAAAAAGTAACTTTTATAAAGACAATTGCACGGTCTGTCAACACCTACTCACAATTGTCGAGTATAAAATCGTTGAAGACAGTCTGGAGACTCTCGTATGCCGATCTATGTCTGGAAAGGAAAAAACAGTTTTGGTGAAAAGCGCAAAGGGGAGGTCGAGGCCATCGACGAAGCCGGCGCTCGCGCTCAACTCAGGCGATTACGGATCGACAATCCCACGGTCAAGGAAAAACCCAAGGATCTCTTCGAAAACATAGACTTTTTCAAGCCATCGGTTACGGGCAAGGATCTTGTTATCTTTACGCGTCAGCTCTCCACCATGATTGACGCCGGCCTGCCGCTGGTGCAATGCCTGCAGATTCTTGGCAAGCAGCAGAGCAACGCAACGTTTAAGAAGGTGCTGACAACCATTCAAAGTGACGTGGAAACAGGAACCACCTTGGCCGATTCGATGCGCAAGCATCCCAAGGTTTTTGACAGTTTGTACAGCAACATGATTGAGGCCGGCGAGTTAGGCGGTATTCTCGACACCATTCTTTCGCGACTGGCCGGGTTTAAAGAAAAATCCATGGCGCTGCAGAAAAAAATCAAGGGCGCGATGACCTATCCCGTTATTTGTTTGGCGATCTCCATCCTCATTTTGATTGTTATCCTGGTCTTTGTCATTCCTGTTTTTGTCGAGATGTTTGCCAGTTTGGATTCAGCCCTGCCGGCGATTACGCAACTTGTCGTTAACATGAGTGATTTTGTGAAAGGCAATATCATTTATCTGATAATCTTTGGTATCCTTGTCTTTTACGGGATTAAAAAAATCTACGGTACGGAAAAGGGACGATTTAAGATCGACGCTTTTGTGTTGAAGGCCCCGGTTGTCGGCCAACTCACTCGAAAAGTCGCAGTTTCGAAATTTACCCGCACGCTGAGCACCATGCTGCAAAGTGGCGTGCCTATTTTGGACGCACTGCAGGTGGTTGCGCGCACATCGGGAAACAAAGTCGTTGAACGGGCTGTGCTCCGGGTTTCGGCAAGCATCGCCGAAGGCCGGCCGATTGCAGAGCCGCTTGAGGAGTCGGGGGTTTTCCCCAACATGGTTGTGCAGATGATCAATGTCGGCGAATCGGTTGGCGCGCTCGACACCATGCTTGAAAAAATTGCTGATTTTTACGACGAAGAGGTCGATCAGGCCGTCGAAAACCTGACCGCGATGATCGAACCCTTTATGATGGTTTTTCTTGGTGGCATGATTGGCGGACTTGTAGTAGCAATGTACCTGCCCATTTTTCAGATGGCCGGAAAAATTTAAACTCTTCAATCAGTTCCAGGAGATAGATTCGTATGAGCGAAATTACAGGCGTCATTGCCAGAGAAATACTTGATTCACGGGGCAACCCAACTGTTGAGGTGGAAGTGCATCTTGAAACCGGGGCCATGGGCCGGGCGGCGGTCCCCTCCGGGGCTTCCACCGGAACGCGGGAAGCGCTTGAATTGCGGGACACGAACAACAAACGGTATGGCGGCAAAGGCGTGCTTCAGGCCGTTGAGAATGTCAATGAGCGGATTGCTCCCGCCATTCTCGGTTTCGAGTCTTCGCAGCAGGTGGTGATCGACGGCGTTATGTTGGAGCTTGACGGCACCGCCAACAAAGAAAAATTCGGCGCCAACGCCATCCTCGGCGTGTCCATGGCGGTGGCTAAGGCAACGGCCGTCGAATTGGAACTGCCGCTCTACAATTATCTCGGCGGGGTCAACGCCAAGGTCTTGCCGGTGCCGATGATGAACATCCTCAACGGCGGGGCGCATGCCGACAACAACGTCGATATCCAGGAATTCATGATCCTCCCTGCCGGGGCCGCGTCTTTTGCCGAGGCGCTGCGCATGGGGGCGGAAACCTTTCACGCCCTCAAGACGGTGCTGAAAAAACGGGGGCTGCAAACCGCAGGCGGCGACGAAGGTGGTTTTGCGCCCAATCTGCGCTCCAATGAGGAGGCCATGGAGGCTATTCTCGAAGGCATTGTCCAGGCCGGTTACACTCCGGGAAAGGATATCTTTATTGGCATTGACGCGGCGGCCAGTGAATTTTATTCCTCCGACGAAAAGATGTACATTTTAGGCGCGGAAAAAAATCCAAAGAAAACCGCCGAGCAAATGATCGCCTTTTACACCGAGTGGGTCAACAAATACCCCCTGATTACCATTGAAGACGGTCTGGATGAATCCGACTGGGATGGTTGGCGGCAACTGACCGACGCCTTGGGCAAAAGAATTCAACTGGTCGGCGACGATATTTTCGTGACCAACACCAGCATCCTGAAAAAGGGCATCGCGCAGAAAATTGCCAACTCGATCCTGATCAAACTCAATCAAATAGGATCGGTCACCGAGACCATCGATGCGGTGGACATGGCCCACAGGGCTTCCTATACGGCTGTTATTTCTCACCGTTCCGGAGAAACTGAAGACTCCACCATTGCCGATCTCGCAGTGGCCCTCAACAGCGGCCAGATCAAGACCGGGGCCCCGTCGCGCAGCGATCGGGTGGCAAAATACAATCAGCTGCTGCGCATTGAGGAAGAATTGGGCGGCGCCGCTCAGTTCGCCGGAGTTTCGGCTTTTCCTTTTCTTGCATGAACCGGTTGACAACCTGCTGTCTTACTTCCTATCATAAAGGAAACCTTCTACAAATTGATTCTCTTCATTGTGGTCCGTCATGGAGGTAAAAAATGACTTTGACGAAAGCTGATTTGGTGCAGCAGGTCTACAAGACCCATCCCAATCTGACAAAATCGCAATCAACCGATTCCGTTGAAACCTTTTTATCGCTGTCCAAATCTTCGCTGGTGACCGGGGAAGATTTGCTGCTCAGCGGATTTGGCAAATTCAACATCAAGGATAAAAAATCCCGGCGCGGGCGCAATCCGCAAACGGGAAACGAGTTGACCCTTGACGCGAGACGGGTGGTTACTTTTAAACCCTCGGGTATTTTGCGCACGCGCATCAATTCCGACTAATCTGCTGTATTCGCTGCATGAAAAGGGCGCCACCAAAGGTTGGCGCCCTTTTTTATTCTTCGCAGCCTGCCGGACAAAAGGTCGCCGGTTGTCTCGGGCTGCTTCTTTTTTGCCTCAACCATATCTCGTCGTTCCGACTCAGCCGCCATCATGTCCATTTATTCTCTTCCCACGCTTGAGTATCGGTTCCAACGCCTTGACGTCAAATGCCTTGACCTGCCCGACGATCTTGTCCGTTTTTTGCACGATAATGATGTCGGTCAAGCCGCGTTTACGGATAATGTGCGAGCATGGGGACTCCCGGAACCTCTGCCGGTATGGCAAAGCAGCGCGACGCGTTTCCAACTCCTTGCCGGATACCCTTATCTGCCCGCCCTCCGATCCCTGGGAATACAGACGGTGCAGTGTCAAATTCTGCCCCTGGACACGGCGGCTTTCAGCCTATATGCGCTGCAGATTCGGCACAGCCTGTCCACGCTCCCGTCCAGCCCAGTGTTGCAGGCGCATCTTTTACAACAGGCGCAAAAGACCCTAGCTGAAGACGAGGCGCTGCGTTTGCTGGCGGCAATGGGCCACAAACCGCAACGCTATAAACTGCAGGAACTGCTCGCATTGCTCCAACTGGACCCTACCGTGCTGCTGGCCATGCACCAGGGCACACTCTCTGCCAAAGCCGGCAAACACCTGGCCCTGCTCACCCCTGACGATCAAAGGAGCCTGGTTGAGGTGATCAACACCTATCGTCCCGGCGGCTCCAAACAGCAGAAAATGGTCGAGATGACCGTGGAATTGGCCCTGCGTCACAACAAACCGGTGCGGGACATCGTCCAGGATTGGGTGGGGGGGCCGACTGATCAGCACAACCGACCGCAACAGCTGCAGCATCTTTTGCAAATCCTACAGGAACAGGTTGCCCCGAGAAACACCGAGGCGGAAAAGGATTTTCACAAACTTGTCCAGGAGTTGCAACCGCCGGAGCAGGTGAGTCTGGAGCACAGCCCATCCTTTGAGGACGACAGCGTGACGGTGCGTCTGCATTTTTCTACAAGCGAGCAATTGCGGGCGCAGTGGCAGACGATTCAAACCCTGGCGCGATAAAAAATACAAAATTCGCAAACAACAACGCCCCCATCTTGCAGGTCTGGATAACCTGCAAGATGAGGGCGTTGTTGCGTTGAGGCCTCTTTGGCCGCAGCTGAACCGACGGGTCAGAACGTGACCACCTCTGCAGACTGGAGCAGGCCGCTGAGTTCCAGTTGCCAGCCGGCGCCGCCCAGGGATTCCGCCAGCAGCACCGCCAGATGCTGCGGCGCAATACCCAGGTTGCGGTTACGGCCCAGGCCGGAGATGCAGGAGGGGCAATTGGTGACAATTGAATGGGGGCCTTGTTCGGCGACGGCTTTGGCCAGCAGATTGTCGCGTTTGCGTTCGAGCATGGCCCCGGCAATATCGGGTCGCGACAGGGCCAGGGTGCCGGCCTCGGAACAGCAGCCGCCAATCGAGGTCACTTGGCCGCCGATCTGCCGCACCATCAGATCGCCCTCGCCCTGGAGCGAGTCGTGGCAGGGAGCGTGGTAGAGAAAACGTCGCTCCTTGTCCTGGACAAAGCGCTTCGGGGCCTGTTCCAGCACAAAGTAGGACACGTCGGCTAGGGCGCAGCCAAAGATTTCCTCTGCCCCCAACTCGTGCAAGGCCTCGCGGCAGGTGCCGCAACTAACGATCAGGCCGTCAAAGTCGATATAGCCAAGCATCTCCCGGATCTGACTGAGGATGATGGTGTCGCGCAGGGTGACGTCGCTGTGCATCCGGGTTTTGGCGTTGGCCTTGGCCGGAAAGCCGCAACAGAGATTCGGCGGCGGCAGCACCACCCGCACTCCGGTTTTCAGCAGAGCATAGATGGCGGCCTCGGCGATGTTGGCGTACAGCCGTTCCGAACCGCAGCCCGGGAAATAGAAGACCGTTTTTACGCACGGCTCCTTGGGGTTGAGCAGCAGGGCCTCGTTGAGCGAACACGAAGGCAGGGCGTCGCGCAGCGACTGCTTTGACGGCGGCATCATCGGCGACTTGAGCATGCTCACCAGTCGCCATTTTTTTGTGGTCAGCGCTTCGGGGGCCTGGCTCAGCAGGTCGGAGGCCAGCCGCTGGAGGCCGGCGCCCCATTCCACCACGGTCTTGCGAAACAACGTATTGTAGAGCCGGTTGCGGGTTTTAAGATAGTGCAGCGACATCCGCGTAGGCAGGGGCGAGTGTTTGTAGCCGCGCTCGCTGAGGATCTCGCGTTCCAGGATTGAGACCTGGGCGGTGTCGATGTCCACCGGACACGGCTTGAGACATTTGCCGCAGAGGGTGCAGTGGTCGGCGATTTCCTCCAGATTTTTCAGCTGGTTGAAGCGTGGGAAATGGGAGCGCTGCATATCGTAGAGCAGGGCCTCGATCAACGAGCCAATGGCCAGGTTCTTGTTGCGCGGGTGGAAAAACAGGTTGCTGCCCGGATAGAACACGCAGCAGTCGGCCTTGCACTTGCCGCAGCGGATGCATTTGGAGATCTTGGAGGCAAGCGTCTCCAGCGAGCCGTGCTGGAGAATCCGGGCTTCCAGTTCCAGCAGATTGAACGAGGGGGTGAAGACCTTGTCGATGATGTCCGGATCAACCAGCTTGCCCGGATTCATCACCCCTTGGGGATCAATCTGTCGGCGGTACAGGTTCAGTTCGTCGATCAGCTGCGGGTCCAGAAACTTCATCTTGGTGATGCCAATGCCGTGTTCGCCGCTGACCACGCCGCCTAGGGCCACGGCCTTGGCCATGACCTCGTCGGCGGTCTCGGCCGCCCGCTGCATCATGGCCCGGTCGTTGGAAAAAACCGGGATGTTGACGTGGACGTTGCCGTCGCCGGCGTGCATGTGGGTGGCGATGATGATCCGCCGCTTGCGCGCCTCGGTGAAAATCTTTCGCACATTAGCGCTGATGCGGGCAAAACCGCGAAACAGCTCCAGCAGGTCGGATTCCAGGCTTTTGAGGTAGGTTTCGCCGCGCACGTTCTCGACCACGCGTTGGCCCAGGCCGGCCAGGGCGGCGGCGCATAACTCGTTGGCCTTGGGAATTTTGGCCTCGAGCCAGTCCGGGTCTTCGATCGGTTCGGCGGTCTCCAGGTAGGTCAAAATTTCCTGGACCACGCTCTGTTGGTTGTAGACGTCCTCGTCGATGTTGGTGTGGTCGACAAACCGGGCAAACTCGGCTAGGGCCGGCAGCGGCAGCACGATGTCCTCGTTGAGCTTGAAGGCGTTGGTGCGGGCAGCAATGGCCCCCAACCGCTTGCGGTCGCGCCAGAAGCGGCTGGCCTCGTCGGCGTCGCTGGCGACAAAGATCTCGGTGTTGACGTGGCGGTCGAGCAGGCGCAGCAGTTGTTCCTTGCCGCGCAGGATTTGCTCGGTGGTGTGGCCGACCATGTCGATCAGCAGCACCGCTTTGGGCGGTTCGCTCCGTGCGGCCTTGAACTTATAGTTGATCGCCCGGATGTACTCCTCATCGAAATGCTCCAGGGCCATCAGGGCCTCTTCGCCCTGATTGACGAACTGCTCGGAGATTTCGACAATCACCCGGCTGGCCTCGTCCATGTCGGCCCCAAAAAATTCGAGACAGAAGGTCAGCTTTTTTTCATACGCCCGGTAGAGAATGAACTCGGCCGAGGTGATGATTCCGTCGGTGCCTTCTTTCTGCACGCCGGGCAGGCCGCCTAGGGCTTTGTTGGTGATGTCCTTCCACAACCCTTTTTTGCGGATCTGGTCGCCGCGCAGTTCCACCCGCCGCACCACGGCGCCTTGGCCGTCGAAAACGTCGTAGACGACCTGATCGTCGGGCAGGATCTTGCGCATTGGATGATTGATCCGGCGCACGGTCAGCATGCCCGCGCCGGGCATGGCAATGGTGTAGGCCAGCAGATTGTCGATGGCCGTGCCCCAGAGCACGGCCGTCTTGCCGCCGGCGTTTTCCGAAATGTTGCCGCCGATGGTCGAGGCCCAGGCGCTGGTCGGGTCGGTGGCAAAGACCAGCCCCTGTTTGTCGGCGTACTGCATGGCGTCGTGGGTGATAACCCCGGCCTCAAGCCGCAGCACCGCCATCTGTTCGGTCTTGCCGCTGTCGTCGCGGAATTCCTGCACAGCAACGCCGTGGATGCGGTTGAGCTTTTCGGTGTTGATGATCACGCAGCCGGCGTCGACCGGAACGGCGCCGCCGGTGAGGCCGGTGCCGCCGCCGCGCGGAATCACCCGCAACCCCAGCTCCTCAATGGCCGCCAGCAGAGCGGGAACCTGCTCCTCGGTTGCGGGGCGGACCACGGCCACGGGCAGATAGAGCCGCCAGTCGGTGGCGTCGGTGGCGTGGCTGATCAGGGAAAAGGGATCAAAACAGACGTTGTCGGCCCCGATAATCGCGCCCAACCGTTTGCGGATGCGCGCCCTGGCGGCCGCCGCTCCGCTGATCTCCTTCTGCAGTTCGTGCACCCGCTCCAGGCAGAGGCGCACCAGGTTGACCACCTTGTTGCTGCGCGCCGAATCCACCTTCACCTTTTGGGCCGTGCCTTCAATGATGTCCAGGTCCTTTTTCATGGTCTTGAAGAAGGAGAGGCGGCGGCGGGGCGAATCAATCAGTTCCTGGTAGAGAAAAGGGTTGCGCCGGAGGATGAACAAATCGCCCATGCAGCGCATGACCAGACGGGCGGAACGGCCGGTGACCCGTTGGCTGCGCAGCTCTTCCAGGTCGTCCCAGACAGCGGCGCCGAACAGGTGGTTGATGATCAGCCGGTCGTCGGCGGAGGTGAAATTATATGGAATTTCTCGATAGTTGGTTGTTTTCATCTGCTGTCCGTGCGTTCAAACTGCTGGGGAATAACCTGGGAGCCACCGGCAAGGCCGGCGGCGGCGGGGAGGTTACGGCTCTTAACGTGTTGCTGGGGGATGATAGGCGCTCTTATGAAAAACGGCCGCTCGCGGCTGGAGGATAAAAAAAGTAAAGCTGATTTCGTACCACAATGGGCTAAGCGATGCAAATATTTCTATCGGTTTCCGGCTTAAGCCGCCATTTCCCCGATCAGTCGTTCCGCGGTGAAAAACTTGGTTTGAAAGGCGGCGCGGGCCTCGTTGGAGCCGATGATTGCCACCAGATCCTGGTCCTGGAAGCGGAACTGGGGGCCGGGATTGGGCTCCAGCTGGTTGTCGCGGAGCACGCCCACCACCGAAACCCCAGTTTTTTTGCGGATCTCGGATTCACCGATGGAGCGGGCGACCAGCGGGCTGCCGGCGGCAATGGTCAGCCACTGGAGATCGAACTGCTGTTCGGCGGAACGGAACTGGGACAGGGTTTGATAGGGTTTGCTCTGGCTCATGCCGCTGACGAAATATTCCTGACGCAGGGTTTCGGTCTGCCGCTGGATTTCGGTCACCGGGATGTGCAGGGCCAACAGCGCCTGCCGGGTCATTTCCAGACCGGCTTCCAGTTCCGGGTAGACCAGATCGGTGACGTTCAGTTCGCTGAAGATTGCAAAAAAATCCGGGTCCGACAGTCGGGCCACCACCTCGATGCGGTTGTTGAGCCGCTGGGCATGGGCGATGATGGTTTGCGCTTCGACAATGCCGGGAATGGTGACCACCAGCAGGGCGGCGTCGCCCATCGATGCCGCCTCCAGCACGATTTCGTGGCTGGCGTCGCCGTAGACCACCGCGTGCCCGGCCTCCTTGGCCTGTTCGATCCGTCGCTGATCGAGTTCAATCACCACAAAGGGTCGGGACAGACGGTGGAGTGCGGCCGCAATCTGCATCCCCACCCGACCGCCGCCGGCAATCACCACATGGCGGCTGAACCCCTTGTCCGGAAAGTTGATTGATTCGAGCAATTCCTTTTGGAACCACCGTTTTTTCAGGGCGTACAGGCGGGCAGTCTGGGCTGAGATGATCGGCGTCAGCACCATGGTCAGCACTGCCGTGGTCAGCACCAGGTTGTAGAAATCGTGGCTGATCGATCCGCTCGACACGCCGATCCGGGCCAGGACAAAGGAAAATTCGCCGATCTGGAACAACCCCAACCCCACGGCGATGGGAACGACGTTGCCGTAGCGAAACAGCCAGGAGACGCCGGCAAAGATCAGGCTCTTGCCCAGGCTGACCAGCAGCACCAGCAGCAGGATGGAGCCGAAATGATCGACCATAAATCCTGGGTCGAGCAGCATGCCTACCGAGGCGAAAAAGAGCAGGCCAAAGACGTCGCGCAACGGGATGATGTCGCTTAAGGCCTGGTGGCCGTAGTCGGACTCGTTAAGCACCATGCCGGCGATGAAGGCGCCAAAGGCAAACGACAAGCCAATGAGATAGGTGGCGTAGCCGATGCCCAGACCGATGGCGATGATCGCCAGGAGGAAGAGCTCGCGCGAACCGATCTTGGCGATGCGGCGCATCAGCCAGGGCAGCAGCTTAATGCCCAGGACGAACATGCAGAGCAGGAACAGGGCGGCCTTGATCGCCGCTTGGCCGAGATGGGCCATGCCGGCGGCCGGATCGTTCATCAGCGGCAGGATGATCAGCATCGGCACCACCGCCAGATCCTGGACAATGAGCATGCCGATCATCACCTTGCTCGACAGGGTCCCCAGCCAGCCCTGGTTCATCAGGGTTTTGAGGATCACCATGGTCGACGACAGCGAGATCAGAGCCCCGAACCAGATCGAGGTTTTGAGGTCCCAGCCCAGCATCCGGCCAATGCCCACGCCCAGGGCCAGGGTCAAACCAATTTGCAGCGGCGTGCCGATCAGGGCGATCCACTTGACCGGTTTGAGGTCTTTGTGGGAAAACTCCAACCCCAGGGCAAAGAGCAACAAACCCACCCCGATTTCGGCCAGGAGTTCAATGTCGTGGGCGTCGGAGATGGTCAGGCCGCCGGTGTGGGGGCCGAGGATGACGCCGGCCAGGATGTAGCCGAGAATCAGCGGTTGCCGCAGCCGCTGCATCAGGAGGCCGCAGAAAAAGGAGGTCAGAACAAGGAGGATGATGTCGGTGGCGATGCCCATGGTGATCCGTTATGGCCGGCGCGCGGCCGACTGCGCTTGAGGGAGAAAGGGATTTGTGCAAAGGGGCAACTATACCAACAGCAGGGAAAATGGCCAGCGGATTTCGTTGTGCGTTCCGCCTTCCCGGCAGGAGGCTCCGCTGGGATCGATTGCCTGGCGCATGGCGGCCTAGCGCCTAGCGGCAACGGAAGGGAGAGCGGGCGGCGAAAGTCAACGCAGGGGTAGTTGAACAATAAAGGTTGTGCCGACTCCAGGCTCAGTCTCAAAACGCAGTTTGCCCTGGTGCTTGTCGACCACCACGTTGCGGGCCAGGGCTAACCCTTGGCCGGTGCCCTTGCCGATTTTTTTGGTGGTGAAGAACGGTTCGAAAATGCGATGTTGAATAGCCGCGGGGATGCCGCCGCCGGTGTCGGCAATGCGAATTTCCATCCATTCGCCGTCGATCCGGGTCGACAGGCGGATGACGCCCTTGCCCTTGCGGCCGCCGTCAGTCACGTCGGCAATGGCGTGGGTCGCGTTGACAATGATGTTGAGCAACACCTGGTTGATTTCGCCGGGCAGGCAGAGGAGCATCGGCAGGTCAGGCGGAAAGTCGGTTTCCGTTTCGGCGATGTATTTCCACTCGTTGCGGCTGACGGTCAGGGTGTTTTCCAGGGCGTGGTTGATGTCGACCAAGACCTTTTCTTCGGAGCCGGGATGAGAAAATTCGCGCATGGCCCGGACAATGGCGCCAACCCGGTTGATGCCGTCCATGCTCTGTTCGATGGTCTTCGGGATTTCGTCGAGGAAAAAGGCGAGATCGGCCCGTTGGATCGTTTCTTCCAGGGTCGAGGCCAAGTCCATGGCTGCTTGGTTATGTTTCAATGCCTGGGCAAGCTGTTCGGCGCAGGTGCAGATTGCTGTTATGTCCTTGAAACTGTCGCTCAAAAAACGGAGGTTGTCGCCGACGTACTGCACCGGGGTGTTGATTTCATGGGCAATGCCGGCTGCCAGTTGGCCAATGGCTTCGAGCTTTTGCGTCTGATGAAGTTCCTGCTCCATGAGCAATTTTGCGGTCACGTCTTCCAGCAGGCCAACTGCTGCGGTGATGGCGCCGCAATCTGCAAAGATCGGGCTGATCACGACGCGAAATATCCGCTCGCTGTCGGCAGTGTTGAATTTGGCGGTCGCTTCCTGGGGTGTGCCGCACTCGAAGACCGCTGCGGCCGAAAACTCGGCAAAGGCCTGCTCCCATCCCTGCTGATCGAAGAAATCAAGCAGATTGCCGCCCTCGGTGTCGGCCATTGTTTTGGGAAACCATGTGCGCATCTGTTTGTTGACCTGCAGAATGTCCATGCCAGGACTGATCATCATCACCCCGATGTGCAGATTGTCCATGATGGACCGCAGTTTTTCCTCGGAACGGCGAAGCGAATGCTCTGTCTGTTTCAGTTCGGTGATGTCCAGGCCGATGCCGACCAAACCGGCCAGCGCTCCGCTGCTGTCGTTGAAGGTGGCTTTGTGGAGAAGCGAGTATTTCAGGGAACCGTCGGCGTATGCGCTCACCCGTTCGTCCACCTGAGCGCCGCGATTTTGGAGGAGTTCCAGGTCCATTTTGTGCAATTCGGCGGCCAACCGCGGTTTATGCACATCAAAGGTCGTTTTGCCGATGACCGAATCCCGCCGGCGATGGAAGGTTTCTTCAAAGGCCCGGTTGCATCCCAGATAGACGCATTGGGTGTCCTTGTAATAGATGGGCACGGGGATGGCGTCGAGCAGGGTCTGGAGAAAATAGAGCTGTTCGTCAAGCAATCGGGTGCGGGCCGCAACCTCGCGCTCCAGCAAACGGTTGGCGTACTGTTCCTGCAGTTCAAGCCGATGGCGCCGCAGGGCGTTTTCCACCGTGATCAGCGCCAGATTGGTGGTGAATGGCTTGAGGATATAGCCGTAAATCCCCAGGTCGATAATGCCTTTCACCTGCTCGGGATCGTCTAAAACACTGGCGATGACCACGGCCATCTCTGGATAGCGCGTTTTTGTGTGCCGGATCAGGTCAAGGCCGGTCTCTCCGGGCATGTCGATATCGGTGATCAGGAGATCAAAGGGCGTTTCGGTCAGCAACCGCTTGGCCTGGGCAACGTTCTCGGCAGCCTGACAAAAGTGGCCGGCCTTTTCCAGGAGTGCGGTGAGCAAGCTGCGAATATACGGTTCGTCGTCAACGATAAGAATGGCATCCATCTCATTTTTCCTCGGGAACGATTTTGCTGGCCTTGGCGATACGATTGCTCCTTTTCACAACCGGTTGCGGGGAAGACAGCGCTGAACGCAAACACAGCTTCACGGCAGAGATGAGGGCAGGGCTGAAGGCGCATCCAACGCCTGGCGCACAGCCTGGAGAAGTTCAGCAATGGCAACCGGTTTGTACAGCACCGTTGTTCGTAGGTCGGTCAGCTCTTTGTGGCGGATGTTTTCCGGCGCATACCCGCTGACAAAAACGCCTTTGATGTCGGGTTGCAGCTTGCGAATCGCCTCCATGGCAAGCTTGCCGTTCATTTTCGGCATCACCAGGTCAAAGAGGAGCAGGTCGATTGTACCCCAATGCTCCTCGAATTTTCGCACCCCATCCTCGCCGTTGACCGCTTCGATGACCGTGTAGCCGTTTTGCTCCAGAATGGAGGCGAACAGCTCGCGCACCGCTGGTTCGTCCTCGGCAAGGAGGATCGTCTCCCGGCCGCCGGGTGGCTTCAGCTGCGCCGGAGGGATGGATGCGGCGGGCTCCTGCTCGGCGATCAACGGCAAAACGAACCTGAACGTGGTTCCCTTGTCTGGCTCGCTTGCGGCCTCGATGTGACCCTGGTGCTCCCTGATGATGCCGTAGACGACCGCCAGGCCCAGGCCCGTTCCCTTGCCCACTTCTTTGGTGGTGAAAAAAGGCTCGAAGATTTTGTCCAGGATTTTTTGCTCCATCCCCTTGCCCGTGTCGGTCACCGTGATCCGCGCATACGGGCCTGGGGCGCCGAGGCCATGGGCGGCAACAAACTCCTGGTCCAGCTGCACGCACTCGGCGGCAATCGAGAGGCGTCCGCCGACGGGCATGGCGTCGCGGGCGTTGGTGGCGAAATTCATCAACACCTGTTCCAGTTGGTGGCCGTCGGCAAAGACCATTAGCGGTTGTTTGACCAGCTGGGTGTCGCATTGAATGTCTTCGCCGATGATCCGGCGGATCAGTTTTTCGATCCTGACAATGACGGCGTTGACGTCGACTGGTTTTTTCTTGCTGCCCTGCTTGCGGCTGAACAACAGGAGGTCCTTGGTCAGATGGGAGGCCCGCAGTCCGGCCTCGATGATGGTGCGCACGCTTTTGCGCGCCGGATGATCCATCGCCAGAGCTTCAAGGGCCATCTCTCCATAGCCGAGAATGGCAGATAGGATGTTGTTGAAATCGTGGGCAATGCCGCCGGCCAAGGTGCCGATGGTCTCCATTTTCTGGGCCTGGCGATACTGTTCCTCCAACTGCCGATTGGTGGTAACGTCGCGAATGATTTCAATAACTCCGTCCAGTTCCCCTGATTGGCCGACGACTGGAACCGCGCGTATTTCAAACTCCCGCCCCATTTCCAGCGACGAGAAACGCGCAATCTCATTCTGACGGCTGACGAGACTGCGCTCCACCGGGCAGGCATCGCATTTTTCTTCCCGATTCCAGAAGGCCAGGTGGCAGACCTTGTTGCGCAATTCCGCGCCGCTTTTCCCGTGGAACATTTGCTGGGCCGCCGCATTCACCCAGCGGACTTCAAGCTGCGGCGAGAGGTGGACAATGCCGTCCGGGACGTTGTCGAGCAAGGCGCGGTATTCCTGGGACAGACTGCGGTAGCGTTCCTCCTGTTCTTTGAGCAACACCTGGGTTTGTTTGCGTTCGGTAACGTCGCGGGCGATGCCGAAGAGTCCGTTGATGTTGCCCTGTTGATCAAAAATCGGACCTTTGGTCACCGAAAAGATCTGCTGTTTCCCCGCGCGCGCGATCAACTGTTCCTCTTGGGTCAGCAACCGTCCCGATTCGATGATGGTGCGATTGTCTGCCTGCAGCATTGCCGCCGTCTCGGGAGAAAAGAAAGCGCTGTCGTCCTGGCCGATGACCTCGTTGACCGTTCTCCCGATAAAATCGGCCGCCGCCTGATTGCAGAGAAGATAGCGGCCCTCGCGATCTTTGACAAAGACGGAGTCGGAGGTTCCGTCCAGCACGGCGCGCATCAGCTGCTCGCTTGCGGCCAGATTCTTTTCAGCCTTTATCCTGCGCTGCTTTTCGGCCTGTTCGGCGAGGCTGCGTTCGATGGCGGGAAGAAGGCGAAAGAGGCGATCCTTGAGCACAAAGTCGCTCAGCCCGCTCTTGAGCAGTTCAACGGCGGTTTCCTCACCGATGCTGCCGGACACCAGGACGATGGGAACCCCTGGTTTGCTTGCCTTGAGCGATTCCAAGGTTACGGTGAAATCAAGCCCCGCCACCCGGTAATCGGAGAGAATCAGATCCCAGCCGTCTTCGTGCAGGGCGGCGGTCAATTCTTCGGAATCCCTGACCCAGCGGAGTTCGGCCTGCAAAGCGCTGCGACGGATCTGGCGATCAATCAGCAAAAAATCGGCCTGCTCATCCTCAATCAGCAGGATTTTTAATGGGCTTGGCATGCGGTAACCGGAATCTGGTTGATGGCGACCCAGTAAATGCCGAGGCGGGCGACGGTCTCGGCAAATTCGGAGAAATCCAAGGGCTTGCGGACAAAGCTGTTGGCGCCGGATTCATAGCTGCGCAGGCGGTCTTGCTCCTCGTCGGAGGAAGTGAGAATGACCACCGGCGTCAGTTTGGTGCGCGGATCGGCGCGTATGCTTGCCAGCACCTCCAGGCCGGAAAGCCTTGGCAGGCTGATGTCCAGGAGGATAACCGTCGGCAGGGAGCGACCGGGCAGGGTATGAAATTCGCCTTGATTGAACAGATAATCAATGGCCTGCTGGCCATCGCGTGCCACATCGACGCGGTTGGCGACATGGGCCTTTTTCAGGGCCCGCAGGATCAGCATTTCATCCTGGGGATTGTCTTCGACGAGCAGAATGGCGGTGCTGTTCACGTGTTCTCTCCTTGGTCTTCGCTGCAGTGCGGCAGGCTGAAACAGAGTGTTGCGCCTTGGTCCTTATAACCCTTGGCTTCCAATATCCCGCCGTGCCGGTGGATGATGCGTTGCACCGTGGCGAGCCCAATGCCGATGCCGGGAAACTCCTCCTGACGGTGGAGTCGCTGGAAGGGTTGAAAGAGTTGCGCCGCGTGCGCCATGTCAAACCCAGCGCCGTTGTCCTCGACACAGATGAAATGGTGGGTTTCCGTTGTTCGGGAGAAAACCCGAATGGCGGCCGTATCGCGTTTTGACGAATATTTCCAGGCGTTGTCGAGGAGATTGCGCATCACCAGCTCCAGCATGGCGGCGTCGCCCTGGACAATCAACCCTGGTTCTATCTCCAGGTGAACCTGCCTGTCCGGCGCCTGCTGGGCAAGTTCGGCAAACAGCCGGCGCGCCATGGCCGACAGGTCCACCGGATTGCGTTGCAGTTGTTTGCGGGTGCTGCGCGATAGGGTCAACAATCCGTCGATCAACTCGGCCATCCTCCGGCCGCCGAGGATGATCTGCTCCAGATACACCCTGGCCTCGCCCTCCAGTTGGTTGCCGTAATCTTCAATCAAGGCCTGGGAAAAACCGCTCATCGCCCGCAAGGGGCCGCGCAAATCGTGGGAAACCGCATAGGTGAAACTTTCCAGCTCGCTGTTTGCCGCCGACAGTTCCGCGGTGCGCTCGGCCACCCGTCGTTCCAGATGGGCATTGAGACGGTGGATTTCCAGTTCCGCCAGTTTGTGCCGGGTGATGTCCTCGGAAAAAATTACAATGCCGCCAACCACGCCGTCGGCGGCAAACCAGGGGCGAACCTCCCAACGCAGCCATTGCACCGAGCCGTCCGCCCGTTTGAAGCGGTCGGCCTCCTTGCGGATCACTTCGCCGGCCAAGGCGCGTCGATGCACCGCCTTCAACTCTTCCCCAATCTCGGGAAACATCTGGTAATGGCTGCAGCCAATAAGGTCGCGGCCGCCAAGCGCATAGTCGTCCAGCCAGCGTCGGCTGACGGCAAGGTAGCGCATGTGATCGTCAAACATGGCCAGCGAGGCCGGGGCGTGTTCGATGAACAATTTGAGCCGCGCCTCGCTCTCGCGCAGTTCTCGCTCGGCGCGACGACGGGCGCTGACGTCGACGTGGGTGCCGACCAGACGGACAATCCGGCCTGAATCGTCCTTGACCGGAAAGGCCCGCGAGAGGATGTTGAGATACTCGCCGTTGTGATGCCGGAGGCGAAATTCGGTTTCCAGCCGATCGGTTTTTCCCGCCAGCAGTGCCTCCACCAGGCCAAGGGTTCGTTCCCGGTCGTCGGGATGGGTCAACGTTTTCCAGGTGTCGAAATGATGCCGCAACTCGTTTGGTTGGTATCCGAGCATGTTGATCCACTGCGGCGAAAGATAGACCTCGTCGGTGCTCAAATCCCAGTCCCACACGCCGTCGTTGGCCCCGCGCATGGCCAACTGGAACCGTTCCTCGCTTCGGCGGAGTTCCTCTTGGGCGATTTCCTGCAGTTTTCTGCGCTCTTCTGCCTGCCGGCGGGCGCGATGCAGATGTTCGTTGAGATAACTGGCGAGGATGCCGGAGCCGATCAGCATCCACCATTGGAACAGGTCGTACGGCTCTTGCATGCCCAGGCTGTACAATGGCGGGATGCCGAAATAATCAATCCCCAGAGCGGCGACGGCGGTGGCCAGCAGGCCGGGGCCAAATCCCCCCAGCACCGAACTGAGGATAATGGGCAGCATGAACAGGACGAGCAATGGTCGCTCGCCGAAGGAGACGGTGATCGCCAACCGGACCAGCAGCATGGAGACGGTCACCAGCAGGGCGAAACAATAGGCGACCCAGCGGGGCAATCGCTCGCGTGAACGGATGAGGGCGGAGGTTTCGGCTGATTCGGACGATTGCCGATCGGCGCGATCGGGGATGAGGCACAGAGCCAGGAGCAGCAGCAGGGCGGTGAGGAGAATAAAGGCGATGCCCTTGGCGGTCGACAGCCGGGTTAGCGCGGCGACGTCAGTGAAGGCCAGAAGCAGACGGTCGGAGAAGAAAATCCATGCGGAACCGAACACGATGTACCCGATCGTGGCATGCGCAATAAACCGATTTCGGGCCGAAAGGCTCATGAAACCCCCGTAAGCGATAGGAACGAATGGTTATTTTAAAACCATACCATGGCTGTGCGAGAAAAGCGTTGAAAGATTGCAGTGGCGACTTTGGCGCGCCGCAATTTCAGCCCTGATCGATCACGGATCGCACCTTCTGGACCAACTGACTGGCGGAAAAGGGTTTTTCGAGAAAGTGCAGGCTCGCGTCCATGCCGCCGCCGTGGTGGGCGAGAATGTCTGCGGTGTACCCGGACATAAACAACACCTTGATTGCTGGAAGCAGTTCCAGCACGCGGCGGGACAGCTCGCGGCCGTTCATATCCGGCATGATCACGTCGGTGAGCAACAGGTCAATCGTCTCCTGCCGACGGTGGACAAGCTCCAGGGCCTGGAGCGGATTTTGGGCGACCAGCACGGTGTAGCCATGCTGTTCCAGGATAAAGGCCCCCATTTCGAGGATAACGGTTTCGTCTTCCACCAGAAGAATGGTTTCCGTGCCGCAGTGCATCCGCTTGCCCTTGGCGGTCGGCAGGGCCTTGGAGGCGGTTTTGACCCTGGGCAGGAAGATGCGGAAAGTCGTGCCCCGCAAAGGTTCGCTGGCAACGGCAATCGCCCCGTTGTTCTGTTTGACGATGCCGTACACCGTGGCCAATCCCAGGCCAGTGCCCCGGCCCTCTTCCTTGGTGGTGAAAAAAGGTTCGAAAATCTTTTCCTGGGTTTGCCGATCCATGCCGCAGCCGTTGTCGGCAATCGACAGTTGCACATAGTCGCCGGGGGAGAGTTCCGGACAGTCGGCGCAATCCGCCGGGTCGACCGTCACATTGGCGGTGTGAATGATCAGGCGGCCGGGCCCGTCAATGGCGTCGCGGGCGTTGACCGCGAGATTGGCGAGCACCTGGCCGATCTGGGTGGCGTCCATCCGCACCTGCCAGAGATTGGGGCCAGGATTCCATTGCAGGTCGATGTTCTCGCCGATCAGACGGTGCAGCATCTTCAGCGATCCGGAGATGGTCTCGTTGAGATCAAGAATCCGGGGCGCGATCACCTGCTTGCGCGCAAAAGCCAACAGTTGCCGGGTCAGGTCAGCCGAGTGTCGGGCCGCCTTGTGCACCTCGTACAGCCGTTTGTAGAGCGGATGCTGTTCCTCCAGCTCGTTTAAGGTCATCTCCACATAACTGCTGATCACGGTCAGCATGTTGTTGAAATCATGTGCCACGCCGCCGGCCAGACGTCCCACCACCTCCATCTTTTGCGATTGCAGCAGTTGGCCCTCCAGTCGCCTCTTGGCGTCTTCGGTGCGCCTGCGTTCGGTGATGTCCCGACTGACGCCCCGGTAGCCGCGAAACCGACCGGCTGGATCAAACACCGGAACAGCGCTGGATTCGAGGATCACCTCCACGCCGTCCTTCCTGACAAAGCTCAAACACTGTTGGCTGTAAGGCCGTAGACCGGCAATCATGTCGGTGCAGGCTTGCACGGCCTCGGCAGGGTTGTTCTCGGCCAGCAGTTCCACCCAGGACAGGCCGACGCACTCGTCCGGGGCGTAACCCAGCATGTCCAGGGATCGCGGGCTGGCGTAGGTGAAGCGGTGATCCGCGCCAGTCTCCCAGATGAAATCGCTGATGCTTTCCACCAGATCGGTGTACCGTTTGGCGCTTTCCGCCCGCAATTTCTCCATGACCCTGCGTTTGCTCTGGTCGCGGAACACCAGGACCACGCCGGCAATGACTCCCGCCTCGTTGCGAATCGGCGCGCCGCTGTCGGCAATCGGCCTGCGGGTGTCGTCCTTGGCAATCAGCAGGATGTGATTGCTCATCTGCACGATCACCCCGTGGTGCAAAACCCGTTCAACCGGCGATTCCACAGGCTCGCCGGTGTCTTCGTTGATCACCCGGAACACGGCGCCCAGCGGTTTGCCCAGGGCCTCGCTTTCCAGCCAGCCGGTCAGCGATTCGGCGACTGGGTTCATGCGGGTGATCAGGCCGGCGGCGTCGGTGGCAATCACGCCCTCGCCGATGCCGTAGAGGGTGGCGCGGATCTCTTCGCGGGTTTGCCGATGTTGCTGTTCTTCCTGGAGCAGGGCTGCATTCAAGGATTTTTGCCGGGAAAGGCTGGCAAGCTGCACCAAAAAACCGGCGACAGTGGTCGCCAGGACCACCAGCAGCATAATTCCCCCGACGCGGTAGCGGGATTCGGCGGCGATTTCCGCAAAATCGAGTTTGGTGATCATCAACCAGTCGGTTTCCGGGACGCGATTCACATAGGCGAGCGTTTCGACGTTGCGGTAATCCGCCCCGCGAACAACGCCGGTTGCGCCGAGAACGGCCTGAACTGCAGGCGAGGAGGTTCGGGTGAGCGGGTGGCGAAACGACAGCCCGGAAATGGCGCCGTGCCGGGGTGGGTTGAGCAGAAGCGCACTCTCGCCGTCCCGTCGCACCAAAAGCGATTCCGCGTTGCCGTGGGCAATCGGCCAGGATTGGATCATCGGGTACAGGTCGCGCTGCGGATCGGCAACCAGCAGGAGCACCAGGGCAACCTTGTCGCCGTCAAACACCGGCGCCGCCACATTGACGTGGATCCGGTTGCAGTTGTTGCAATAAAAGAAATCGCCCAATACCGCCTGTTTCGAGGCGACAACCTGCCGCAGGAGGAGCTGTTCCTCACTCTCGAGTTGGGTGACGCGCGGCAGCAGCGAGAGGCGAATGCGACCCTCGCCGTCGGCCAGGATCATGTTGAAGTAGCCTTCGTTCTCACGGAAAAACTGCAGCCGTTGCCTGAGGTCTTCAAGCGTCTCGGCATGGCCGGTTTGCAGCCATTGCAGGGCAAGGAAACGGACCCTGCCCGACGCGTTCATCCGCGCGTCGGCCAGCCGCTCCTGGCGCCAGGCGAGCAGTTGGTTGGTTTTCAGTTGGGCGACTGCTTCAAGATTGGCGGCGTGCTCCGCCTGGATGCTTCGCTCCTGCTGGCGGTACAACCCGTAGCCGGCGGCAGCAAGGCCGGCGCCGACCAGGCAAAGCAGGGCCAGCAGCGGCCAGAGCTTTCTGACGGGCTGTTGGGGGGCAACTGATGCGGGGCAGTTCGGAGAGGGGTTCATGATCTATTAACCATACAATGCTTCGGCGGTTTCCGGACAGTAAAATCCGCCGCCAGGGCAACTGGCCCGGGCGGCGGATTGGCGCCGACAACCCTTGAAGAAGGGGGAACAACAATGGTTCAAACTTTGAATTTTTTGACCAGCGTTTCCAGTTGCTGGGCCAACTCGGAGAGACTCTGGGCGCTGCTCTGCACCTGCGTGGAGCCGTCGCCCACCTGGGTCGATTGCTGGCTGATCTCGGTGACGTCGCGGGTGATGTCGGCCACCACCACCGAGCTTTGCGCCACGTTTTCGTTGACTTCGGCAATGCCCTGGGAGGCCTGGGCGATGTTGCCGGCGATTTCGCTGGTGGCCGCCGACTGTTCTTCCACGGCGGTGGCAATGGCGTTGATGACGCTGTTGATGTCGACAATGACCTCGGAAATCTTGGCGATGTCCTCAATGGCGCCGCCGGTGGTGGTTTGCATTTCGCTGATTTGATTCTTGATGTCCACCGTGGCCTCGGCGGTCTGACGGGCCAGTTCCTTGATCTCGTTGGCCACCACCGCAAACCCCTTGCCCGCCTCGCCGGCGCGGGCCGCCTCAATGGTGGCGTTGAGGGCCAGAAGGTTGGTCTGCTCGGATATTTCGGTGATGGTTTCTGTCACCCGGCCGATTTTTTTGGCGGATTCGCCCAGATCGGCCATCTTGGCCGAGGTGGCCTGCGATTGTTTCACTGCCGCGTCGGTGATGTTCCGGGCTTTTTCCGCGCTCTCGGCAATCTCGTTGACCGTGGCTGTCATCTCTTCGGTGGAGGAGGCGATCATGTTGACGTTGCTGGTGGACTGCTCCATGGCCGCCGACACCGAATGGAAGTTGGTGCTCATCTCTTCGGTGGCGGCGGCAACCGAACCCGACTTGTCGGCGGTGTCTTTGGCGGCGGACGACAACTGCCGGGAAACCGCCGCCAGATCGGTGGACGACATCGAGAGGCTGTTGACGCCGATGATTATTTCCTTGATCATCGAGCCCAATTGCCCCACCATCTGGTTGAGCGAGCGGGCCATCAGGCCGATCTCGTCGCCTTGATTGACGTCCAATTTGCTGGTGAAGTCGCCGCCCGCCATGGTCTCGGCAAAGGCGGCGGTCTTACGCACCGGCCCGGTGATCGCCCGGGTGAGAAAGAATGCAAAGGCGACCCCGAGCAACAGGGCGACCGTGGAGAGCAGCAGCATGGTGCGGATGGCGGTCTGGCCCGTTGCGATGAGCGACGCTCCGAGATCGGTCTGATCCTTGACGTAGGTGTTGAGAATTACGGAAACCAGGTTGGCAATTTCGTCGCCGAGTTTGGTCAATGTCCCGTTGTAGACCGTGTTGCGGCCCATGGTCGCCTTGGCCATCTGGTTGAACGCGTCGATGTAAGTTTTGGCGTCGGTTAGAATTTTCTGCGCCTTGGCCTTGCGCTCCGCATGCGCTCCGCCGGCCACTTGCGCGAGGACTTCCTGCATCTTGGCGTTTTCCTCCACCACCAGGGCCGCGTCTTTCTCGATGGCGGTGGCCAGGAAGCGCTGAGCATAAAGCCTGGCCAGCAGCATGTGCTGGGTTGCCAGGGCGGCCTTGGTGGTGGCGTCAAAGTCCTGGTCGGTTTTGGCCGAGGTCATGACGGCGTTCATGTCGTTTTGCATGACCGGGCCCAGAGCCCGCAGGACGTCGTTGATAATGCGGTCGCTCTCCTTGATGTCCTTGATAAGCTCTTCAAAAGCGGTTTGGTAGGCGTCGGCGTCGTGGTCGATCTCAGCGATCTTGGCCGCCCGTTCGGGATTTTTAATCCGCGTCTTGGCTTCGTCCAGGGCGGCCTGCAGCTTGCCTATGAATTCTTTGTACTCCTGCTGATCCTTGTCGCTGTGGGTGATCATGAAATCTTTGACCTGCATCCGCACTTCCAGCATCATCTCTTGCAGATGGAACACATGATTGGAGTTGGCGGCCCGTCGGTCGTATTCTTTGACGCCGCTGGCCGCCGTCTTCAGCCCATTCCAGGAAAAAAACGACACAATGAGCAGCAAGGCGAGAATGAATCCGAAACCGCTACCGATTTTTACCGATAATTTGAGCGTGTTCATGGGTGTTTCCGTTAATGGAGGTGGTTGTTGAATCGTTCTTTTCTGTAGATGTTAACGAGAAATTCAGTCGCGTCGTCGATGTTGCTGTCTAGGTATGCCACAAATCGCGGGGAAAGATATGAATATTTGTTGTTGGTTATATTTTTTTCGTTGCCAATGATCAAGATAATCCGGAAATTTTCATATTCGTCGCGCAGTTCAAGCAACGCGCTGATGTCGGCGTCGTCGATCGCAAAGAGAATGACGACGTCGTTGCTGCGCAGGTGCAGACACAGCGGCGACTCAAATCGGGAGCCGGGAGGCAACGTGATCAAGGCGCTGTTCAGAGGCAACTGCCGCATACGATCTTCCACCCGACGGAAAGATTCCGACTCTCTGGGCGCATACAAAAAAATATTTTTCATCCTTCCTCCGAGTGCGGGTTGCACGTTGGCAAACCATGCCGCCTCCCAAGGCAATGCAGAATTGTTGCCAGAGCTGCACGAACTCTGTCATAAATAAATTTTGTTGTATTTGAGGAGGTTGCCGTGAAAAAGGCAGGTGTTGCCGCTGAGCGGAGGAGTTGCTGACAGTCTGCGCAGGCGAGTTGTCCAGTTTCTTGGACAGGCGGTTGTCTAATTATTCAGACAACGAGGTGAGGCAAGGCGGATGCTGCCGCGCGTTGATTTGTCGGCAGGCGTGGCTTGAACAATGCAAACGGCCTGAGAGCGGGAAAGGAGAAGGCGCTTATTGAAGCGGCTCCATCGTGGAACCGATGTCGTGGAGGCTCATCAGTTGGTACAGGCGGGCGCGGGAAAGGCCGGAGACCAGGCAGGCCTTTTTGACGCTGCCTTGGGTCGAGTGCAGGAGTTGCCTCAGATATTCGCGCTCTTTTGCCGATCTGAAATCCTTCCAGGTCGGGAGGGTCTCGCCGGGGGGGCGGCTGTGGGCTTCTCTCGGCGTTTCGGCGTCGCTTTGCATGTTCTCCAGGGTCTTGCACACCCGGATGTGGTCAGGCAGGTGATAGGCAAAGAGGGTGTGGTGGTGGATGGCGTTTGCAAAGACCTGTTCCAGGGTTTGTTGCAGTTCGCGGACGTTGCCCGGCCAATCGTAGGCGTGCAGGTGTTCGAAAAATTCGTCGGCAACGCCTTTGGAGCCAATTTTAGCCCGATCACAGAGACGGGCAAGGAAGTGGCGACTCAGGGGGCGAATGTCTTCCTTCCTGTCCCGCAGGCGCGGCAGGTGGAGCGAAAAAGAGCGGAGGCGGTAGAGCAGGTCGGCGCGAAAAGCGCCCGAGGCCGCATCCTGGTCAAGATCGCGGTTAGTGGCCGCAATGACGCGGAAATTGCTGTACTCTTCCTTGGCGGCCCCGACCGGGCGAAACCAGTGTTCCTGCAGTACGCGGAGAAAGGTTTTTTGCATCCGCTCGGGCAATTCCCCCACCTCGTCAAGAAACAGCGTGCCGTTGTGGGCCATTTTAATCAACCCGGCAGAGGCGCGGTCGGCGCCGGTGAAGGCCCCTTTGACGTGGCCAAACAGGGTGCTCTCGATCAGGGTTTCCGGCAAAGAGGCACAATCAACCACCACAAAGGCCTGCTCGCGCCGGTTGGAATTGTCATGAATGGCCCGGGCAAAAATTTCCTTGCCGACGCCGGTTTCGCCGGTAATCAAGACGCTGGCCTCGCTGGCCGCCGCACAGGCCACCTGATCCAGGCAGGCGCCCAGGCATGAGCTTTTGCCAATGATTGCGTCGCGTTTGAGGGCAGTCGGGATGCGGTCGATCCGCTTTTTTTCCTCGCGATATTGGAGGGCGCGGGTCAGGGGCAGCAGCAGATTGCGCAGCACGTGCGGCTTTTCCAGGTAACTCCAGGCGCCGGATTGGATCGCCTTTTTGGCGCCGTCCGGGTCGCCGGAGCCGGTCATGATGATGATTTGCGGTTGGGAAGGGGCGCCGGCCAGGGCGGGAATGGCGTCCAGGCCGTTGCCGTCGGGCAGTTGCACGTCAAGAAAGATGACGTCAAAGGCGCTGCAACGTGTGCGCGCCACGCCGTCGGCAAGCGTTGCGGCAACGGCGACGCCGTAGTTGGCCTGTTTGAGATGTCTGGCCAGCATCTCGGTCAGGATGGAATTGTCGTCAATGATCAGAATGTCGGCCATTTTTTAATACGCTTTGAGGAAGTTGCGCCGGGCTACGGGGCGCAAGCGGCGAAAAGGGATGAGCGCGGAACCCGATCAAACCCGCCCTGGCAGGATCAAGGACCATAGTGGATCCTGGGAGGATCTTGTCGGCGTTTGCCGGAACTGCTGTCTGTCAATGCGCTGCACAGTGAGCAAACACACTGAAACTGTTGTGAAAGAATACTCTATTTCGCCTCCGTTGCACCAGCGCATTCTGCGGTGTTTGTGCGGCCGGCGGCAATGGCGTCGTCACAAGATCCATCTCGAGGCGCAGAGGGTTTGACCTGCGCCACTCTGTCGTTGCCGTCGACCGGCGCAATCTCCGGCAAAAGCACCTGAAAGGTTGACCCCTGACACGGTCGGCTGAGCACCGCGATGGCGCCGTCGAGCTTTTTGACAAGGCTCAGCGCCAGGGGCAAACCCAGCCCCCGGCCGACAAATTTTTCCGAATAAAAGGGATCGAAGATGTTGACCATCTGTTTTTCGTCGATGCCGCAGCCGGTGTCCGACACCTCCAAACTGCCATACCGCCGGCGGTCAGGCGTCCACCCTGCCGGGAACAGGTGGGGCGCGGCAATGGCTTCGCCGGCAATGGAGGCGACCCGCACCACAATCCGGCCGGATTCGGGACCGATAATTTCCACCGCGTTGGTGATCAGGGCGGTCAGCACCTGCTCGAGTTGATGCGCATTGGCGGAAACCAGCGGGCCGGGCAGGGGACAGTCGATTTCCAGGGCAATATGGTTTGGCAGGTCGTGGGTTGCCGCAGTCAGAAAGTCGCGGCACAACTCGGCAAGATGGAGGGGGCTGCTCGCTTCGGCAAACTGACCGGTGTAGATCAGCAGGGCCTGGCCCAGGCCAATGGCGCGTTTGCTGCCAGCCAGGGCGTTGGCCAGCAGGCTGCTGATCTTCGATTGGGCAACGCCTTCTTCCTGGGCCAGTTCAAGATTGCCGACCACGATGGTCAGCAAATTGTTGAAGTGGTGGGCCATGGCCCCTGCCATCCGCTCCAACCCCGCGTTCTTCAGCAGCAAACGCTCCTGACGTTCCAGTTGGAGCCGGTAGCCGACGTCGCGGCTCAGGCCAAAGATGACTTGTTGTCCGCTCCACTCGCCCAAGGTCAGGTACGTTTCCACAGGGATCTTCTCGCCGGTTTTTCCGACCAGCGGCAATGGACAGGCATTGCGTTCTCCGGCCAGGACGGCGGCGACAACGGCCGCAACCTCCTCCTGTTTGTCCGCCGGATGCACCATCAGGATGTTGCGGCCGATCAGCTCTTCGGGCCGATAGCCCAGACGTCTGGCCGCCGCGGCGTTGAGATGGACGACGGCGCCGTTGGTGTCGAGGATGAACACCAGATCTTCGATGGTGTTGAACAGGGCGTCGAGATTTTGCTCATGCTGGCGAATCAACGATTCCTGCTCCTTCTGGGCCAGGAAGGAGCCGAGGCGGGCAACGATTTGCTCCAGGGCGATTCGGCTGTAAGGCGCGATTTGGTCGGTCTGCCGCGAGGCCACGTTCAAACAGGCAATCACCCGGTCTTGAGAGGCGATGGGGACGACGGCCATGGCCCGCAATCCTTCGTTGCAGAGCTCGGCATTGTTCACCAGCCGCCCCAGTTCTTCACAACAGGAGTAGAACGGTTGATTGCGCCGCGCCAGGCGGGCCTGAGGCGAGTAGGCGTCGTAGCGTGCGACAAGGCGAACAAAGGCCTCCGACAGTCCCTGGTGCGCGGCCAGGGTAAGGCTGCCGTCGGTGCGGTCCGCCAGATAGAGACCGCCGCAATCGGTTTGCGAAACCTCAATGGCCTTTGCCAGGCACAGACGCAGGGCGTCCTGCTGCGAAGGGGCGGTGGTCAACGCCACATGGAGATCCCGTTCGATGCGCATCAATTCCCGCGCCTGCTGCATGTCGGTGATGTCGGTGGCCGTACAGACAACGAATTCCACGGCGCCGTCCGTGTCGCATTTGGGTGTTTTGGTGATGGCCATGTAACGGGGCTCGCTGTTGCCAAACAAAAGCCGCTGTTCATAGCGCAGAGGTTTTTTTTCGGTGAACACCTGGCGATTGCTGGCCAAGGCCAAGGGCAGGAGGTCCGGGCTGAGCACTGTTTCCAGGCGCTGGTGGGCCACCTCCGAGGGCGAGCGGCCGAAGAAGCAGGCAAAAGCCTTGTTGACTGAACCGTAGGTTTCTGGGTCTTTGAGATACCAGACGCCAACCGGTATAGAATCGAGCAGCAGGCGCTGTTCCAGGGTTTTTTTTCGGAGGTGGGTTTGGGCGCGGTTCTGCTCGGCAACGTCGATGATCACCGAGTGGAGCAAGGTTTGCCCCTGAAACGGCACCGGCACGGTGTACACGGCAACCGGGCGGATTTCGCCGGAATGCAGCCGGTGCTGAAATTGAAAGCAGAGTTGTTCGTAGGCAAGCGCGCGCTGCATGTCGCGCATGATGCTTTCCTGGGCGGCAATGTTCAGGGCCATGATGGTCATGCCGCGCCAGGCGGCCTCGTCGTGTCCGTAAAACGTTCGCGCCGCCTCGTTGGCCTCAACGATGGTGCCATTCTCCGGATCCACCAGCAGTTGGACGGCTTGGTTGTGGTGGAACAGGACGCGATACCGCTCCTCGCTCTCCTGGAGAGACTGTTGCAGCCGCATGTCGGCTTGGCGCAACGAGTCGTGCAGCGCCCTGATCCGGAGGCTTCGGTCGCCAATCAGCAGGCCGCCGACCCCGCCGATGAAAAAGGGAATGAGATGCTGCGCCGGTGTATAGGGCCAGTGAAGGAGGAGCGTCTGCACGGTGCAGAACAGACACAGGGCCAGAGCGCCGGCGAGGAAAGCAACCAACAGAGCGAGAGAGCGAGGCATAGGGCGATGGCGTTGGGGGTGGTGCAGGAGGCACAGGGGGCAAAAGAAGAGGCGGTCAATAAAAAAATGGTTTCTTAACAGGTTACAGAGAAAACAGCTAGTGAATTGCGTGCTGTTTGGATGAGGAGAGCCTGGAATCCGTTTTTGGGAGCTCTTCTTGGCATCGGCATGGCCTCGCTTTGGCCGACAACCCGGTTGGCGGCCGCTAGTTTTGGCCTGATAGAGTTGATCATCGGCGGCACGGAAAACCAAACGTCTGAGATCGGGCACGATCCGGTGGCGACAGCGGGCGGGCAAGGCGTTGCGGGGGGAGTGATCGACTGCGCCGTGCTTGGCACACAGGGATGTCTGTGTTAATGGTTGACCAATTTATTCAGGATATTTTGATAATTGTCATTATTTTGGTTGACTGTTGGCTGGCGTCGTAATATTGGTTAACCAATATGAGGAGTAATCGAAGTCATGGCCCCAACTGAGTCCAGAGAAGACCGAGAAGCAAAGAAATACGCCTACACGGCGATCATCGAACGCGTTCGCGCCATGATCGCCGCCGGCGAACTGGCGCCGGGTGATCGTCTGCCGCCGGAACGCAAGCTGGCCGAGACCTGGGGGGTGTCGCGCGGCAGTTTGCGCCAAGCCTTTCAGGCCCTGGCCGAGCGCGGCGTGATTGAGAGCAGGCAGGGCGACGGCACCTATCTGTTGGCTGCCCTGGACGCCCCCTTTCCCGGCGAGGCTGTTCTGGCGGCCATCAGCGAACAGGAGGGTTGGGTCCGCGACGTGATCGAATTCCGCCAGATGCTGGAGCCGTGGATCGCTTCTCTGGCGGCGCAACGAATGCCGCCTGGAACGCTTGATCGGCTCAAGATTCTGGTTTGCGATCAGCAGCGCGCCTTGCTGGCCGGGCGGGAGGACGACCGTCTGGACGCCGAATTTCACCAACTGCTGGCAGAGTGCGCCGGCAACCGGGTGGTCGGCCCGGTGATGACCGCCGTCCAGTCGACCATGAACAAGAGCCGGTCTGCCTGGCTGCAGAGCAGCGAGCGGCGTTTCGCCTCGGTGGAGGGCCATCTGCGCATTATCGACGCCTTGGAGGCCGGCGACCCGGCGGCGGCCAAGGCGGCTATGGAACAGCATCTCGCTGAGGTTGAAACCCATATCTTCAGCGATCAACAAGGACAGTAGTTTTTTTAAGCGTTGCGGCGAACGAGCCGAACTGGAGGGCGTTATGACTGTAGAAATTGCGTTAATGTATTTGGCTGTGGGATTGATTGCCGGGGTCTTGGCAGGCCTTTTGGGCGTGGGCGGCGGGTTGGTGATTGTGCCAATGCTGATCTTTTGCTTCGTCAGGCAGGGGATTGCGTCGGATCTGATCATGCATCTGGCCCTGGGCACCTCGCTGGCCAGCATCATTTTTACCTCGATCTCCAGCTTCATGTCGCATCACAAACGGGGCGCGGTTGATTGGGGGATCGTCAAGCGGATCGTGCCCGGCATCCTGCTCGGCACCTTTTTCGGCGCCCTTGTTGCCGCGCGCCTTTCCACAGGATTTCTGAAAGGGTTTTTCTGCGTTTTCCTCTATTCCGTGGCCACCCAGATGCTGCTCAACAAAAAGCCCAAGGCCTCGCGTGAACTCCCCGGAAACGCGGGCATGTTCGGCGTTGGCTCGACCATTGGGGTGGCGTCGGCCCTGGTTGGCATCGGCGGCGGCTCGCTGTCCGTGCCCTTCATGCTGTGGTGCAATGTGGCGGCGCATCGGGCCATCGGCACCTCGGCGGCCATCGGGTTTCCCATTGCCGTTGCCGGCGCGGTCGGCTATATCGTCAACAATCTCCACGGAGTCGGCCTTCCAACCTATAGCCTGGGCTATGTCTATCTGCCCGCCCTGGTTGGCATTGTCTGCACCAGCGTCTTTACCGCTCCCTTGGGGGCCAAATTGGCTCACGCCTTGCCGGTGGACAAGCTCAAGCGCATCTTTGCCCTGTTCCTCTATGTGGTGGCCACCAAAATGGTCTGGAGCCTGCTGCAGTAGCCCGTGTCTGCTCGGCCTTGAGAGGCCTTGAGGAGAAGCCTTGAGGACGCAGCCGTCCTCAAGGCGTCTCGTTTTTGTCCATTCTGCGGAGGATGCATGAAACGTCTTGTGTTGGTGTTGTTGCTCCTGACAGCCGTCGTCGCCCATGGCGGCGAAGCGAATCGCGGCGCTCTCCGCGCCCCATCGGTTTGCCGGACGCCGGATCAGCACGACGGCTATGTGCTGGCCATTACCTGGCAACCGGGTTTTTGCGAGCGCACATCCTACAGCGGCCGGAAACCGGAATGCGAGCGGATGGCCGATGGGCGGCTCACCGTGGACCATCTCACCTTACACGGGCTCTGGCCCGACAAAAAAAGCTGCGGCGCCGGGTACGGCCAATGCGGCGGGCGTCCCCTGGATTTGCGCCCGGACACGCTTGCGTACGTTCAACCGTGGATGCCCAATTTTTATGATGAAACCAGCTTTGGCGAATATGAATGGCAGAAACACGGGACCTGCCAGACCGGGATGGACGACGACGCCTACTTCCGCAAGGCGGTCGATGCCGTGGCCACGGTCAACAACGCGGCAGCGGGCCGCTACATCGCGGCCCACATTGGCGGGGCCATTTCCAAACGCGAGTTGTATGCAAAGGTGAACAGGGAGGTGGGCGACAATCGGGCCGCAAACAGTTTGCTGTTGCTGTGCAAAGGAAACTATCTCTACGAGATCCGGGTCCGGTTGCCCCGGGAATTCAAGACAGGCGACGGACTTGCCGCACTGCTTGGCCCCGATCTGCCGGGAAAGGCGGCAACCGACCGCAACCAATGCCGGCAGGATCGCATCCTGATTGAGCAAAGCGGCGAGCAGTGAAGCGCCGGCGGAATCCGAGCGCGGTGGTTTTTCAGGAGCGGTCAAGCACCGATTGCCGTGATTCGATGGCCCGAGCCAGGGTGTGCTCGTCGGCGTACTTGATGTCCATGCCCATGGGGATGCCGCAGGCCAGACGGCTGAGCCGGATGTCGGCGCCTTTGAGCATTTCAGCCAGGTAGGAGGCGGTGGCCTCGCCCGGCACCGTCGAACTGGTGGCAATCAACACCTCGTCGACGCTTCCCGAGGCGACCCGTTGGCGCAGTTCGCGAATTTTCAACTCATCGGGGCCGATGCCGTCCATGGGCGCAATCACCCCGTGGAGGATGTGGTAGGTGCCGCGGAAGGCCCCGGTCTTTTCGATTGCAAGCTGATCGCCCGGCTCTTCCACCACGCAGACCAGCCGCGGATCCCGGCCTGGATTGCCGCAGATCATGCAGGGGTCGGTCTCGGAAAAGGTAAAGCACTGGCGGCAGAGGTGAATGGTTTCATGCAGCACGCTCAGGTCGGCGGCCAGGGTTTTGGCCTCGGCGGCCGGACGCCGCAGCATGTACAGGGCCAGACGGGTGGCGGTTTTGCGCCCAATGCCCGGCAGGCGGGTCAGGTCGGCAATCAACCGTTCCAGGGCCGGCGGGATGACTTGCATTTACAGTAGGCCGGGAATGTTGAGGCCGCCGGTTAGACGGGCCATTTCCGATTTGCCCAACGCCTTGGCCTTGGTCAGCCCGTCGTTGACTGCGGCAACAATCAGGTCTTGCAGCATCTGGGTGTTGTCTGGCTGCACCATGGCTTGTTCAATCACCAGGCTGAGCAGTTCGCCCTTGCCGTTCAAGGTGGCGGTGACCATGCCGGCCCCGGCTGATCCCACGACCTGCTGTCCGCCCAGATCGTTTTGCACAGTTGCCAGTTTTTCCTGGAACTGCTGCGCCTGCTTCATCAAATCGCTCATGTTCATATAGACTGCCTCAAGGGTGTGTGTCGTCAGAGGGGGTGCGGCCTTATTCCTCGGCCAGGGGCGGCGCGTCGTCGGTTGCGCTGTCCGTTGCGGGTTTGCTGGTCGCGCGGTAGCGCGGGCCGATGCGGATGTCGCCGACCTGACCGGTGAAGACGTCCAGCGCGGTCAACACCAGGGGGTCGTTGCCCAGAGCCCGACGTTCATGCTGCGGGGCCAGGCCGTTGGCCGGATCAACGGCGCAGGCGTTGGAGCCCGGAACCGCGAACTGGATGCTGAGATTTTCCTGAAAAAAATCGAGGATAAATTCGGTCAAGGCGGTGACGTTGTTGCGCTGTTTGAGCAGGGTGCAGTCGGCGCTGTCGTCGAAATGGATGATCAGTTCATCGCCCTTGCGTTCCACCGAGGCCGCCATCTGCAGGGCTGCGGCAACCCAGGGCTGCCGCTCGCGCACATACTTGAGAAAGCCGTCCCAATGCTGGCGGATTCGTTTTTTGTTTTCCGGCGGAGCCGGGGCAGACGGCAAAGGCGTTGACGCCGGCTCGGTTTGGGGCGGCGGCGAAGCGGCATTGGTCGGCAAAATCGCGGGGTGGGGCGCTTGGGGCGGTTCTGCTGGCGCTGCCGGAGCAATGGGCCTTTCGGCTTCCGGCGCAGAGGTTGCCGTCGGTTGTTGGTCAGGATTTGGTTCCGGCTGTTGCGGTGATGGCGCTGGTTTGGGAGGATCGGGTTGGGGGGGCTGGGTGATCGCCTGCGCAGTAACGGGCGTGGCCGGTTGCGGCTGGGGCGCAGGGTTCGGCGGCGTTTGTTGCACTACGGGCTGCGGCGCCGTTTCCAACCGGCAGGGCTGGGGATTGTTGGCCGGTGCCACAGGCAGGGCGTCGATGGGCGTGCCCGCCAGCATCTGGTCAAAGCGGGCGATCAGCTCGGAGACCGGCGCCACGTCGCGGAATTGGACGGCGCGGATAAAGGCCAGCTCCAGCGCAAACCGGGGTTGTTGGGAAAACGAGGCCTTTTCTAGCCCTTCGAGGAGCAGGTTGAAGAGGGCCGACAGGGTTTCCAGGGAATGGGCGGCCGCCGTCTGTTGCAGGCCGGCCAACTCGTCTTCGGTGCGTTCAAGATGCTGGCCGGGGTTGGGGCTGACCTTGCACACCACCAAGGCGCGAAACCAGCTGAGCAGATCGTTGCTGAAGCGCTTGACGTCGGCGCCGTGGAGATACATTTGGTCAAGCAGGGCGTAAACCGTGGCCAAATCGCCGTTGAGCACCGCCGCAGCCAGTTGGGCGACCAACTGATGGCTGACCAGCCCGAGGATTTCGACCACGTCAACCGCCCGCACCTCCTGGCCGCAGTAGGAGAAAATTTGGTCAAGGAGACTGAGGCCGTCGCGCACGCTGCCGCCGGCCTCGCGGACAATCATCTCCACCGCCTCCGGCTCCATCTGGACGCCGTCCAACGCCGCCAAGCGGACGAAATGGTCGGCCAGTTCGCGATGGCCAAGACGTTTGAGTTCGTAGCGCTGGCAGCGGGAGAGAATGGTCACCGGCACCTTGTGCAGTTCGGTGGTGGCAAACATGAAGTACACATGGTCGGGCGGCTCTTCGAGGGTCTTCAACAGGGCGTTGAAGGCCTCGGTGGTGAGCATGTGCACCTCGTCGATGATGATGATCTTGTAACGCGAACTGGTGGGCATGAACCGGATTTTTTCTTTCAGCTCGCGAATTTCCTGGATGCCGCGATTGGAGGCGCCGTCCACTTCCTGGAGATCGATGCTGGCGCCTTCGGCAATGTCCCGGCAGGAGCGGCAGACGTTGCAAGGCTCGGCCGCCGGACCTTGCTCGCAGTTCAGGGCCTTGGCCATGATCCGCGCCAGGGTGGTCTTGCCGGTGCCGCGCACGCCGCTGAAAATCAGGGCATGGGCAACGCGGTTTTGCGTCAGGGCGTTTTGCAGGGTGCGAACAACCGGTTTTTGACCGACAACTTCGGCAAAGGTCTGGGGGCGGGATTTTCTGGCAAGAACGAGGTAGGACAAGGCGGGTACCGGCGGTCAATGATCAGAACAATGGAAGATGCATCGACTGTTCCGGGCAGGGACCAGCGAATTCACCCCTGAAAAAAAGGATAGCCAGGCACCCCTGTGCACATAAAGAGTGTCACTGCCGCTGCTTCCTTCCGGACCTGACGGGGTTAGTGATTCTTTATTGCACAGGACCCGGCTATCACACTGATGATCATGTGGCTGTGAATGAGGCGGTTGCCGATGTTCTCGGCGTTGCATGAAGGAACCGTCCGTCAACGGCAGGCGACGGAGCATCCTCAATTCAGTTTGCGGTTTATACTCTTCAGGGCGTGCGGCGTCAAGAAAATTTCGGGCTCTTCCTGGAAAAGGTCGTGAGCCTTGCGGCTCACGACCCTTTAGCCCGGTGCATCGCCGCCGCCGAAATTATCGGGGGCAATGCGAAAGAATAAACAATTGCTGCTGGTTATTGCACGCTGTCGCTGCCTGTTTCTTGCCGCCCTTGCCGCTCCTGGTTTATTTCGTCGTAGATCTGGTGCAAATGCACCGGCGCGACCTTGCGCCGCAAACGGAGATTGAGCATCTCGACCAAAAAGGAAAAGGCCATGGCAAAATACAGGTAGCCCTTGGGCATCTCGTGGCCCGTCCCCTCGGCCACCAGGGCCACGCCCACCAGGACGAGAAACGACAGGGCCAGCATCTTGACGGTTGGATGTTCCTCAACAAATTCGCCAATCGGTTTGGCTGCGATCATCATCACCCCAATGGCAATGACAATGGCGGCAACCATAACCCAGAGGTGGTCGGCCAGGCCAACGGCGGTGATCACCGAATCCAAGGAGAAAACGATGTCGATGACCGCGATTTGGGCAATGACCAAGGGCAGTTGCGAGGCCATGTGTTTGGGGCCGTGAATCTCTTCGCCGCCTTCGAGGCTGCCGTGAATTTCCATGACCGCCTTGTAAATGAGAAACAAACCGCCGAGCAACAGCACCAGATCGCGACCGGAAACCGAATGTCCCATCACCTCAAACAGCGGCGCCACCAACCGAGCCAGCCAGGCCACCGACATCAGCAGCAAAATGCGGGTGCCCATGGCCGCCAGCAGGCCGAATTGGCGGGCAAAATTGCGTTGATGCTCGGGCACCTTGCCCACCAGCAGGGTGAGGAAAACGATATTGTCGATGCCCAGCACAACTTCCAGCACAGTCAGCGTCAGCAAGGAACTCCAGATGCTGATATCCCACAACCATTCCATAATCTTTTCTTTTCCTTATTCTTTCTTGTTGAACACTCTGGCGCGACTGTTGCCGTCACTCGTCGGCAGTCGTTTTTGCCTCTTCAGTCGACAGTTCTTCAAGCGCGCCTTGCCGCTCCTGCTTTTTGAAGCGGATGGCGTGACCAAAAATATAGGTGCAGACCGGCACGCCGAGAATCAAACCCCAAAAGCTGAACAGTTTGCCGCCGATGGTGAGAATGATGAGGATGATAACCGAATTGATCCGCATGTACGAACCGTAAATCCTCGGATTGAGGATGTAGCCCTCGATCAGGTGGATGATGGCTATCAGCAGGATGCCCAGGAACATGGTCTGCAAACCGTCGCTTTGCAGGGCGATCAGGCAGATGGGGATGGAACTGATGAACACGCCAATCACCGGGAAAAAGCTGCAGAAAAATACGATCACCGAGAGAAAGGCCACATGCTGCCCGAGCCCAAGCAGGCTGATGCCAAGGGCGGTGAGAAACGAGTTGATGATGGCGATAATCAACTGGGCTTCCAGCGCCTTGCCCAGCACCTGGGAAAATTCGCGGATATCGTCGGCCACGCTGTGGTAAATAAACCAGAGCTTGGTCGATTCCAGTTCCCGGACGCTTGCCCCCAACTTGGTCAGATCAAGCACGATCAGAAAGGAAAACAGCAGCGAAAGAAGAAAGGCCGAGGCCGCCGAGGCAATCTTGCCGCCGATGTTGCCCAAAGTGTCGAGCATCTGATTGACGTTCTGCAGGCCGCTGGCCGCTTCGCCCAGGCCCAAAAATTGTTGCAGCAGGGACGCGGAAGGGGAATTTTTAAGTCCCTTTTTCTCGGCTGCGTCGGTTGCGCCGGGATCATTGGACAGAATTTCCGGCAAAATTTCTCCGAGCAGGGGATATTCTTTTTCCAGTTTAAACAGCTCCTGGTCGACCCGGCCAAGATAGGCGCCGAACTGACTGACAAAAACCTCGGTTTGGGTTTTCACCTTGGGAACAAGGAAAACGCCGGTTGCGGTCAGGACGCCGAGCAAAAACAGGGCCACCAGCGCCACCCGCACGACCCTGTTCTTGATGAGTGTTTCCAGCCTGTTGACGCTTCGCGCCTGGATGTAGGAGAAAACAAAGGTGAGAAAAAGCAGCAGGAAAAACGACCGCAGCAGATAGATGACGGCAAACAGGACCCCCCAGACCATAAGCGTGGCGACGTGGGGCAAGAGTCTGTCCCAGGGTTGGGGCAGGGAACGAAAGAGGGCGTCGTTGTGGTTCATAAACAATCAGATGCGCAATCGGCTTGAGGGCGACGAGGGGCAGGGCCAGGGGAAAAGAAAAACGACAAACAAAAACGGCCGAGGTGCGGCGGCGCAGAAAAAATCGGTTGGAGAGGCAATCAGGCGTTCGCTTCAACCCTCGTCGGGAGCAACGGAAACTCAGATTCGTTCAAGAATTCTTCGACGGGTGTGCTTGAGGTTGATGCGCGCAAACTTGCTGATCATTTTATAGTAGACCGTGTCCGGCACATACTCGCGGACCACCTGTTCCCAGTCGTCCGAGCCGACCAATCCTTTGACCAAGCTGGAACTGACCTCCACCAGATGCCGGGGCGACATCACAAACAGGGTCTGGATGGTGTCGTTCATGTTGCTGTTGACGTAGCGCATGCCGCGCTCGTAGGTGTAGTCTTTTTCGTTGCGGATGCCGCGCAAAATATAGTCCACGCCAATGGATTCGGCGTATTTGACCAGAAATTTGTTCTCGAAATGGACCACTTCCACGTTGCGATAACGGGCGCACATCTCTTCCAGCATCTGCATCCGCTCGTCCATGGTGAAGGTGTAATCCTTCTGCGAATTCTGGCCGACCGCCACATAAAATTTGGTGAACAGGCGGGCGCCCTGCTCGATCATCCACAGGTGGCCGTTGGTCGGCGGATCGTAACTTCCAGCGTAGATTCCTCTCATAGAAAATCCTGCAGCATACGTGGTGGATGAACGGTGTCCGCCGGGCTGAAGTCGCGTCACAGGCGATCAGCAGCCGATCCTCTCTCGGCCGATGCGATGGGTCGTTGGTTCGCTCCTTTCGATTGGTCCGCTCAAACGCGGCCCGGTTTCTCAGGCAACCGGAAAACGCTGCGGGACAGTCGGCGGGAAGAAAAACGGCCTGTCGAATGCTGGTAAGCTATAGCAAATAGGCCTGTTCCCCGTCAATATTATATTCCGGTGAGGAAATATTAGAAAAGAGTGAGCAGATCAAGAGGATACGACTTTTGTGCCTGCCTCTGGCGCAAATATTCCGGTCAGGAATGAAAAAAGACCGGGTCTGTAGGGGAAAAGCGGCGGGAAACACCTGCACGCGTTACGAGGCTGCCGCGCCGACCTGCCCGATCTGCACCATAATCGGTTCGATCACCCCCACCTGGGTGGAGAAATTTTTCAACCCTTGCAGCAGGGTGCGGGTGATGGCTTGTCCCTTGGGGATGATCAGCACCTGATTCTTGGCGATGATGTCCTCGGCCGCCACCATGCCTTCACTGATCTGGCTGATGTTGAGGCTGAGGATCTGGCCCTGATCGGTCAACTCGACGTTGTCTAACGCCGCCAACACCTTGGGGTTGTAACAATGCTTCTGCTTGCGCATCCAGCCGAGGGCCTCGCCTTTGCCCATGCCCCGGAACAGCTGCTGGTCAAAATCAATCGCCGCCTTGAGGGTCTGCGCCCCGATAAGCACTTCCTCGAAGTACAAGCCATTGAGCTCCTCGTCATATTCGTCAAACCGCTTCTGTTGCAGTTCGATCATCTTGGCGACGTTTTCCAGCCGGGGTATTTTTTCCAGCAGCGACGCCCCGGCCAAGGGATGGCTGCAAAACATTTCCGCCTCCTCGGCGTCCAATTCCTGGCCCGAGAACACCTTGCTGAGCACGTCGCCGGGCAGGGTGACGCAGCCGATCTGCGACATGAGCGCGGCAATCTCGTACTGCCAGAGATTGGGGAGTTGCAGGGTCTCGGCAATGCTGACCACGTAGTTTTTTATGCGCAGGCCAGAGCTGAAAGCCAGCGGATTGGCAACGCCGAGCAGCTCCGCCAGGACATTGATGCTGCCCTTGAGCGTTTTTTGCAAAAGTTCCCGTTCAGCGACAATCAGGCGATATTGGCGCAGCGCCAGAGCCAGGGAAGTGATGAAGGTTGCCTGGGGGCAGGGTTTGGTGAGAAAACGAAAGATGTGGCCGGTGTTGACCGCTTCCATGGCGGTCTCCTGATCGGCGTTGCCGGTCAGCATCAGGCGGACCGTGTCCGGATGGAGATCCTTGGCCTTGCTCAACAGTTCGACCCCGTTCATCCCCGGCATCCGCATGTCCGAGACGATCACCGCAAACGGGCCCTGCTCCTTGAGGATGCGCAGGGCCTCTTCACCGCCCTCGGCGGTGGTCAGCTCAAAACGCTTGCGCAACTGCCGCTGAATGGACTGCAGCACATTGGGTTCGTCGTCGACAAAAAGAATTTTTTCGGTCATGGCCAGGGCCTACAGGTCCATCTGGCTGCAGAGTTCCAGCCAGTGATCGAACCGTTGATGTAATCCGGCCCGTTCCAGGTAATTCATGTTGACTATGTGGGCGCCGAAACGTTGCTTGGGTTTGAGGGTGTAATAGATGACGTCGGCGGCATGCACCGCCAACGTGGGGCAGAACGAGGGGTTGGGGTAATGGTCGAGACGATGATGAAAGGCGGCGGTTTCAACCGCTTGTCCGGACAAACCCCACAAACCAAGGAGATAGGCGCCGACGTCGCCGTGCGAGGCGCTCAGCACCTGGCATTCCGCCTGATACAGGGTAATGTCCTGGGCCTGGGCCAGTTCGGTGGCCTCGATGTACTGCTCCGGCATGCTGGAGAACAGCACCAACTTGCCGATGTCGTGGAGGAATCCGGCGAGAAAGGTGTGGTCCAGGATCGCTTTGTTGTCGGTTTCCGCCTGGACAATTTTTTTGGCGTAGGCGGCCACCCCCACGCTGTGTTCCCAGAGTTGCTGGGCCGAGAAATATTTGGCGGCCACCGGCTTGAGCTCGGAAAAGATGCCTACGCTCAGCACCAGGGCCTTGACCGTGTCCAGGCCAAGGAGGTTGACCGCCCGGGCCGGGCTGTCGATGCTTTTGAAGAAACCGAAAAAGGATGAGTTGACCAGTTGCAGCACCTTGGCGCTCATGGCCAGATCCTGCTCAATGATCTCGGCAATGTCGGCCAGCGAGCATTCCGGTTCTTTGAGTTTGCGCTGCAATCTGGAGTAGACCTCCGGCAGGCTCGGCAGTTTGCCGATACTGGAGACCAACGATTTGAGCTGCTCGTTTTGCATCACATCCTGGAGCGCGCAGGCCCGATCAAGCACTTCGCGCAGGGTTTGGGGATCCGAAGGTTTGGCGATGAACTGGTGCACCACCCCCACGGTGCGGAGAATGGACTCCTCGTCCGCCTGGCCGGTGAGCATGATGCGGATGGCGTGGGGAAACTGCTGCTGGACCATGGTCAGCAGCGAGGCGCCGTCCATGCCCGGCATGCGCATGTCGGAAACAATGACGTCGACCTTGTTCTCGGCCATGAAGTCCAGAGCCTCGCGGCCGCTCTCGACAAAATGGAAATCTTTTTCATGGCGCAGGGCCCGGAACATCCGTTTTAAACCGGAGAGGATGTTGGGTTCGTCGTCAACAAACAGGATGGATTTCTTGGTCACGGCGCAACTCCTGGGTGGTGTTCGGTGCAAGGACGGCGGGTGCGGCAAAGGTTGTTTGCCTGCCGCGCAAAGTCGCGGCCTGGGCCAAGGGCAATGTTCCGCCATGGAATGGTTCGATAAGACTGAAAATAAGGCTGAAAATAAGGCTGAAAAACATTGCAGGCGCTGCCGCTTCGTTTGTAGAGAAAGCGCACAGAGCCTTGTACGCCTTGTACGTAGGCTCATTTTACGCCCCCAGATTGGAAAATCAAGGAAATCCACGGGATGCCGACCGCGATCAGATGGCCGGTTGGGGCAGGTTGTGCGGCGGACGGATGGGGTGTCCCTTGGGAAAACAGGCAAGCAACGGACGAATGGGCGAATGAACGATAATGGCGGGGCAGGGGCGACAACGGCTGCGGAGGAAACACCGGGCAAGGGCTGGTCGCCTCGCATCCTGGGGACGCTGTGCGTCATTGCCTCGGCGGTTGGCTTTGGCGCCTTGGGCATCCTTGGCAAAACAGCCTACCAGAGCGGGGCCTCGACCGTGACCGTGCTCTTTCTCCGTTTTCTGCTCGCCGGGGCGTTGATGACGGCCCTGATGGCCGCGCTCAAACTGCCCTGGCCGCGCGGCCGCGATCTGGCGGTGTTGATCGCCCTGGGGGCAATTGGCTATGTGGGGCAATCGTTTTGTTATTTTTCGGCCCTGCGCCACGCCACGGCAGGGCTCACCGCGCTCTTGCTCTATCTCTATCCCGCCCTGGTGACTCTGGCCTCGGCGGCTCTTGGCCGCCAGCGACTGACCTGGTCCAAGGCGGCGTTGGCGGGGTTGTCGCTGCTGGGGATCCTGTTGACGGTAGCCGGCGATTTGGGCGGCAGCGCCGCAGGTCTGGGCTTTGGGGTTGGTTCGGCGGTGATCTACACCGGATATATCCTGGTTGGCGAGGGCGTCATTCCCCGGGTCGGCGCCATAGCGGCCAGCACGGTGGTGATGCTCGCGGCAGCCGCAGTCTACGCCTGCGCCGCGCTGGCTGCAGGGCCCCAGTGGCCAACCCAGGTCTCGGGCTGGCTGGCGGTGGTCGGCATTGCCCTGGTGGCCACGGTGATTCCGATCATCGGCTTCTTTGCCGGTATGCAACGCCTGGGCGCCGCCGACGCGGCCACCCTCTCCACCCTGGAGCCAGTAGTCACCCTGCTGCTGGCCTTTGTCTTTCTCAATGAAACCCTGGCGCCGGCGCAGTTGCTCGGGGCCGGCGCAGTGGTCGCAGCGGTTGCGCTGCTCTCGCGGATGCGTTGATTGCCGGAACTACAACCCAGGGACGCCGATGTGCTGGATGCGCACCGCGTTCAGCCCCTCCTCGTAAGCCGGCAGTTTGCCCTCCAGTCGATGCAGGCGGAAGGCCAGGGCCTGGGACAACACCCGGATGGGATAGTCGCGCGGCAGTTGCTGCAGGTACGGCTGGATGGTGATGAAATCCGTGGCCCCGTACTGCTGCATGATGAACCGCAGGCCGCCGTTTTTGGGGCCGATGTTGTAGGCGAGCAGGCCCAGGAAGAGATCGTTGTTCATCTGCTTGAGATAGTGCTTGAGGGTGGCGGCGGCAACAAAACCGTTGTGGCGGTGATTAACGATCACCGGCCTGTCGACGCCCAGCCGCTCGCCCGCCTGCCGCATTGCCGGCTCCGGGACTTGGGTGATCTGAAACAGACCCTGGCCGCCGTCCTTGCTGTCCCGGGGCAGAAACGAGGATTCGGCGGCGGCGACCCCGTGGAGCAGGTCCGGGTCCAGGTCAAAGGCCGCTGCCGCAGCGTCGATGTCCTGGTCATAGGGCTTGGCCCGGTCGATCAGTTGCTGCAGTTGGGCGGCGTCCTGGCGGCGGTAGGCGGCAAAGACCTGATGGGTCAAGGTCACCCTGGCGGCCTCTTCCTTGCCGCCCACCAGGATGCGGAACTGGCTGAATGCAAAGTAAAAATTGCCCTTGAGAGCAAATCCGCCAATGACCAGGGCCAGAACCAGGGCCAGGGCCGCCGGCAGGAACGGCGCCTTTTGCCCCAGCCAGCGCCGCGCCCGCAGCCAGCCGAGCAGCAATAGGGCTGCGGCAACGATCAATCCGGACACGCCCAGGGTAAAGGGGAGCAGGTGGGAAAAAAAGCGGACCCCGGAAAACCTGCTGGCCGCATGGCCAAGAAGGACAACGATGGCGGTCATGGCGCTGAGGCTCAGACAGCAGATTTCCAGGCTGGTGATGACCATTTGCCGGCGAGTGGAGATCTGCGGTTTTTTGCTGCGTCGCTTGCGCCCGGCCCCTTTCTTTGCCGGCGAGCGGGGCTTGCGTTGCACCGTTGGTTTGGCTGCTGATTTTGGCGCAGATTTTTCCGCTGATTTGGCCGTTGGCGGCGCCTTTTCAGGCGGCAAGGCTGGTGCAACGGTTGGGGATTGCTGTTCGACCGGTTTCTTCATGCCACAGGGTGTGTTGCTCGCCAAGGCCATGGCCTCGCGGTCCAACTGCCTCTGGTGAAACGGAAAAAATGGGTATGATATGGAGCGCGTCGGCGCATTTTCCGGCAACCGGCTCCACAGCCACTGACAAGACCATTTTTAACGACTTCCTGTCAACCAATACCCAAGGAGAACGAATATGGAACTCTTCGCCGTTAATTCCCAGACCTGCAATCGCGACGGCCTCTGCGCCGCCGTTTGTCCTCTCGGCATTATTGACTGGAGCCCTGGCGCCGCGCCGACGCCTGCGGTCGGGGCCGAGGCGGCCTGCATCCGCTGCGGTCACTGCGTCACGGTCTGCCCAACCGACAGCCTCAGCCACCGCGACATGGCTGTGGAGTCGTGCCCGCCGGTGCGCCCGGAATGGCGCCTTTCCCCCGAACAGGGCGAGCACTTCCTCCGCGCCCGCCGCTCCATCCGGGTTTACCGGGACAAACCAGTGGAACGCGAGGCCCTGGCCCAACTGATAGACGTTGCCCGCTACGCCCCTTCCGGCATCAATTCCCAGGGGGCGCGCTGGCTGGTGCTGGGCGACCGGGGCGAACTGCGCAGACTTGCAGGCCTCGTGACCGATTGGATGCGCTGGATGCAAAGCAACATGCCGGAAGTTGCCCAAGCCCTGCATCTTGATCGCACTCTGGAGAGTTGGAACGGAGGCCGCGATGTCATCCTCCGGGGCGCGCCGGCGGTGATCGTCGCCCATGCCGAAAAAGACAACCGCATGGCCCCCACAACCTGCACCATCGCCCTGACCTATCTTGAACTGGCGGCCACATCGATGGGATTGGGCGCCTGTTGGGCCGGATATTTCAACGCGGCGGCCAACGCCTATCCGCCGATGCTGGAGGCACTGGGCCTGCCCGAGGGCCATCAGTGCTACGGGGCGATGATGGTGGGCTATCCCAAGTTTGCCTATCACCGTCTGCCGACTCGCAAGCCCCCGGAGATCCTCTGGCGGATGGGATAATCGCAGCGTTCCATGGTCTCGGGCGAGTTGCGGCTTGTTGCTTTTTCTTGCGCACTCGCTGCGAGTGCTTATACCAATGAGGAAAAATTCATCATTTCCTAAAATTCAGCGAGCAAACCCATGACCAACCCATCACCCGTCGCGACCCCGAAGGCCGAATCCGCAAACTGGCACACCCTGACCCCGGAGGCGGCGCTTCGCGAGCTGGCAAGCAGCGAAACCGGCCTGAGCCAGGTTCAAGCTGTGGAGCGGCTGCAGATCCACGGTCCCAATGCAATCAAGCGAAAATCCAAGGACAGCGCCTGGCGTCTGCTCTGGCGGCAGATCAACAATTCGCTGATTTGGGTGCTGCTGGGGTCCGGCACGCTTGCGGTGCTGCTGGGCAAAATGACTGACGGTCTGGTGGTGTTGTCGGTGGTGGCGATCAACGCGGTGATCGGCTTTATCCAGGAGTTCAAGGCAGGCCGGGCGATCGAGGCCCTGTCCGACATGGCGCCGCGCAACGCCACGGTGGTGCGCGACGGCCGCAATGCCACCGTGCCGGCGGCGGAACTGGTTCCCGGCGACGTGGTGCTGCTGGCGGCCGGCGACAGCGTGCCGGCGGATATGCGGCTGGTTAGCCTGAGAAACCTCCAGGTGGAAGAGGCGGCGCTGACCGGCGAGTCAACCGCGGCGGTCAAATCGCTGGCCCCGGTCGATGCTGAGGCCGTGCTTGGCGACCGGACCTGCATGGTCTACAGCGGCACCCTGGTCACCTCGGGGACCGCCGCCGCCGTGGTCGCCGGAACGGGCATGGCCACCGAACTGGGCCGCATCTCCGACATGCTGGAGAGCGCCGTGGACCTTGACACCCCGCTGACCAAAAAACTGGCCGAGGTCAGCACCTGGATCACCATCGGCATTGGTTCGGTGTCGGTGGTCATCCTGGCCATCGGCGTCAAGCGTGCCCTGGACATGGCCATCCCCCTGGGCCCGGCGCTCAAGGAAACGCTCATCTTCGCCATTGCCCTGGCGGTCGGAGCCATTCCCGAGGGCTTGCCGGCGGTGGTCACCATTGCGCTCGCCATCGGGGTGCAGCGCATGGCGCGGCGCAACGCCATTATCCGCCGCTTGCCGGCAGTGGAAACCCTGGGCTCCACCACGGTGATCTGCTCCGATAAAACCGGCACCCTGACCTGCAACGAAATGACTGTCACCGAACTGACGACCTTGCAGCACGCCTGCCGGGTGGGCGGCGTCGGCTACGCCCCGGTGGGCAATTTCAGCGTTGGCGGGCAAGCCGTGGAGCAGTTGCCTACGGATCTGCTTGATCTGTTGGTGCAATCCGTGCTCTGCAACGACGCCGCCCTGATCGAGGAGAACGGCCAATGGTCGATCACCGGCGATCCGACCGAGGCGGCTCTGCTGGTGGCCGCGGCCAAGGCTGGGTTAAACGCCAAGGAGGTCGCCGGCCAATTTCCTCGGCTCGATGAGCTGCCCTTTGCCTCGGAAAACCAGTACATGGCCACCTTGCACGGCGGCGCGGAGCGCTTCGTGGTGATGAAGGGCGCGCCCGAGGTGGTGTTCAAGCGGTGCCTGCAGGCTGGCGACGCCGACCTGCGCAGCCGGATTGCGGCCGAGATGAATCGGATGGGCGCCAAGGGCATGCGGGTGCTGGCGATTGCGGTCAAACGGGGAGAGACAGAGACCGACGCGTTAACCCCGGAGGCGGTCGCGGACGGTTTTGATTTTCTGGGATTGATTGGCATGATCGACCCGCCCCGGGCCGAGGCGGTCGAGGCCATTGCGGCCTGCCGCCGGGCCGGGATCGTGGTCAAGATGATCACCGGCGATCACCGGGCCACTGCCGCAGCGATTGGCGCGGAGCTGCAGCTGGCGGACAACGGGCAGGCGATCACCGGGGCGGAACTGGCCGGCATGGAAGACGCCGCCCTCCAGGACACGGTCCGCGCTGTGCACATCTTTGCCCGGGTGGCGCCGGAGCACAAGCTGCGTCTGGTCAAGGCCCTGCAGAGCGACAATCATGTGGTGGCCATGACCGGAGACGGCGTCAACGACGCGCCCTCGCTCAAGCAGGCCAACATCGGCGTGGCCATGGGCATTACCGGCACGGCTGCGGCCAAGGAATCCGCCGACATCGTGCTGGCCGACGACAACTTTGCCAGCATCAGCGCGGCGGTGGAGGAGGGGCGGCGGGTCTACGACAATCTGCTCAAATCGCTGGCCTTTCTCCTGCCCACCAACTTAGGCTTGGCCCTGATTCTGATCTACGGCATCATGTTTTTCCCCTTTGACCCGGTGACCAAGGTGCTGCTCCTGCCCATGCTGCCGACCCAGTTGTTGTGGATCAACCTGGTGGCCGCCGTTGCCCTGGCCCTGCCGCTGGCCTTTGAGGTCAAGGAGCCGGACATCATGCGCCGCCCGCCGCGCCGTCCTGAAGCACCGCTGTTCAACAGTTTTGTGGTTTTCCGGGTGGTCGCGGTGTCGGTGCTGATGACCGCCGGGACCATCGCGCTGTTCAACATCGAACATCAGCAGCAACTCGCCGCCGGCGTCGCCGTGCCGCTGGCCCTGGCCAAAGCCCAGACCATGGCCGTCACCTTTGTGATCTTTTTCCAGATTTTCTACATGATCCATTGTCGTTCGCTGAAGGACAACATCTTGAAAATTGGATTTTTCAGCAACCCCACGGTGTTTTGGGGCATTGGCGTGGTCCTGGTCCTTCAGGCGCTGTTTGTCTACCTGCCGTTTTTGCAGCGGGTGTTCAAGACCTCGCCCCTGTCAATGAGCGATCTTGCCCTGGCCGTGGCCGCAAGTTTTGCCATTGTCCCCATTGTCTCCCTGGAAAAATGGATTCGCTCTCTCAAGTTTTTCAGGCGGTGAAAGGGGGGCGCTGCAGCCGCCGTTTGATCTGGCGACAGACCAGACCAGACCAGGGCAGGGCAGGGCAGGCCTGCAGCGTTCAGCGGCGCGACTTCTTTTTACCGGGCTTTTGGGGGGTGGCGAGCAATTTGAATTCAGGCGCGTAGCCAACGATGTACGAGTGGGGCGGGTTGCTGCGGAGGCTGAGAAAATGAGCGTTGTTTTTGGCAAAGGGGCAGATGGGCGCGGCGCAAGGTGCAAAGCCGAATTTCTGATAAAACGAGGACTTGCCCAGCACAAAAATCGCGCTTTCCTTGATGGGCTCCTGGCGCAGGGCAAAACGGAGCAGCTCAGAGCCGATGCCCTGGCCTTGCATTTGCGGTTTTACCGCCAGTGGCGCCAGATGCAGTCCGCACACCTCGTTGCCGTCGTAGGCGGGTGAAAAACAGACGTAGGCGACGACCGCGTCGCGGTGGATGCATACCCATTCATGCAGCTCCCGTTCTTTTGCATGCAGGGCGTCAAACAGCTGTACTTCGTTCTTGCTGGGAGCAAACGCCTGCAGCAGCAACGCGGCGGCCTTGGGGGCGTATTCGGGGGTGAGTGGGCGGATTTTCATGAATGCTTCAAACCAATAGACGCAGCCGGTTGCGGCTCACATTCCCACGGCGAACATCGATTCCAGGTCGTGGCGGGAGTAGGCCTGGAAGGCGAGCATGGTCTCGGTTTTGCCAATGCCGTCGATGGCCAGCATCTTTTTCGTGACCAGCTCGGCCAGATCGTCGTTGGTTTTGACCCGGATGATGGCCACCAGGTCGTACTTGCCGCTGACCGAGTAGACCTCGGAAATGCCGGCGATCTCCTGCAGCTTTTCGGCAACCTCGTTGATTTTGTTCCGCTGGGCGTTGATCAGGATGATTGACGTCACCATGGTTGCGTCTCCGGGCTGCGATGGAGGGTTTCCATCCGCCGTGTTGAAGTGGTTCGGGGTGTTGATACGGGAAAAGTGGCGTTAAAAAAAGTCGGGCCGACGCCGCTTGCGTCCGCCCGACTTCGTTGCTTCCCTGAAAAACGCTTATTCGTAGGTGATGCAACCGGCCGGGCAGGAGCCCATGGCCTCTTCGATGCAGTCCTCGTCGCCGCCTTCTTCCATAATCACATAGGCTTTGGTTGCATCGATGTCAAACCCGAAGATTTCCGGGCACAATTCCACGCAGGCCTCGCAGCCCAAACATTCTTCCTGGTCAATTGCTACTACTTGTTTCGACATTACTTGTCCTCTCACAGAGTTAAAAAAGAGGCGCCGACCACTTTGAGCGCGGTCGGCGGTTGCTCCCTCACGGCGTCAACGGCTTGAGCGGGCAGGGCGCCCGGGGGGCCTTGCCATTGCAGGCCTTCGTTTACAACTTTGCAGTTTTTAGGTCAATCGTCAATTTGTATTCCGAAGGATCTTCGCCCTGTTTGACGGTGAATCCCAGTTTCTTGCCCAAGGCGACCATGTAGCTGTTTTCTGCCAGCACAGTGCCCCAGACAATCTCCATGCCGCGTTCCTGAGCAATGCCAAGGCATTGCAGCAAGAGCTTGGCGCCGATGCCCTTGCCCTGCCAGGGGTCGCCGATCAGCACCGAAAATTCGCCGCGCTTGCCGTCCGGCTCGCCCAGGATGTTGGCCACGCCCAGCATCCGCTCCTCGCCCTCGCGGTCGTCCAGACCGACAAAGGAAATCTCGCGGTCATAATCGATCTGAGTGAAGCGGGCAAGGATCTCGTGCGATAGGGTCTTGACTACGCTGAAAAACCGGTAGTAGATGCTGGTCGGGGTTAGCGAATTGAACAATTCGACAAAAAGCGGCGCGTCCTCGGGCTTGATCGGCCGGATGAACAGTGGCATCTGCATGTCGGTGAGATCGTGCCGTTCCAGGTGCTGCGGATAGGGGCTGATCACCAGATGCAGCTTGGCGCCGCTCTCGACCCGGGCCAGTTTGATCCGGGCGTCGACCGCGCAGGGCTGACCGTTTTTGACCAGCACCGGGTTGATGTCCATCTCGACGATTTCGGGAAAGTCGATCACCAACTGGGAAAGTCGCATCAACAGTTCCTCCAGCTTTTCCAGGTCTGCCGGCGGATGGTTGCGATAGCCCTTGAGCAAAGGCAGAATCCGGGTTTCCTCCATCATCCGCCGGGCCAGCAACCGGTTGAGCGGCGGCAGGCCCAGGGCCTTGTCGTCAAGCACTTCGGCAAAGGCGCCGCCCGAGCCGAAGCAGAGCACCGGGCCGAAATTTTCGTCGGTCTTGCAGCCGATCAGCAGTTCAAAATCAGGATGGGCAATGAAGGGCTGGATTGAGACGCCGGTGATCCGAGCTTCCGGATTGTAGGCCTTGGCCCCGTTCATGATCCGGTGGAAGGCGTTGCGCAGGTCTTCCTCGTTGCGCAGGTCAAGCTGAACCCCGCCTGCTTCCGCCTTGTGGCTGATGTCCGGCGAGACCAGCTTCATTGCCAGCGGCAGGTCCATTTCGGCCGCCAGGGCCACGGCTTCGTCGGCTGTGGTCGCCAGCACGGTCTGGTTGACCGGGATGCCGTAGGCAGCCAGGATCTCTTTGCTCGCGATCTCGGAGAGCATCTCGGTTTCCTGCTCAAACGATTCGTAGATGGTGCGAAAGACCTGATCGCGGTTGAAGTAGAGCTCGGTGGCCAGCTTGGGCGGAACCTGGGAAAGCAGCTCCAGATTCTTGGTGTATTCATACATGTAGAGAAAGGCCCGCACCGCCCGTTCCGGGGTCTCGTAGGTGGGGATGTTCGCCTGATTGAGAATGCCGACGGCCTCGGTCATCCGTTTGCCGCCCATCCAGGAGGCAAAGACCGGCACCCGTTTGCGCTTGGCCAGCTTGGCCAGGGCTGCGGCCACCTCTTCCGGCGGGGTCAGGTCCTGGGGCACCATGATCACCAAAATGCCGTCGAATTCCCGGCAGGCCAGGCAGATTTCCAGGGCCTTGGCAAACCGTTCGACCGTGGCGTTGCCAAGGATGTCGATGGGGTTGCCCCGGCTCCAGTAGGGGGGCAGAATTTCGCCCAACTGGGCCATGACCTCGTCGGGAATGTGGGCCGGTTCCAGGCCGTACGCAGCCAAGGTGTCGGCGGCCATGACGCCCGGTCCGCCGCCGTTGGTGAGAATCGCCAGTCGCGAGCCCGCCGGCCTGGGCTGCTTGGCCATCAGCTCGGCGCAGTCGAACAGCCGGGCCAGCGACGGCACCCGGACAATGCCGGCGCGTTTGAAGGCCGCGTCGTAAGCCGCATCCTCGCCGGCCATGGCGCCGATGTGGGTCGAGGCGGCGCGGGCCCCGGCCTGGCTTTTGCCGGCCTTGAGCACAATGATGGGTTTGATTCGCGACACCGAGCGGGCGGCGCTCATGAATTTGCGCGGATTGGTCAGGTTTTCCATGTAGACCAGGATCGCCTTGACCGAACCGTCGTTGCCCAGATAGTCGATCACATCGCCGAAATCAACGTCGAGCATCGAGCCGATGGACACGAAGTGGCTGAAGCCCATGTTTTCCAGGGCCGCCCGGTCGAGAATCGAGGCGCAGATGGCGCCGCTCTGGGAAATGACGGCCAGGTTGCCTTTGGCCGGCATGCCGCCGGCAAAGGTGGCGTTGAGATTCTTGCCCGGGCGGATGACGCCCATGCAGTTGGGGCCGATGATGCGCATGCCCGAGCCTTCGGCCGCGCCCTCGATCTGTTCTTCGATCAAGGCCCCTTCCTCGCCCAGTTCCTTGCCGCCGGCGGAGATGATGATGACCCCCTGGGTGCCGGAGCGGACGCACTGACGAACGATTTCCGGGGCCGTGGCAATGGGCGTGGCGATGATTGCCAGTTCCGGCGCGGGGTCGACCTCGGTGATGGTTGCGTAGGCCTGGAGGCCGCGAATGGTCTGGTGATGGGGATTGATGGGGACCACGGCGCCGGCGAAACCGCCCTGGATGAGGTTGTCCATCAGGGCTGCGCCGATTGAGCCCTGTCTGTCGTTGGCGCCGATGACTGCGATGCTTTTCGGGTCAAAGAATTGTTCCATGAAGTGTGTTGTCCCTTTTGGGTTGGAGTGATGGTCTTTTCCCCCGTAAACGTCCGTGGCGGCGACGGCGTCTGTTCCGCTGGCCGCAGGTATCCCTCACCTACCCTTTCCTGCCTCGCTTGACAAGCATTTTGCGGAGATAATCGACCGCAAAAATGAGTGCAATTCCAAGCCAGGCAAGTCCGTAGATTTCCGGCGCGACCGGCCCGGTCCCCAGCGCCCGCGCCAGCGGCGGCCAGTAGAGAATGGCCCAGGAAAGAACGATCTGAATCAGGATTCCGGCAAGGATCAAGCGGTTGCGGACCAGGCCGAGATCAAGGCCCGAATTTTGCTCGAATCGACGGCCAATCAGGTTGCCGATCTGCATCAGCAGGATGGCGGCCAGCGTGACGCCGGTGGCCGAGTGGAGCAGCGGCGAGGAGGGGGGCAGGGGATGGCCGTAGCGCCAGCCGCCGTTGTGGAGCACTAAAAAAAAGAGCAGGAGCGACCACGCGCCTTCGATCAGGCCGAGAAACAGGTAGCTGCGGACCATCAACTCACGGGTCAGCAGACTTTCGGAGGGGTTGCGCGGCGGTTTGCGCATGACCTCGGGGTCGGAGGGTTCCTGGCCCAGACCCATGGAAGGAACCAGGTCCGTACCCAGATCAATGGCAAGGATGTGGATGATGTTGAGCGCCAACGGCACCGGCAGGACGATGTACAGCAGGTAGGGCAGGATTTCCGGGCCGTTGCTCACCAGGACATAGCTGGTGAATTTTTTCATGTTCGCAAACACGGTCCGCCCCTCTTCGACGCCGTCGACGATGGAGGCGAAATTGTCGTCGAGCAGGATGATTTGGGCCGACTCGCGGGCCACGTCCGTACCCATCTTGCCCATGGCGATGCCAATGTCCGCGGCTCGTAAAGCTGGGGCGTCGTTGACCCCGTCGCCGGTCATGGCCACCACCCGGTCCATGTGTTTCAACGCCGTGACGATCTTCATCTTTTGCTCAGGCGAGGTCCGGGCAAAGACGCAGACCCCTTGCTGCAGTTGTTCGACCAGGGCCTCCACGGTCAAGGTTTTGAGCGCCTCGCCGGTGAGATGGGCGGTACAGCCGGGTTCCACGATCCGGGCCTTGGCCGCCACCGCCAGCGCCGTGGCCGGGTGGTCGCCGGTGATGATGATCACCTTGATCCCGGCTGTTCGACATTTGGCCACCGCAGAGGCCACTTCGGGTCGCACCGGGTCTTCGATGCCGAGGAATCCAGCCAGGATGAGATCGTGTTCCAGGGCGTCGGCAGCGACTTCATCGGTTGGCGAGTTCGCCGTTGCGACCACTTCGGCGAGTTCCGCCTGAGCCAAGGGCCGATAGGCTACGGCAATCACCCGCAGTCCCTGACTTGCCAGTTGCTGCATGACGTTTTCGCTCGCCGCCAGTTGGTCGGCAAGAGGCGCATTTTTTTTGTTGTCTTCGCTGGACCCGACCGCGCTCACCATCGGCCGGACGGCCTCGAAAGCGCCCTTGACCACGAAGAGGTGTTGTTCTCCCATACGCACAATGCCGCCGGAGCGCCGTTTGTCGACGTCAAAGGCAAAGAAGCGCATCACTTGCTGAGCCTCGGCCAATTGTTGCCCCGGATGCAGACCAATCCATTTGTTGGCCACCGCCACATCCAGGGGATCGCCGAGCAGTTGATCGCCTGCCTGGCGGACGTCGGAGGCGGCCAGGGCCAGAGCGGCGAGAGCGTGTTCCTGCTCCGGCGTCATCGCCGCCCCGGTTAGCGGTTCGGCTAGTCGGGTGATGGTCAGTTGGTTCATGGTCAAGGTGCCGGTTTTGTCGGTGCAGATCACATGCACCGCGCCCAGGGCCTCGACTGCATTGAGACTGGTGACCAGCACATTTTTCTTGGCCATGCGCAGACTGCCCATCACCAGGGCAAGGGTCAGGGTGGGCAGCAGTCCTTCCGGCACATTGGCGACAATGATGCCCATCATGAACACCAGATTCATCCACAACGGCTTGCCGCTGAGCATCCCATAGAGAAAAAAGGAGAAGCCCATGGTGCAGGCGATGGTGGTGAGGATGCGGATCATTCGAGAAATTTCGCGCTCAAGCGGCGAGCTCGTGCGGCGGATGGTCTGGGACAATTGGGCGATGCGGCCAAAGCGGGTGCGCAGTCCGGTGGCAAAGACCACCCCTCGGCCGGTCCCTTTGATCACAGTGCAGCCGGCAAAGCCGATGTTTTCGCACTCCTCCAAACTTTTTTCCTGCATTTGAGCCGTGAGCCGAACGGCGGCCGATTCGCCGGTGAGCGGCGCATTGTCGATCATCAACCCATCGGCGGCGACAATACGCAGGTCAGCGGCAATTTTGTCGCCCTCGGAGAGGATCACCACATCGCCGGGAACGATCTCGGCGGCCGGTATGCGGCTGATCCGACCGTCTCGGCAGACTTCGACCAGATGGGGGATGAATTTTTTCAAGGCCTCCATAGCCTTTTCCGCCCGGTATTTCTGGATAAAGCTGAACAGGGCGTTGAGCAGCGCCACCACGATCAGGGCCCATCCGAGCATCCCCATGCCCTCCTCGGGATTAATCCGATGGGCGACAAAACAGATGACAGCAGAAATAATCAGGAGAAGGGCAAAGAAATTGGTGAACTGGCGTCCCAGGGCGCGGGCCAGTTTCCAGCGGTCGACCACCTCGAACGAGTTGGGGCCGATGTGGAGGAGCCGTTCTGCAACCTCGGCCGGCGTCAAGCCTTCAGGGCCCGATTGCAGCGAGGCGTAGACCTGTTCCGGCGGAATCTGGCCGATATGGGCGGGTTGCTGGGTCATAAGGTGCGGTACACGCCGACGTCGCAGGAGGTGGCGCGCAGGATCTGTTCGATCCGGTTGCCGTAGAAAAAGCGCGAGGGCAGGGTCCGTTCCGTGGCCCCCAGCAGGATCATGCCGGCATTGATTTTGCCTGCTTGAATGAGGATTTCTTTGGCCCAATCGTTAGAGAGAACGACCTGACGGTCGAGATGCCAAGCAGGGCCGGTGGTCTGCTGCTGGATTCCCGTCGCCACCCGGTTGAGGTAGTCTTGGCCTTCCTTAATCTTTTTTTGGGCGGTGAGAGCGGAAATGTAGCGAAAATGGAAAGGGCTGACCGTCATCACCCGCAGCAGATAGAGTCGTTTGACCGAGGCCGCCAGCATGTGCAGGAAGGGCAAGGCGGCTGCAAAGCCGCGCGGATGGCCGGCCAGGGGGAAGAGCAGGGTGTGTGGGCAACCCAGCAAACCGGGACTGACCACTCGGACGGCCATGACGTTGAATGCTTGGCAGCGAAGCAGTTGCTCCGCGATGGTGCCGGCGAGAAACCCCCGACTCTTTTGGGAGATTCGGGTTCCGCACAGGCAAGTGCAGTGCTTGCCGTTGGGGATAGCCTGCAGCAAGCTGGCAACGACATTGCCGCGCAGTTCCAGCATCAGGTTTTGACAGATGACGTTGAGGCGGACGCATTCAGCGGCAATGGCGGCGAATTTGGCCTCGATTCGAACGCGGGTGCAGGAGCCGTCAAGGACGTGGATGAGCTGGAGCTGGCGGCAGGGCAGGGCGGCGGCCATCTGCATGGCGTAACGAGCCACCCAGTCGGCATTGATCGAGCCATCATACGCTAGAACAATTCGCCGGTCCATCGCGCCTCCGAGAGGGGTGAACTTACCGAAAGAGGAAACCGTATCCTTTTGATACTAAAAGGTATCTGCTAGGGGATTGCAAGGAGGATTTTGCCGCAAAGCCGCCTTCCCTGGGCCCCGCCCAACACAAAAAAAGCCCTTAGAGCAGCTGAGCTGCACTAAGGGCTTTAGGTAAAAAATCGGCGGCGACCTACTCTCCCACATAGTCTCCCATGCAGTACCATCGGCGCTGAAGAGCTTAACTTCCGTGTTCGG
>Ga0074193_1000528_pt1 | contig 61164 bp, 53 predicted proteins | sample EPASupsiteHSE605_FD_64523 | JGI IMG/M metagenome (GOLD analysis project Ga0074193, IMG submission 64523) | Bioremediated contaminated groundwater from EPA Superfund site, New Mexico - Sample HSE6-05 | ecosystem: Environmental > Aquatic > Deep subsurface > Groundwater > Contaminated ...
TCAAAGCTTAACAATTCTAATAAATCAATCTTCACTTTTAATTCACAAAATAAGACCCCCAAAACCCCAACCTTAAGACCCCAAAAAACTCCAAAAAATACAAATTGGGGTTATTCATGCATCCCTAGTTAATAAATGATTTTAAATCCTTTTTATGGTGAATGGGAAGATTTTAATTAATTTATTGGCGAGAATTGACTATTCATCCCATCGCTTAATTGTACTTCCTCCATAATTAGAGAAGACACTCTTTTATCAAATCTCAAATTACTTATGAAGCATACAGATCCTGATTTTCTTGGTTCACTCAGTAATTCAACTTAAATATCTTGAATTCAATTTTGTAAAAGCACTTTGCTTTATTGATTTTTTGTTGCTTAAAATCATCTCTTGTATCAGAAAAGCTCTCATTATTCATTTTTTAAAGAAATCTACTATATCGAGAAAACCATTATCAGATGCTAAATGGAGGGGAGTATAGCCATTATGTTTCAAGAAACTCCAGCACCTTTGGAATTTATATCTCCTCCACTATTAACAAGGAATTCAACAATTTTTAAATGTTCGTTTTGAACAGCTAAATGCATTGGAGTATCTTTATACAATGACTTATAGTAGATCTATTCTTGGAATTGACATTTGCTTTTCTTTCAACTAAACATTTCACAGTGTCAAGATGTCCATTTTGAGCAGCCATATGTAAAGAAGTCCAATCTCCATTGCACTTGATATCAACATCGATGCCATAGCCAATCAGGTACTTCACAATTTCTAAATGCCCATTGCTTGCCGCAATATGGAGCAATGATTCCTCAAATCAATGCATCTAATATTTGGAATGATTGGATAAATTCTTGCACCTTTCCTTATTAAATAATCAACTATATGTATGTGACCATTTGATGCTGCACAGTGAAGTGGTGTCCAATTGAGATAAACTTAATATCATTATGGTCGATTGATTCCATATCAGCACCATATTTGATTAGCAATTCGATTGGCCCCAATTCGCCATTATCAGCAGCAATATGAAGAGATGTCCTTCCAATTAATGAAATCAAATCCCATCATCTCTTTTGTTGATATCATCAATATATGGAATTATGTAGTCCAATACTGAAACTTGTCCTTTAGAAGATGCATAATGAAGTGGTGTCCAATTATTTCTATCATGAAAAACTCAGAATCTTTGGAATTAATATTAGAACCATTACATAATAAGAACTTAACAATGGAAATATGACCATTCATTGATGAATAGTGAAGGGCTTCAATAGATTCATCTTTCAAATCAACCCCTTTTTCCATGAAAAACTTAACCAAATCAAAATGGCAACTCTCGGCTGCTTTGGTTAATAACCCCCCAAAATCAGAAACACTTTGAATAATTTGATGAATTATATCAATTTTGCCCCCGAAAATAACATTTTGAATCACCATTTCATCAACACTATAGCCATTCAATAATAAGTATTTGAAACAATATATCGAACCAAACAATCCAGAAACCGAAAGATAGTCGAAAGATTCTGGTTTCAAACACCATTCAAATGGTGACCAAATCACATCTCCATCATTTCCCACTCCATTATTTTGAAGAATACTCATTAATGTGTCGATGTCATCATACTTCAAACAATACTCTATGGATGAAGGGATGAAACCATATTGTATCTTGTTCTCCAGTTGATCATCAAAAAAATTAATCGGTTCATCAAAATCAATTGGAATTGTCTTTTTCTCCATAAATTCTTCAAAACCAATTATACTACTACGGAAATAAAAACATGCAAGATAACATTTATGTTGGTTCAGCAGTGGCTCAATTTCTTTGAATTCATATACACCAAATAAAAATAATCTGTAAAGCAGAACTGGGCATTTCATCACTGATTGTTCCAAAAATTCTTTTCTGAAATCCCTATTCTCGATGTATTCCTTGCATAAACCAACACACTGATCAAGAAAAAGTGGGCGGAATGAAGGTAAACTCACTAATCTATTTACCCAAAAACCAACATTAGCAATATCAACCTTGCAGAAGGTAGGTTGCTCACAAAATAATGATTCCTCAAATGATACCAATAAATCCATTATTTATGATTACAAAGTGTCACCTTTCAGATCAAATAATTGAAAGAAACGTTCAAATAAACTAATGAAATCATTTCTGGTTTACATAATTTACAAGAGGGTTTTTTATGGATCAAAAAGAGTTGCTAAATAATATAATTCATGATTTACTTTATGATGCATTGCCGTCTGTTGGGTGTAAAAGTGCTTCTATTATAATAAATGAAAAAAAAATTCCTTCAATCAAAAAGATTTGTAAATACTCAATTAAATCAGCCTCAGAGGTTGTTATGAATAATGTTATAGATTATTCTTTAAATAATTACTATGAAAATGATATTACATTTGGAATGAAGCTTGTAATACGATTTGGGGCTTCGGCTGGGTCAAGGTTTATTTCAAATCTTATTTTCAAGCGGAAAAAGAATGCGAAACTAGTTTTACTTGATCCATTTATTGAAGGGATGTATATGAGTTCGCTTTTTTTGATTTCAAACCATAATCAAGCATCCAGATACTTTAGAGCATACCATCCTCACATATATTATGGCTTTAAAAGAACTCTATCAATATGCCATCTTGATTATCTAGCTAATCAATTGATGGAACAATTTGATGATGAGTAAAAAGAATTTTACTGAGTCATAGAGAAAAGCCTCATCTTCTTCATGAAATATAAAACAGTATTACATAAGAATGTTGGGGAGTTTCGAACTCTTTTCTTGACAATTTCAGATGCTCCATCGAAAAACATTGGCAGTAGATGCTGATGAATCCTGGATTCTTCGAGGAGAGGTTTTTGGCTACATTCCTCCAATTCTTCGGTGTTAGGAACTTCAGTTACGTGGAGGGCTTTTACCAAAATTGCTTTAAGGGGTTTCTTATCATCATCTTCGTTTTCATGAAATTCGGGCTGTTCGCGAACAAGAAGCATTGCTCTGTCAGGTGGCAAAGCAGAATTCCATTTTGACCAGCTTATAACAAAACCAACTGCACAATCTGCAATTCCGTTATGAAGCACTTGTTCAACATCATCTTGTTTTGGTACAATTCCTTCAACAACACTTGGAGATACAATATTAATACCTCTTTGCATTAAATAATCTATCGCAGCAATTGGAGTTAATCCAGAAAACTCAAATGGGCTTTCCATTGATACTAATCCATCTTCACTTATATAGAATGCTAGTTCAAGCAAAGCAGTTCGAATGTAAATCTCCACGCTTGTCGGCGAAACAGCAGAAATCTCCCAAAATTGGAATGGGAAGTGCCTAAATCTAGGTACAGCAATTCCAAATGTACCGATTGACATTGTACTAAAAACAACTTCATTCTGTTCAAAAGCTACTTTTGATATATGAGATGTGACGATTTTTCCTCCTGATAACATAACAACCGTAGCATCTGATGTATGCTCACCAATAGATATTGGATCAAGCTGAACACGAAATGCAAGTGGTGGCTGTGCCGCGGTGACATTCCTTAATGGATATGATAATTGAACCAGACCATTTTTTTGAGGCATTTGTCTCAAAGTCAATGAACCGATCCTTTTTGGAGGAGCAGGGAGTTGGAAAAAGTCGATTTGAAGCAATCTGTCAATAAAGAGATACTTTTCATCAAATGGCCTTTCGCTGATTCTAAGAGCTCTGATTGCGATACTACTCATGGCCACAGCTTTTGGTATCTCAATACTCACTCCTGTACAAAGGTTCACATCTTTTATCCTCGGGTTTTTTGACAGATTCACCCACATCCCATATGATAAATCATCTGCTGATCCTTGAAGTTGAACCTCGTTTTTGGCTCCAGCATATTTATCACTAAAAACTAAATGATGTACAGTAATTGCCTCGATCTTGGAAGATATTATTTCTTTAAGTGATCCAATTTGCCGAATGCATCTCTCATACTCTTTTGTTTGTGCTTGAATCTCAGCAACTTGAGATCTATGAAGAAGTTGCGACTGAATCAAATTTGAGAGGTGAATTCTTTCAAAAAGAACGTTCAAATCAGTCTCATCTATATCGGTCCATTGAGAAATAAATGTGTTGACATCTGATTCTGATCTGACATCAACAGCATGATCGCAGTGCTGGAAAATAGTCCAGTCTTCTTCTTTTTGACGCTCATTTACAATAGATCCACCTCTATTCCCTCTTACAATCCTTAGCTTATGAATGTCTTCATCCTCCTCAATAAGTCTTTGCTGCTGTTCTCTCCTTTTACGAGATTCTTCTTCCTGTTCTTGTAAGGCTCTTCTCTCAGCATCTTTTCTCTCTTGCTCCAGTCTCTCTTGTTCAGCTTTCTCTTTTTTTATTCGAGCAAGTTCTTTCTTTGATAATTTCTTCTTTTTGGGTTTCTTTTTAGGATCCTTCTTGGAACTATCTAAATTTTTGTTTTCTTCATCATCCTGATCACTAAGTTCTGGCTTATTCTCCTCCTTGTTTGAAACGCTCATAACGAATAAATTTTACGATAGTTTACTGGCTTTCATCACTCTCCTCCTCTTCCAGTTCTTCTTCCTCTTCCTCCTCCTCCTCTTCTTCTTCATGATACAAAAAATCCTCTTCATCTGAATCTTCTACGCCAGCTTCATAAGCAGGTATTTCATCGCTAGAGCTGGTAGAATTAGGCGGAGATACCTCACTTGATTCTGATGGTTCTAAATCAATGCTCTTCAATCCATATTGCTTTTTTTCTTCAGATATTTTTGTGTTTATCCCATCAATGAAGGCTGGCCATGTGCTTGATTTTGTTATATTGAAGTTATTATTCACTAAATTTGCAAATAGAAGATAAAATGGGTTGTATTTTGATGATGTACTATATTTTGTTTCAATTAATTTGCAAATCTGAACTGAATTAGCAATTAAATTAAAATTGGACAAAAAAGCTTCATTATCCTTGTTACGATTAATAAGATTATATAATGATAGGTTGAAATAGCTACTAAAATTATCATTAAAAACCAAAGACAATAAAGCCTCATTAAATACTTGAAACAGTGTAATTGCTTTGGCTAAAATACATTTCGGTTTGCTATCGACAAATATGAACTTCTGTGAGTATTCCCGAATCAAATCATTTCCAATAAAAGGGGGATCGATGCACAGATCTTTCACCTGTAATGCCACGTTTAAAGCTTGAATAATATTATTGTATGAATTATTACCGACTATTACATCAAATAAGGGACGTAACACCTCAAATCGATTCAAGTATTGTGCAAAGCGCGATTTGTTGGTGCTATTCGTCAAAATAGTGGATATAGAAGAAATTAAAGGACAATTTTTGCCAGATATCATATTAATAAGATTGTTGACAATAATATGTTTTTCATATTGAACTGCATATCCTTCTAATAAATTGGTGAGCAAATCTTTGAAGGCGATTATGTGACAGTTATCAATGAGAAATTCTAATAGATCATCAATCTTTTTAAAATACAAACCGTTTGGGTCATTATGCACTAAATACTCAATAACCTGAGTAAAATTCCCGCAAATATAAGGATCCTTTGGTTCTTTAGAGATAATAAATGATTGGATACGACTTAAAAGCACAGGATCAGACTGGATTCTCTCCATTGGTACTTTAAGCGTTGTCGAGAAAAATGTTAGGACACTTCGTATTGATTTTCGATAGTTTTTTTGTTTGTGAATAGCATCTGTAAAAACTATATCACATAGAATATTCATAGTTGTTTCTTTGAACAAGTATTGAAACAAGTATTGATTATTATTATTCCTCAACAAAGCAGTAAAAGATTGATCCTCTATTATCTGAAGAACATTTTCGGGATCGTTTTCGATGTTGAATTTAATGTTGGAATCATTAGGGGGTTTGTAACTCCAGCTCATTTCTTGACAATTAATGAAAGGTCCATTAAACCGTAAAACTGTTTCAAAATATTAAAATCCATAAAACAAGAGAGGCTTTAATCTAAGGATATTGTCTGAGGCTAGAGCGCAAAATATATTACTTATTAAAATGCAAAGAGAAATAAAAATGGTGGTAGTGAGTTGACTATTTTTAAATAGTTTATTCTTGGTTTATATTCCTTAAGATGTTTTACTATCTTGGTAGAATTTATGAAAAAATTGGTTCCAAAATAACAAAAACAGGTAGTATATTAAGAGTAATGGACCCAATTAGTACATTTTGAGAACAAATATGATGTAATGGAGAGTTTACAGATCTTAAAAAAATTTTAATGAGCGAAACAGATTTAAATTGTCGAATGTGCATCACATATAATCAATACTTCAGAGACTCATTATTGATGAAGAATCAGCGATAAGACTACACTACCACATAAATTCTGGAGAAATATAATTATGGAACAATATTGAACTAAAAGAATTAGAAAGATCTTTTCAGAAATTTGATTCTTGAAATAGATAAGGTAATATAAGATTATTTGTTGAAGTCTTGTTAGATTTATAAAACGAGTGTTGATTGTAAAAAAATATTTCCCAGTTTCTCAGGAAAAAAAACAATTGAGATTAATATGCATTGGAAATCCATTAGTCTAATCATCCGATTTTGATTCATGGATTTGAACAAATTGAAATAGAAAACCCGACTTCGTCCATGAAAACTCTAATACCATACATCAAATAAGTGGCGTATGATATTGGTAACATTGAACAAAGACTTTCTATATCAAAAGAAGGTTCCTTTAGCATGATTCTATATACCTTATTGGTTGCACCATATATTTTTTCCCATGATGAAAAAAGCTGAACAATTTCTTCTAGGCTCTCACCATGATCATTAGTTATCTGAATGAACTTAAGCCTGACATCACGAGGAGAGAATTTCGAATCTAATGCTCGATGTGCGAATAGAATGTACTGCGTTTTAATATGATTTATCAGATTGGAAATGTCTTTTGGTTCAGCTCCCTGAAGTATTGAAATTATATCTCTCAATATTTTCCTCGGCTGTGCAAGATTGTTTTCAAAAATTATGTAAGGATCAGCCTTTTTTAGTTGAGATAAGGCAATTGATAAATACTCTTTTCTGTTTTCATCAGAAGGATTGTCTTTCGATAATATTTTTTTAATTGGAAGCAATAAAAGCAATAAAATAAAATCAGGTGGGCATTTTTCTGCAGAATAAATGATATGGAGAATACCATCATGGGAAAAAATCGAATTTTGGAATTGTTCTACGAGAGATATAAATTTAAAAAGATGAGATACTTGTGTAATTTTATCAACATACGTAGAATACAAAAGATTCATAAAATACTCATGATCAATTCCTGATTCTATAGCAAAATCGCTGAATATTGGTTGTAAGGTCGCTTTTTTATAAGAATAGCTCTCGGGACTATTCAATGTTGTTTCGATTCTAACTCTCTTTCTTGAAACTGGCGATTTAATTGGAGTTTTCATTATTTTTTATGGGAACAAATCGGGTCTTCTCTTGTCATATATGAATAGTTGAAGCAAGTTTATAATAAAGATGACTGGATTAGAGATTTTTAGCATCAAAAATTGATAATTTGGTGATTTATTCTAGATTGATTTGTTATGGTCCAAGTTACACATCAGTGCATTCCAAACATGGAAACTCTCCAATCTCTATGAGATCAAATAATGATTGACTTTTTTGGTGAATAAGCAGTTTTTCCGAGTTTAAAGGAACTGAACCCATTTGTTGAAATTCCCCTTTTTGTTTCAGTATTTTGGTGTAGAATCTGTTTTTTAGGTCGCTATAACTTGTATTTGGGAAAAATTGGAGGATTTTTGACCATTTTTGTCCAAATTCTATAAACTTGCTTAAAAGCAATTCATCATCCTCTTTAGTCCAAGCACGTTTCTGAATCGATGGATTCAAGAAATTCACCCACCTATCTCGACACTGTCTTGCTGTTCTCCCAGGCAAAAAACTCGCTACCGAAGGCCATGATAAGCTTGGGTTCATTCGCATGATGTTGGTCAGAATATAATCCTCATAAGGCTGGAATTTCTTCCTTCGATTGAAATCAACGTTCATCATTTGGACCTTTAAATAATTCCGTTTGTATCAATCCATGGCAGCACCTTTCAAATAATTGCTAAAATCCATTGAAATCTATACCTACTTTTGAACCAATCTTTAAATTTGAATTAAATATTGAGATTTGAAATCTCCTACTTCATTTCGATACATGTTATCCCATTCAGAAATAACTGGTTTTCTCAAAAAGTTGTTTTTTTATAACTTGTGAAAGATACGCAGATAACCATTTGAAATGTTCTACTTTATTTATATTCTGAAAAATCAATTAAACCGTAAATAAAATAGATGATTAAAAGTGATCCCCCAATAGCCCGTCCAAGTACATCGATCAATGGGGAAAGGCCTCCATTAGTTGAAGACAGTGCAAAAAAACTATCAAGCACATATAATTTTGGAAGATTCACGGGAAAGAACTCTTCTTTTTTGAAAAACTACGTTTCTACTGCGTTTGATGACTTTGGGACATCTACTCCGCACTGGACGATTCCTAGTAGTAGGAAAGATCCTCCTCCTCCAATTGAAACACCAGGTCCTGGTCAATATCAATATTCAACAATTGAAAAGGATTCGAAAATACCTCATGTAATTTCGAACAAAGAAGAGAGGAAATACGAATCTATTACAAGCACTATCGATTATATTGATGTAAGGGTGTTTCCAAAAATCAGACCTGTATCTATGGGACATATTACTGGAAAACACTTTTACGACCAACCAGAAACCCCTCCCCCTACATATTCTCCCCCAAGTACACTTGGAAAAACTGTTGCAATAAGGCAAAAGCACCCAGAAAAAGAAAAAGATCCGATTCCAGGTCCCGCATCCTACAGCCCGCAAGATCCTCAGAGGAGATCTTCTCCTTGCTTTTCTTTTTCCAAGACTAAATCAAGAATGCTTCCCATTGAGAAATCAGATGATATACCAGGACCCGGTGCATACAATGTCACACCTACCCTCAGAAAAGCACCAAGGTGGACTGAGAAACTTCGTGTGAAGCCGAAGCAATTCACAAGGCCTCATGGTGATTATGATAGACCCTGGTCCGTTAAATAAGAAAAAAAATGTGTTTTCACATAATAGTCGCAATGAATGTGATATTTGTGAAGGATACATGTGGAATTTTTTCCAAATCAGAATGATAAAGATCGCAATGAATGATAAAGAATACCTGGTTCAGGAGGCCACAATGTTTTTATCTGGTAAGTATCTTCGAGAATTTAAAAACCAGAATTCTATTATTGTTGATGATTCATTTATTAATGAGTATTTTAGTTCTTTAGTTGACTACCTAGAAAATAATACTAAAATATATAATAAAAAAACTATGATGGGGATTCTTGATTTGATGAAAAAATGGGAAATTCATTTTTTGGTTGTTGAAGGGCTAAAAAACTGCATAAATTGTTGTGATGATCAATCATACATACTTCATCATGGTAAGTTACATGCGGTTTCCAAAACCTTACTTATAGAAGCATCAGATAAATTTAAACAGGTTTTTATATCTGATGAAGAATCTGTTGTTGTTATACCTCAATCATATAAACCAGAAATTGTTAATATATTCATTGATTTCCTTCTTAAACGAACATATAACGTTGATTTATGTAATGTTTGCCAATTATATGAATTAGCTGATGAGTTTGGTTGTGTTGATTTAAAGAATGCTCTGGAAATCAAGAACAAACAAATTGAACCCTTGATGCTGCTTTCAAGATTTGAAAACACTAATAATACAGGTGAATATGAAGCCATAATTTCAGAGAATATTGACAATTATTTGGAATTAAGTGAGTTTTATGATTTACCAATTCCATCTATTATCAGAATTATGGATTCAATTATAGAGAATATCAGTATTGAATCTAAGCAAATCTTTTTTAAGTCTATTATTGAGAAGAAGGGATCTATAGGATTGGTTTTCTTACAATACTATAAGCCGGCTGGTTTTGATGAATTGATCACAATGTTAGATTCATTCAAAGATAACCATAATTGTTTCTTTGGTATGATATCTCAACAGTTTGAGGAATTACAAAACGAAATCGAATCAAAGAAATCCAAATTAATCAAGGCAAAAAAGAGAATTGATGATTTAGAGAAAGAGAGAGATTCATTGATTGACAGACTGAAGAAATCCGGTCTGGTTGAAACGAAGCCGATTTTTAAATCGACATTACATTATGCATGCTACATTAATAATTTGGAAGTGGTACGGTTTTTCCTGGACAGTGGATATCCCATTGACTCACCATGTCCACAAGAAGTAGAGAACTTTGGTTTCATAACTCAAAATGCATCACCAATTCATTTTGCTTGCTTTGGAGGGAACTCGGACATTGTTAAATACTTAATCGATAAGAAATGTAATATTAACAAAAAAAATGCAATATTTTTGTTTTTCTTTATAACAGCATTCCCCTTCATCAAGCAATTAAAGCTGAAAACCTTGATGTTATTAAAATACTATTAAATAAAGGTTCAGAAACAAGTGTAAAAAACGACAAATTTGATTTTCAATCCATGGATTTACCCCTTACAAGGTGACACAGAATAAAACAATCCTAAGATACTTGGAATCAAAGAACATACACGAATAAACCTGCACGATAATATAAATTGATTAATTTTTTCAATGATTTACAACGGTTTGTCGGTTTGGTCCAGCCTCTTCAACCTATGAAGTACATTGCTGCTTATCTTCTTGCCGTCGCAGGAGGCGATGCTAATCCAACTGAAGAAAAGGTTATTGCTATCCTTTCCAGTGTTGGGATTGAAGCTGATCCCAAATTAATTAAGGCACTTTTCGAAAAAATCAAATCACGTAGTTTGGAAGAAATCATTGCTGAAGGCAAATCTAAGATACAAATTGTCAGCGGAGGATCTGCCCCCGTTGCTTCCACATCTGCCCCCACTGGTACTAACGCCCCAGCTCCAAAGAAGGAGGAAGAACAAGCTGCCGCCGCTGCTCCTCTTGATCTTGGAGATATGTTTGGTGATTTCTAAATATCTACAATAAACATAATTTAATGTACCACCCAGTGATTCACTGTCAAAATGCTTACTCCCCCCTATTTTTTGCTTTTAGCAATAGTTTCATCAATCTTTCTTCATTTCTATTTTCCAATAGCTAAAATAATCCCCCCTAAATACAACTACATTGGAATCCCCATTATGATTGCTAGCTACGCATTAATCGGACATGTTGATTATCTTTTTAAACAAAAGCAAACAACGATTGACTCTTTTGGAAAAGCCAGCATTTTGATTACTGATGGTGTCTTTAAAATTTCTCGAAACCCTATATATCTAGGAATGTCACTCCTGTTGTTTGGTTTATGCGTTCTTCTTCGATCTGCGTCCACACTTATTCCATTGGCATTATTTATCATTATCATTAATGTTATCATCATTCCAAAAGAAGAAAAGAGCCTGAAAGATACATTCGGTGATTCATATATTTTGTACCTGAAGAAGGTAAGAAGATGGGTATAGACGATTAGTAAAGTTTCTAGTTTATTCATCGTAGGAAGCCGATCACGGTTTACCAAAATGTTCTCAACATTTGCTAGATCTTTCAGTAATGCTTCAGTTTTTGGTTCTCTTAGAGACATGGCAAAGAGTGTATCCCAGGAATTTGTTATTGAAGGTATGAAACAGCATTTTAATCGATGGGCAGACCATATTTATGAAACCGGAATGTCAATGAAAGATGAGAAAACAATGAAGGACTATTCCAAACTTGTTGCTTCCGATATTGAAGCAATGAAAAGACAAGTTGTTATACAAAAATTATACTCTGATAAATAAAGAAACTCTATTTAAAGAAATTCGGATGTTCTATCTTCGAATGCAGGGAGCATTTTTGTTCTTTCTGCAGGTGTATTCTGTTTCTTGATCCTTTCCGCAAGATCTCTCTCATCCTGAAGCATAGATTTAATCTCAGCTGGTGCTTTGTCAAGCCCAAATGCTGCAGCCATATGTCCTAAGTGAAGCTTATGTTTGGAAAAGATAAATCTTGTTTCTTTTCTATGTGAATGATATGCAGCAATAGAAGATGCCCATGCTTGAGCAGCTGATGCCTCGAGTTCATTATCTGATAATGTTGATTTTGTTTCTTGGCGAAGGGCAGCCATACACAAATCATCATCATCACCTCCCATTGCTTGCACTGCTTTGTGAATTAGCTTGTCATAATCATATCCTTGGATTTTCACATCTCTCTTTTGAAGCAATTCAATAAAAGGCTCTTCAAAATCTTGAAGAAATAGATAGGAAATACCATCATGACCAATTCTAGCGGTTCTACCTACTCTATGAACATAATCCTCTGTATCGATTGGAGGATCATATTGGATAATGGTGGTAACATCAGGGATATCTAAACCACGAGCAGCTACATCGGTACAAAACATAACTGCTGATGATGAAGCTGTGAATTTGGAAATCGTTTTGGCTCTATCAATCTGGTCAACATTTCCATGAATACGGAAAATTGGACAATTCAAAAATGGACAGAAACCTCCAATTTCATCGTTATCAGTGGATGCATGGGTATCTCGAATAGTTGCTTCTCCAACTTCTTCTTCTATTTTGGGAGGAGGTCTTGGGAGCCTTTTTCTTTGTCTACGTTCTGAAGGAGTCATATATTTGAAGAAACCGAAGAAGGATGCATGAAAATCAACAGATTTACAGCAATTAATAAAGACAATAGCTTTCATACTTTGTATTTCTGTTGAACATTTTCTTAAAAGTATAGCTAATGCTGCTAATCGCCATTTAGCAGGCACAATTACATACCTTTGCAAGAGTGTTGCAGGAATGCTAAACTCTTCATTCTTCATTTCTCCGACATGGATCGGATTCTTCAAAGATAAAGCACTCAGCTGTGCAAGTTGTTTATGGAGAGTTGCAGAAACTAAAATTGTTTGTCGAGGAGGAAGAGCTTGAATGATCTCTGTTACTTTATTCAAGAATCCCATATCCAATAGCCTATCTGCTTCATCAAGAACTAAAAACTTAAGCTGAGGGAATCGGAAATTCACACTTTCTTTTAAGTGATACAAAAGTCTACCAGGTGTGGCTACAAGAACATTAATACCTTTACGAAGCCTTTTCTTCTCAGATGGAACTTTTTCTCCTCCAAGAAGAGTACCAGAAATAATAAATGGCATTTGGGATCTTATCTCTTGCAAAACAGTATCAATTTGCTGGCATAACTCACGTGTAGGAGCAATAATGATTGCCAAGCATCCCATATCTCTGGTGATTGGATTAGTTTCTCTCGGGAATTCTGTAGCCAGTCTTTGCATTATTGGCAACAAATACGCTAACGTTTTTCCAGAACCAGTGTCCGCTCTCATTAAAACATCCGATCCTCTAATGATATACGGTATAGAATTTGCCTGAATATTCGTTAGTTTGGTGATTTTCAGCTTGGCCAAAGCCGATACAATTCTTGGATTGAAATTGAAAGATGAAACGTTTGTATTAGAAAAAAGTGGATCTTCAGCAACTTGATCTTCTTCTACATCATTTTTTATATTCTCAATATTGTCTTCAGCTTGTTTTTCTGCCTCAACATTATCGTTCTCAGCCTCAGGGAGCTTTTCTTCTGACTCCTTTTTTGTCTTCCGCTTCCTCTTTTTTTCTTGTGGCTCTTCTACTACGGGATCTGTAATTTCCTGCATCGGCTCGGATTTTTTGTGTCTTTTATGATTTTCGGCCATAAACTGTCAAAACCAAGAAAACGATAAAAGTGACAATGTCCTGGAAGAGGAGCACAAAAAGGGATTTAGATATATCGATTCGAACTACTCCTTCGAATGTAGGTCCTGGTTCATATGATGTTGAAAGTAAAAAACAGGATATTCATTATAGAGGACCATGTTTTGGCAGCGGATCTCGAAGGCAGCTTAACCTAGAACAAGAAAACTATACTCCAGCCCCTGGTGAATATGATCCAATATTGACAAATAGATCTGTTGTTGTAACAAGTTCTTTTAAATCGAATACTAAAAGAGTTGTGTTTGAAGAAAGCGATATGCCAGATCCGACATCTTATAGTCATCAACCAGACTGGTCTCCAAAGAAGAAAATACGAGGAGAGATAAAAAAGGAAAAATATAAACCGTCATCACCATTTGTTGGGCAGAATATTGAAGGATATGTTTTGGGTGAGGATGGGAGTGTGAAATCCGTAAAGAAGGTACCTAATGGGAGTGAATGGGTAGGTCCTGGATCGTATAGTCCTCAGCTGCCATCGACATCAAAAGTACACTCGATGTCAGAGTCATATCGTACTGATTTAATGGCCCAAAATACTGGAATCCCTGGACCTGGATCATATGATGTTAGCATTTCGAAGAGAAATGGGTTTACTATATCCGAAAAAATTCCTTCTAGAGAAATAGAGCCTCCAAAGAGTTCTGGTATTGGGCAAGTACAATGGACACAACCAAAGAAAGGATCAGCAAATTTTGTTTCCAAAACAAAACGGGATGCTTTCCCAATAAAAGATGATATTCCTCCTCCAACCGAATACCAAAAGACAAAAACTAGAATTACCAAAAACAAGGTACCTTTTGGAGGAAGATCGCCACGTTTTGATGAAAAAGAGGATGATTCATTAGGCCCTGGTTGTTATGAGCCTAAATCGTGTGAATGGGTCAAAGAACCTTATTCAAAGAAAAAAAAGAGTGCTTCAAATTCCTGTAAACAAGTGGAAGAGACTCCAGGCCCAGGGTCATATGATATTAACTCATCAAAAACGAGAAAGCCTAGACATACCTCATCTTTTGCTAGCAAATCCATTAGGAAAACAGTGAATGATGATGACACACCAGGACCAGGATCTTATAATCTTAATACTCCTAGGAGTGGTCAGCAGATAAGTCTCCACTCTTCAAGATTTGAATCTACTGGTAACTTCATGAATATTCCAATCTCAAATAATCCAGCACCTGATTCATACACAGTGAATACACCTCGAAGTGGAAGAATGTCATCAATTTCTAAATCGGATAGATTCTCTGAGAAAATGGAACAATACCCAGGTCCAGGGTCATATGAATCTCAGAAGAATACCCTTGTTAAAAGATCCTATAATGTGGACCTACTATCTATGTAAACCCGGTTGTTTGTTTTGAATAGCTTTGTTTGAAATAGATGTCGAAGAAGGACCCTATTATCATAGCAAAAAATATTGAAATCAAGAAGAAGATAAACAAAGACCTGAGTTCTATTATTGCTTATGAGCAAACAATGACTGAATATTATGAAAAGAGCGAAATGTTTGACAATTTTAAGATTATATCACAAATTGAGTCTTTCACCGAATTATTTGATAGTTTTAGGTTTGTTAGTTTCTCTAATCATATTTTGCATTTGTTGTCCAATAAGATTAATAACGTTTATGGATACCACAAGGGTAGCTATTCGCTTCAAGGTTTGAAAGAAGCTTTTTTAAAACTTTTAGAAATGAGAGATGAAAAGATAAAAGAATTACTTGATTATGAAAATACCCACGAAGTGAATGTTTTGTCAGAAAACCAGATTGATCAGTATGATCCTTTTTCTCACTCATTGAGAAAGATTATTATAAATCCTATTATTAGGGAAAATGATATTATCAGTGATTTTTGTCCAAATCAGCGATCCCTAAAGTCAATTCTTGATAATTACAAATTTGGAAAATCTATTCAAGAAACGGTATTTGGGCTCTATCAGGCTCAAAAGGTCAGCCACAAGGAATTGGCGTCAAAGTATATGACATGCTTACTCAGTTCGAATAATATTAGTGATTTTTTTGGTTTTGTTCCATATCACATTGTATCCCAATCCTTTTTGTTTAGGGATTTAATGATGCACTGTGATCGATTAATCTCCAAAATTGAAAATCAATCATCAGAATATGAAAAGAGTGTTAATAATTTAATCAAGATTATTGTAGATATGTTTTCTATCTTTTACAATGGCAATGAGAGATTGTATCATGAGAACCAAATTGAATCATTGATAGAGAAAAGGTTTTTGGCTTCCGTGAGTTTAAGAAAATTAGAGTATATTAAAACTATTTTAAGAAGAAGTAATTGTAAAGATTTTAAGCAAATTCAAATCACAAAATTTATTGACTATGATACGAAGTTTGTCCAAACGCTTGAAACCAAGGTCAATTCAGCACAGTTTTCCGATATAATTCCACTATTTGAAGATGCATTACCGTATTATGATGGCTCAATGAATGTTTTTGAGAATGAATCAACTCTATTAGCATCGATGAATTCAGAAGCCGAAATTGAAATTAAGAAATGGAGTTTTGTTCAGCCCAAAAAACCAAATCCCGTTCACCAAAGAAATTTGGGAAATTTAAAGACACAAAACGAAAGTCTTTATAAACAGGTTAATAATATCAATGAGGCTTCTGTTGGTAATTTTTCCTTAAACATCAAAGAGAGAATGATGAAACTAGAAGATATGGTAAATAATCAATCTATTGGTTTCAATTTTGATAATCTAAGAGGAGCATCAAATGAAAACAGTATGAAGAAACAGTTACTAATGGCAAAAATAGAAGCAAAAAAACAACAAATATTGGAACAAAAACAGAGGATAATTGAAAAAAGGAACAAAATAGCACTATATAAGAGTCAGTATCAGCAAAGGGAAGAAGAAAAGAAAAAATACATGGTAATGGACTCAAAGAAAGAGGATTTTAGTATTCCCATTATTGATTCTTTTGAAACACTTAAAGATACATGTATGTGTTCAATATGTGCAATGAAAAAAAGAAACCGTGTTATAACTCAATGTGGACACACATTATGTGAGGAATGCATGAAAAACCAATTGAAATCTAGAAATCGCAAATGTCCTGCATGTAATACAAGATTCAGGGAGTCTCAAATAGTTGAAATCACTTGGTAGGATTGTTTTTTTTCATTATCCATACGCAAAAGCAAAACATTTGAAACACTGAGAGTGGATGCGTGAACTGAACTGAATACTCATCTTCATGGATTTGCTTAATATTGATTATATCTTGGTTATCATTTTTAACAATTAATTCAAGCCTATCTTCGCCTTCTTTTTGCTCTGTTGTTAACTTGCCAAATAGAATCATTCCAGTATTTCCATAGTTAAAATTGTTTGTTTGATCATCTTGTACAATAATTGTGTTTCCAAGATTTGGTATTATAACTTCGAAAGATGATAAATCTGGAGTAAAAGGAATAATTCTTATCATTTCTCTATGTGAATAATCGATTTGTGGATGCCATGATACTCCAATAAACCTTGGGTCGAACATTTTGTAGTATCCAACAAAACTTGAACTAAGCTTTTCCATATTAAAAGAATTCAGTGAAATAATAAACTTGTGAACCGATTTTTCGCATGTAAGAATCATTTTCTCAAGGTTTTGAGAATACAAAGATAACCTGAAATTGCCAGTTAATTTTGATTTCTTCCTTGATACATACCCATTAAAAATAACTCCTTCTTGAATAGGATCATGCACTGATGCTCTATTAATATCAATCCCATTCCAGAAAATGACATGATTCGACTTGGTTGACATTAATTTTAAACCGACACATTTCCAATTCAAAAAATGGAAATTGTTGGGGCTGGAATTTATACCCTTCCAAAGAAAATTTCTTCATTTAAACAAAAATAATTCATGTCAGCACATTCTTTTACATGAAAAACGAAAATATTCATGTGTTGTTTATTTGTTTTCGTAGAAGAAATCATTACTTTGTGATTTGTATTTTATTAGGATTAGCAACCCAATAATTGTGTTCTTGAATCATAAATCTATAAAAACCTATTTGAATAGAATTTTATGTGATCTTGTTCTATGAAACTTTATCAACACTTTATAATCTTCGAGCTTTCATTAAACCCAAAATAGTTGGATCTAAAGGAAATATGATAATGAATTTACATATTATGAGTTTTCTCACCAAATCACCAATACTAATCTCTACGTTTTCACCAATAATATATTGAATTAAAATATCGATGGAATAATTTTTTGTTTCCCTCTCTGTCTATTATCCTCCTATACTTACGAGGAATTCAATAATATTCTGTTTCTTAGTTACTCCCAATGGTGTTCTTCTATTAATATTTTTTGATTTGATATCGGCTTTTTGATTAACGAGATATTGAACAACACAAAGATGACCAAATCTTGAAGCATAATGAAGAGGAGTCTCATCGAACAGTAAAATTCAGCATTATTGTCTTTTGAATCAATTTCAGCTTTTTGATTAACTAAATATTCAACAACAAAAAGATGACCATTCATAGCCGCTCTATGAAGAGGAGTTCCATTATTCAAACCAATTGCATGATTATTTATATCGGCATTTTGGCTAACCAAAAATTCAACAACACTAAGATGACCATTTTCTGATGCTTTATGAAGAGGTGTTTGATTGAACATAATTCTTCAAAACAATGCTTGTTTTCAATTGGATTAGAATTATGATAAACAAGATATTTTACAACACAAAGATGGCCATTCATTGCAGCATAATAAAGGGGAGTTTTATTGGAATATTTAACTCAACAAGATTGGTTTTTGAATTAATATTAGCTTTTTTATTTATTAAATATTCAACAATACTAAGATGACCTTCTCGAGCTGCACTATGGAGGGGAGTTTGAGTAGATATCAACTAGAATCTCCAATATTTATTGAATCAATATCAGCTTTTTTATTTACAAGGTATTCAACCACATTAAGGTGGCCATTCATTGCAGCATAATGAAGAGGAGTTTGATTGGTTATTTTATCTCAACAACATTATTCTTTGCATTAATATCAGCTTTTAGATTAACTAGATATTCAACAATCGCAAGATGACCATAAGCGGAAGCAAAATGGAGAGGGGTTTGATGAGATTTAAAATGTCAACACCCTTATCTTTCACATTAATTTCAAATTTCTGATTTAATAGATATTGTACTACACTAAGATGACCATTCATAGCAGCATAATGAAGAGGAGTCATAATAAATAATTATGTTCAACATCATTATGACTTGTACTTGGTTCTAAACCATTTTCTAGCATGAAAACTAATAATTGTAATTGACAATACTCAGACGCCTTGCAAATAAACTCAGAAGCTAAAAATTGCTGTGTTTTACATAAATGGAATAAATCGGGACAGCCACTGCAAACAACATTTGACAATACATTTACATTAATCTCAAATCCTTTTATTAGTAAATACTTAAAGCACTTAATCGAGCCAAAAAAGCCAGAAAAGGATAGAAGATCAAGATATTTTGGTTCAAAACTCCACTCAAAAGGGCTCCATTTAGCTATATGGCTAAAAGTGTTAAATTCAACAAGACTATTAATAACATCATACTTGAGGAGATATTCAATACTTGATGGTACAAAACCATATTCGATGAAATGATGAATATTTTCATGATTCTCAATAAAAAAATCATCAAAACCACTAGGTTTGCGCTTATTTTTGATAAATTTTTCGAAACCTTCAATCTCTTTTTGAAAATAATAGCATAACAAGAAGCTATTAATTCTTTTTAACAAAGGTATGATTTCTTCATATACTAAAACACCTCTCTTGTACAATTGATAAATTAAAAATGGATACTCATTAGATTTCTCTAATATTTTTTGACGGAAATCATCTATCTGACAATACTCAATCAATAAACTCACAGCTTTTTCTAGCTTATGAGGACGAATCTTTGGTAACATAAAGATTCGATCAATACAAAACTCAACATCATTAATATTAATTTTATTTGCTTCTCCGTATAGAAATTGTTCAAATAAAACCTTCTCTTCCATCTGATCAAACCAAATAAATTTTCACTTTTTTATGAAATTCTTTGGTTTTTTTTATTACCAGACTGTGTGACAAACAATAATATATTTCATTCATTTGTAGGATTTAGAAATGAATTCCCAAATAAATGTTATTAAAATATGGTGGAAAATTGTGTTTATCTTTGATTAATGAGGTATCAAAAGCACACCAAATTAGGAAATGTATTAATGCCATAATCTATTGCCCCATTAGCCTTTAAGTATTCAACAATTAGGCCTTTTTTAGAACCAATAGCTATTGATAATGCTGTTTTTCCATTATTATTAATACTATTTATTTCTGCACCATGATTTACAAGATACTCAATCAAATTTAAAGACCCTTCAAATATTGCAAAGTGCAAAGGAGTATCATTAACTATTTGATAATAAAATTCGTTGTTTTTGAGTTAATATCTGCTCCATGGCAATGAAGATACTCAACAATATTCAGATGACCATTAATTGAAGCTCTGTGAACAGGAGTTTGATTAATTATTACTATTAAACATCTATATTCATTGCATTAATATCAGCAGAATACTTTATGAGGTATTTGACAATTTCAATATGTCCACTGTCTGATGATAGATGAAGAGGGGTGCAATTAATAAATATGTATAAAAAATCTTATTCTGTGAATTAATGTCAGATCCATTAAAAAGAAGATATTCAACAACATTTAAATGACCTTCTTGTGATGCACAATGAAGAGGGGTATCATTAATGATTATTGGTTTATTTTTGAGTTCACTGTATTTATATCAGCTCCATGACTTACAAGATATTCAACAACTGAAAGCAGTCCTTTAATAGATGCTTTATGAAGGGGAGTCTGTTTAAACTTATTATTATTAGAAATCATTATTCTTGGCATTTATCTCAGCCCCATGACTGATCAAAAATTCAATAGCTTTCAGATTACCATTACTAACAGAATAATGAAGTGGAGTATCATAGTCATTATCAAATCAATGGTATTAGTAGAATCATTAATAATGGCTCCATTATTAACAAGATACATAATAACATCTAAATGGTTGTTTTCTGAAGCTAAATGAAGTGGAGTCCAAAGTTGTTTAGAAGCTAAAAATATTTATCTTTGGAGTTGATGAATGCTCCTTGATTTACAAGGTATATTACAACATTCAGATGGCCATTACTTGCAGCAACATGAAGTGGAGTTACAGTATCATTATTTGTTGCATTCATATCAGCTCCACAGTTTATTAAAAATGAGACAATTCCAAGATGACCTTCATATGAAGCATAATGAAGAGGAGTCCTGCCATCGAAATTTGTTCTATTAGCTCATCTTTCCCATTGATATCGACTCCATTTTCTAAAAAATACTTAATGAAGGATTTTCTACAAAACTTAGAAGCATAAGACAGGCTCTCTACCAAAGAACCCCCACCAATATTACAGAGATGGAACATATCTAATGAGCCACAACACACAGCTAAAGATCTAATCTTATCATTGATCTCAAATCCATTCATTATTAAGTGCTTGAAACACCATATGGATCCAAAATATACTGAGAAAGACAAAAAATCTAGATTCGGTGGCTTCCTACTCCATTCAAAGGGGCTCCATTTAGCAGTTTTCTGATTCAACAAATTAAATTGCCTTAAAGAATCAATATCATCATACTTAAGACAGTATTCAATGGTAGATGGATGGAAACCATATTCAAACATCATCAACAAATCATTCTCATGGTAAGAAACTCCACGTCTGTATTTTGTCTTGTCTTTGTTATCACTATTACCTTTTGCTCTAATTTCATTCATAAAATAATAGTCATAAACAGGGGGATACCCTTGAACCAAATATGGTTCAATCTCTTCAAACACCAAAACTCCTTTTTTGTGCAGATGATATATTAACACAGGGCATACATTCAATTTTTCCAACAGTATCCCCCGAAAATCAGGCATGCTACAACACTTAGCACAAATTTCAATAACCTTATCCAGACAAAATGGACGAATGGAAGGGAAAACAACAATTCTATCTACCACAAACACTGAATCTAATGTATCAAAACACCCCATATCCTTTGTATCCCCATAAAGACTGTTTTCAAAATCAATCAAAACATCCATAAAACAACTGTGAAAATGATACCATTTCCTGAACACCAATCGGGTTTGTGTTTTTAAAGTTTCACGGGTAAAATGTTCTTTTGTTTTATATTTCGATCTTTTTGTATTCAATACATCACTAAGAGGGAGTATGATAGTAACTGGATATTGGTTTTCCATCATAACTCGACTGGAAGTGTTTATTTTTCGAGTTTTGACCAATGTAATTATAATTTGGAATTTAGAAGGTATTCCATTTTGCAAACATTAGATGAGAGCTTTAAAATTGATGGGAAATATGAGTTTTTATTGCAGTATCCTGAATTATCGGGATTTAACAGATGGAAACAAACTATTAATCCCATTTTGGAAACAAAAGCTGGGAAAACGGTTGTAAATGGATATCAGGGTATTCATATCGATTGGAGTGGATGGTATTGGGGAGGATTAGCTCGATCGACATTCTCATTCAGCTGTGTTGACGGATCAATTGCCACCGGAAACTGGTATTATACAATTGGTACATATGCTGGGAGTGCATACACACCCAAATTCCCCGGTCCTGCATATTCTAACACAGACGATATTCGTGTTAATGAGGTGTATTTGTGGGTAAAAACAAACAGAGATATTAGTGAAAAAACCAAAGAAAGGGCTCACAGAATAACTACTCTTGTTCTTCCAATCCTTCTCTCCACTGTGATAATCGTTATTTAAAATGTTGGAAATCAGCGAGCGGGAAGCGAAACTTGAAAGTAAAATTAACCAAATGAGTATTGAAATTGATTCTCTTAAGGCATCTCGTAATTATTACAAGGATCAGTGCGAAAATTTAATGGTTTCATTTGCGAATAATGTTCAGAAGCTTATACCTTCATATAGAACTCAAGAAGAAGTTGAAAAACTCATAGAATCTATTACAAGCCAACAAATAGAAAAAAAGAAGAGGATTAAAGCAAAAATGAAAGAAATGGAAACCAACCTCAATGAAAAGATTAATGAACTAGAAAAAAAAGTTAAAAATCAAGAAGAAATAATATCAAAACAGCTAGATAATCGAACAGAATTGATTGAAAAACTAATGGAGTATAAGAAGCAAATTAATTTGGCTGTAGCAAAACAGAAAGAAGCAGAGAAGACCCTTCAAGATGTTTCAAATAACCAAATAAGCATTTCCTCACAACAAGTATCTAATCAAGATACCAATGAAGAAATAAGGTCTTTGAATGACTCACATGCAATAGAATCAAAGAAACTCAAAACAAAGATCATTAAATATGCGAAACAAGTTGAAGATCTAAAAAAATCTTTATCGATGAATCAAGCTCTTCATGAAGGAACAAATCAAGAACTCCATGAAAACATTAAGAGACTAAAACAGTGTGAAGGAACAATTGATTCTATGAAGTTCGAGATTTATAACAAAGATCAGATAATCAAAGATGCTTCCTCTCTCATTCAATTAGCTACAGCAGAATCAAACAGCCTTCAAAATGAAATTCTGAGATCTAAGGTTATGTTGGATTCTTGGTCGGTGAAAATGCAAGAAAAAGATAAACAAATTGATGAAATGAGTTTTGCTCTCGCTCAATCAAGCGAAGACGTTGTAAATATAAAGCAGTTACTTAAGGAAAAGGATGAACACATTATCAAAATTGAGGAGCTAAATGAAGAAATCAAAGAAAAATGTGTCTCTTTTGAAAGCATGATGAATGAAAAAAATATGTCCACACGTCTTGTTATACAAGAACTCGAAAAAGATAAAGAAGATGCCACAAAAACAAATGAAATAAATGAAAAGAAGATTAAAGAGCTTACAATACAAAATCAAAAGCTTCATTCGGATATTCAAACTGAAATAAGGCTTCGACAAACTGCTGAAATTGCAAAGGATAATGCGCTAAATAATCTTAAGAATGCCTATAGTTTCTTGAATAATAATGAAGACTCAAGAAGAGAGCTTAACGATGGTGTTTTAACTCTTCAAAAACAGATCAATGAACTACAAATTGAAACTAAGCAGAAATCAAACACTATTCAAGAAATGGAAAAACAGATTAAATCTCTTCAGAGCCAAATTCAAGATCAAACCCATCAACATCAAGTCTTCAAAGAAGATGTATTATTGATCCAAGAAAAATATGATGCAATGAAAAATCATTCTATTTTGAAAGAGGATTCCCAAAAAATCATATCTGCACTAGAATCTGAGAATAAGGTGTTAAAAACTCGGCTTAATGATTTGCATGAGAAAATAAATGCGATTCAAGCAGAGAATGATAATCTCAATGTTACTGTAAATCATCAAGAGAACACAATACATAGTCTTCAAAATGATATAAAATATATGTTATCACAGACTAAAAAACTGAAAGAAGTGAAATCTAGTTTTACAGTGAATCATCATGAGGCTTGTTCGGATTGCATAAAGAAAGATTTAAACATCAAACAGCAAAACGAAAAAATTGGGAAGCTTGAAAAAGAATGTACCACATTAAATAATAGTGTTTCATCAGCTTCTCATAATATTATAGAATTCCTTGAGCATATATCGGATTCAATGATAAGCAATCCCATTCTTAAGGATAAAATACATGTATTGAAGACAAAAATTGAGTCCACTTCACTGATTTCTGAACAAGTGTTATTATTAAATGAACTTGTTGCCTACATATCAGCAATTCCTGAGAGTATGTATAAAACTAGCGTGAGCAGTAATAAATTCGATGACATCAAGTTTTTAAGGTCATCGATCACTCATTTTCAAAAAAGAATCGATTCCCTACAAGAAGAAAATAAGAGTCAGCAAAATGAGATAATTCGTCTTCAAAGTCAGTCATTTAGTTCGTCTTTTCTTCAAAAATTGGATAATAGCTCTGAAAAACACTCAACCGTGTTTCAATCAGGAACCCCTAATCGATTTGCATCTAAGCTCAAATCTTTTAACTTTGAAGAGTCGGAAATATTATACTCTGATACATTGCATGATGATTAGTGTTATCATTGATTATTACATATTGAACAGAGCCACAGAGTCTTTCTAACGTCACAATATGAACGTAGAGAATATGACAATTTTTTTGTTGATATCATAATCTTTCAAATATTGATTCAGATAAAATTGATTCACTTCAATTTTGGGGGAATTTAAAGAATAATTAAACCACAATTTGAATATTAAATGTTTGAAAGAAATTACCACAACATATCTTGTCAAAAAGTGAAATGCGAAGGCAAAAAACATAATGGTTACCTTTAATATGAAAACTTGGTGTTCAAGTGTTTATGAACATATTATTTTGATTCTATTATGGGCTATATGTGAGTTGCTTTTTGTGTTTTTGATTCTTCGCCTTTCACATTCTGAATTCCAGAATTCGTTCACACCAAAAAAGAATAATATGAACAATATTCTGATTTTAGGCTGTGTAAGTCCTCACATTTCACAAGGAAGGTCATATGATGATTATTTGAGTGCTATTTATGCTATCAGCATATCAGACTGTTTTTTCTCAAGATCATCAATGATTAATGGGGATGGTGGGGTTATACGTATTTTACGTTCTAGTATAAATTGCTCAATGAGTGTTTCATATTCAATGTTCTACAACTGCCTTTGTTCTCAAAAAGGGGGAGCAATACATTTTATAACATCAGGTAATTATTCTCTCAAGATGATATGTGCAAACAGATGCACCACTTCAAATTATTATGGACAATTTGCATACTTTGAAGTTCCTAATGAAAACCAAATTGAATATCTCTCAGCCTCGAGTTGCTCTAATACAACAACTGGATACTCTGCATTGTATCTAAAAAATGGAAATCAGTGTTTAGTTAACTCTAATATATCCATGAATAGTGCTAATGCTTATGGAGTTATAGCAAGTAACTATCCTTTATGTTTTATCTGTTCATATTGTACTGTTTCCAACAACAATGTTTCAAATAAGATATGTATGTACTTCTTGAGTAATAATGGAACAATATCATACGCGAATATTGTTCAAAACAACAGTCCAAATGGAAATGGTGTTCTTTTTTTCTATGGTGGGTCTTCTGATTTCCAGTATTGCACATTCTATCAAAATTATAATGCTTTGTTTAGTGTGGAGTCGGCTACACTAATTATGTCTCATTGTTTGTTATCCCACATATCAGTATTTTCTTCCTCAAAAGCAACAGTACTTACATCAACGAATAACTCGATTGACACCTTAGAACCACTTGATTATAGGCAAACATATCAAATACAGTTCTTCATTTCTCATTATTGTAATGCTGATAATCCATTACCGATCCAAACACCTAAGAAAACTAATGAAGAAACTCCAATGATTACACCTGATATAACAAATATGAAAACCCTTGAATACACACCAATGAATACTCCTCATGAAAGTCATAAAGAGACAATACATAGATCTTATGCAGATTGTGTGTGTTCATGCCGAATTGCTAAAATGAGAAACATGAATGCAATATTTTCGTTTTCATTCCTCTATCCCATGGTTTTTCTTTTGATTGCCTGAGTTAGATTTTCCGCTCGAATAAAAAATCCGAATTGGTTTAGTTTTCTTATGCTGTTAAGCGAAATTGCATTGTGTGTGAGTATTGCTATATAACTTATGGTACTTCTAATTTCTACAAGGAGTGGGCTAGACCTCAGAGATGCGCTAATGTATGCGCTAAGATATAAACAATATCTTATGATTTGTTTTTATAAATCGAGTTCTTATTGTACTTTTCGGGATAATATGGATATAGATTAGACACATCTGCTTTTTCATTTCAAATAGGATCAATGTCAATAATAATTATTCTTTAGAGAGAATCTACTATCTATCTAGAACAATTGATATAACATGTCATTATGTTTAATGAATGATGTTGATATTTGGAAGATCCCCAGTTATTTATGAAGAAATGATAATCTGAATATTGTTTTTTTTATAGTGAGTGAGGAGAGCATTCCAAAAAGGTGAACCGAGAAATCATCAATTTATCCCAGATGTTTGTCAACCATCCATTATTCCTAGTGACTTATAATAATTCATAGATCATTTTAAAACTGAAATGAAAAAATGAGTTTTTACTCAATAGAAACCATCACACTTGAAAGAGATACTATCATGCTGTGTATATTCATCTCATCTAGATCAATACATACTGAATTTGATATATCTGGATTCAATGATTTAACTGATGAACTGGTTTAAAAAAGATTCAAAAACAATTCTATGTTCTATTACAATCTTTAATCCCATATTAAATCCACATTATCTTATGAAGAGAAAAATACAATTGATGAATCCCATTTTTTCCACAAAATATATTGTAACCACTATTGCAGTAACAATCAAGCATATGTCAAACCAAGACGAAAAAAAATTTGATGTGAATTCTATAGATCCTCTTGACAAGAATCAAGTGGATCCGATAACTCATCAATCGTTGAATTACTTTTGAAAAATGGTCCAAACAAAGGACAACTACTTAATTCCAAAAAAGTAATGGAAAGCATTAAGTCATAAGAGGATTAAAAACCACATTCAATTGATTTTTGCATTTGTTTTAACATCAAGTTTGGAGGCAAACATGAAAGATAATTCTAATAGATATCATCAGGAAAAGCCCATTTATCATAATTTGGGATAATAGTACTATTTGATCCAAAGAATATTATTATGATTGTATAATTTGGGTGCAATTTGGGAAAAATTGAAATTTTTCCCAAACATGTTATATATGATATTAAAAACTAAGATATTACGATCTAAATGCAAACAGATGATTGGGGTTCATCCAATCTAAGAATACATTGGATATAATAATGGAGCAAACAAAAAACATAAGAATTTTTTCATTCATCCTGTCAACTCGGGTGGAGCTAATGTAAATCAATATAAAGTAGGAGCTTTACATGTTTACAAAATTCTCGTTATTGTCAGTTTTTGTAAATATTTCCGTTTACATTCATTCAAAAAAATCATGGCGTCAAAGAGAGAAGCGTTTCGTAAATATTTAGAGAAGGGAAATGTAATAGAGACACTAAATCGTGCAATGATTGCACTTAATGAGCAAGAGGATCCACCAGAGACTCCACTTGGTTTTATTCGTGAAGTAATTGGGGCACAACCCTGTGAGGACGTTGATTCGATAATACGAGAAAATCAGGATTTAAATGCGCGAGTAATACAACTTAGACATGAGTTGGCTTTGTTGCAAGGTAAATAAAAATTTCATTATTTCATTGAATATGTCCTTGAGTATGCGATAATTCTGATCTTACTATACCACATAAATGAAATGCATTCTCCGTTGATGAGCTGCTTTCAATGGAGTCTAAAGATGATTGGAATGATGACTCAAGGAATAGAGGGAAGGTTGAGAATTTTTGGTGCTTCCTCATGCATTCAAGCATTGATATCAAGCAATACAGAGTATTATTAATCAGATATTCGGAATTCTCTTCTAGTATTTCAAACAATGATAGAATGAATTCCTTTGATAAAAAACACTCAATGTCATCAATTCTTCCATATTTCAACATTTCAGAAATCAAACCAATGACAGCTTTCCTTCTTTTTACTGATTTTCCAAACTCTGCTTTTAACACGTTATTAATTCCACAATCTTGAAGTTCTGATACAATACTAGTCCTCTTTGGGATTAAATATTTGAGCAATTTCAAACTATATACAACAAGCTTTGGTAAAACAGTATTTTGAATATTATATATGATATCTTCGATGCAAATATACTGCATTAATTCTTTGAAATCATGCTCATCTAAGTGACCAACAATTATTAATAATGATCGAGTTATGTTTCTTGCAAGTGTGTTTTTTATCATAGGTGACATTGAATATCTTTCATCTCTCATATTCATATATGGGAGAATTTGATCTAAGAATATGTTATTGATATTAAAATGAGAGTAAAAAACATTTGGAAAGGCCTGAACTAAATATGATAACTCCATAAGAAACTCCGAAGAATTGTTAGGATGAAATAACTGAATGCAAAACTCTGTGTATTCCAAAGACAATGGATCTTTTGGATATATCCTTGAATATACGGTGCAATAATGAACAATATTTTCGTTTAGAATTGGATTCTTACTATTATAATCATTCAGTTGAGATACTGATAAAGTAAAATACAAAGGCTGATCGGAAAGATTAGCAAAATAAACAATGCTTGGTAGTAATTTCATTACATTAATCCGAATTTCCTCATTATCATATGCTAAAAAAGTTACAATAGCCTCTTGGACATCTTTCTTGAGATAAAACCGAGAAAATATCAACCCATATTGTTCTATAATACTTATAGATATAGATAAACAAAAAATAGGCAATCTTTGCATAATTATCAAATTGATTATCTCATATAAATATAGATTTTCAAAATTTTCTTTGTTCTCATTAATATTTACCGTTTTAATATAATATTTAATCATTGTAAATAATAACTTTTCATCAGGATCTTCTTTTTCAAATTCCAATTGCCAAGATTCATAATCTGAAAGCAGCTCAGATGAGGCAATGTCCTTATTTCTATCACGATTTATTGAAGCACTTTGTTTAAAATCCATTGATAGACAGTATTTATTCTATTTTTTCTTTAAGTGAGCTGAGACTGGTACTACGAATTACATGACTTTCAGCAAGAATATGCTTCAATATAAGAACAGTTTGGATGGTAAATACATAAAGAGCTGGAGATGTGATTAATGACAGCCAGCCACCACCAGCAACTAGCGCACCTAACATTGTCCAAAGACCAATATATATTGGAATCGTCCATATCAAGAAATCCAATGTTAGTTGGGATGACCATCTATATGATTCAGAGTGTAATCCTGCTAAAAAGTGCAGAGGAATGACAAAAAGCATACAAATTGCACATTGGCATAGCAAACAATATGAGTCAATCGTTGAATATTCTGCGCTTTGGAATCCCCAAAAAGTTACAATACTTATTCGACGTGGTCCTTTGACAAAATAAAATGGAATCAGCCATGTTTCTAAGTACATTGCCATTAAAGATACCTTTGTTATTCTTGATGCAAAGTGAAATCTCCATATTCCATATATTGGTCCAACACAAATGGCCCTAATAATATTCATGGAAAAACAGAAAAAGGATGATGCTGCAGCCTTTGCAATTTTAAATGGTTTTCGATACTGATAATGTGGTTTGTCATCAATATTAAAGAGCCAGTATCCATAGCTCATTAATTGTCTGGAAAAATAGTGATCAAATATTATGGGTAAAACAAATGAGAGTATAACAATCACATTTGTGATTGCCACTACAATCATCATTGGTGGTAAATGCAAGAAAAAGCTGAGACCAAAATCAAAAGTTGATGATAGCGAATCGCCCACATAAAATTCCCTCTTTAATGATATATCCCCATTAATCTCTAATGTATGGTAACCTTTTGATGAGTCAGCATTAATTCCATATACTATAAAAGAATCCGACTGACAATCAACTACCATATCACCAATAACCTCCCCATCAATAGATGCAGTGATATTAACTTTCTCATGATTAAAAACAGAAACTCTTATTCTAAAATGTTCATCTACATATGGATTTGACTTGACAAATTGAGATGCCTCTGGTGGATTTGTGATAACTGCATATATCTCATCATCTAAATCAACTTCGGAGTATGAGGTGATTCCATTATCAACTCCTATTAAGGCTATGGAATTAGACTTCATAGGAGTGGGCCCAATTGCCTCAATAGTTGAGTTTATACGATGGTGGAATGTGTGCTTGATATGAAAATGCCCAACCAAAAAATATTTCACTTTGTATTCTTCGGTTGCTAATATCTGATCAAGTGTTCTACCGTTAGATGAATATGCTCTCGCAATGCTCTGTAATGGGTAGTGGCATCCTACAATGGTAAAAATAACGTTTGGATCTGGCTGAAGAGCTTTTTCAAATTCATCAAGCATTTTAGCAGTTGGACGAGCAAACAAATATAATGGAATCGGCGGCACAGGGAATCTAAAGGGATTAAAAATAACCACCCTTACCTTTCCATCATTTGTTTCTATATATTGTGTCTTCACAAGAAACTCAGATGAATTGCCCCCATTTACAATTTTGTTATAAAAATGGGATGTAGAATTAACATAATGCACCAAAACTTCGTCATGATTGCCAGCAACAGAAATTATCTTGAGTTCTGGATGATCATTCATTATTTGAATGTAGGGTCTCCAGTTTTTTTCGAATTGGCCATGCACAGAGAATTTACCTCTCCCATAGCTCCCATCTGTCAAATCACCAGTGACAATAACACCAGAGGGCTTTATCGTCTCACTGATTGAATGAAATATCTGCCACACTTTTCCTGCATGAGCAACATTGATATCTGACAAATGTATGTCAGTTATATGAACTATAAAAGAGGGGAGTTTCTCAGAATCTATTACACCAATATTTGGAGATGTGAGTTGAGGAATAAACCTGATGGATGGTCTAAAAACTAAACCAGAGCAAAAAAGAAGAAAAATTATGGGCCAAAAATCGAATGACAAAAAGGTCGCTAATGGCTTAGCTTTTTTTGCTCTCGATTTCATTTTCTACAGTCCATAAACCATACAAATATTTTGTAAAGCCGTTTACTGCTAATTAGCAGCAGTCCTCCTTCTTCCTTGGCGGAGGATCGCTCTGGTTGAGCTTAATTCCCATTGTTGTGCTCTGAACTATTCTATCATGATTAGCTAAGAACTTTTTGAGTACATTTGTGAAACCTTCGGCAACATTAGCCTGTGTTTTTGCACTAACTTCGAAAAACCCACATTTCTTCTGTTCAGCCCAATTTCGTGCTTCTGCTTCTTGAACCATTCTGTTTTCTTCTAGATCGGATTTGTTTCCAAAGAGGACCAATGGGAAAGACTCAACATCAGCAACACTCGCCTTGTTAAGCAAATCGTCAAGCCATACACCAACACGTTTGAAAGAGTCATGCTGAGTAATGTCGTAAACAAGCAAACATGCATCGGTTCCTCTATAAAATGCTGCACCAACAGAATGGAAGCGCTCTTCGCCAGCAGTATCCCATATCTGAAGATCAATATCTTGTCCATCAACTTTCAGGGTGCGGGATGAAAAATCTGCACCAATGGTCGATTTAAAGTCTTCGCAAAATTCATTATTCACAAATGAATGAATAAGAGTGGTCTTTCCAACTCCTGAATCACCCATTACAATGAGTTTACAGGAGCGCATTAAATGATTTTTCGGTTAGCCTCAAATAAACCTGTAAATCTTTTATCGTTTTTTGTATTCAATTTTCTTAGGTTTGGCCGACAAGCCGTAGTCATATGAGCATAGAGCCCATTACTGGAGTCTCAGTCGGTGATATTGATTTTGATGATACACAGAAGGACTCCGTTGTTGAAGGGAAGCAAGAAATTGTTCACATTAGAATTCAGCAAAGGAACGGTAAGAAATGCCTGACACTTGTTCAAGGCCTCCCCGAAAAACTCAACTTGAAAAAAGTTTTACAGTTTTTCAAACACAAATTCTGCTGCAACGGCACGATTGTCGATGACGAGAAGTCGGGACAGAAGATTCTACAGATGCAAGGAGATCAGAGAGTCAGTGTTGCTGACTTTTTAGAGTCGGAAAAAATCGTTCCCAAGGATCAAATAAAGGTCCACGGCGCGCACTAATTCTGAATAAATAATCGTTTTTATCGTCAGTTTTGCACCAATCACAATTGAACGAAAACAGTCTCTTATTAATGTCGAGCCCCTTAGAGGAAATCGTGGATGAGTCCACCCCCTCTGAGCACACTACTCTTCTTAGCAACCAGCGAGTTCGCTATGAGTCTCATCCTGTTTCCAGCGAGGGTAAAGACACAAGTCCCAGTTTTCTTGTTTTAATCTCCATTTTGCTTTTTGGGGTATTATATATTGCTCCCATATTCCCATATCATCCCACTGCGCAGACATGTCTTGCGATTGTTGCAATGGTTTGCTTTTTGTGGATTACCGAAGCCATTCCGCCTTTTGCGACTGCGTACATCATACCTGTTCTCTCTGTTTTTTTGCGGATCGGATTTGATCCTAAAACTCAATCGCGGATTTCTGCAGGCGAATTAGCAACACATTTCGCTTTTAGGTTTATGGATCCTGTTATTTTTGTGTTTTTGGGCTCCCTGACAATGAGTACGGCTCTCCAAAAGCTTGAGATTACCACAAGGATATCTCGATACGTTCTAAGGCACGTTTCTCCTTCTCCAACGATTGTATTGCTTGTTTTAATGATGATGAATGTGCTTGTTGCATCAATTTTGTCAAATGTGGCGTCAACAACTCTTGTGTTATCATTAGCGCTTCCTATTATCCATTCACTGGATCCTGCTGATCCATTTATTAAGGCCATTTTGCTAGGTATTGCATGGAGTGGTAATTGTGGAGGGATGGCAACACTCATTTCTTCTCCTCAAAATGTGATCGCATCACATGTTGTTGCTCATAGCGGATCAGGGGTTTCTTTCATGCAATGGCTGGGATTTGGCATGCCCGTTGCTTTAGTTTTGAATCTTGCATTTTGGGGTTTCTTATGTGCTCGATTTATTAAGGAAGGAGCAGAGTCATTGACCATTTCGATTGACCATTCGGAATCGCCATGGACATCAACACATTCAGTTGCCACATGTGTTACTCTGTTTACAATAACAATGTGGTCTTTGAGCGATAAAATTGGTTGGTTTATGGGTCATGCTGGTATTGCAGCGCTTATACCAGTAATATGGTTCTTTGGTAGCGGAGTACTAACACTTGGTGAGTTTAACTCTTTCAAATGGTCTACACTGTCTCTATTAGGCGGAGGACTTGCACTTGGCGAAGCAATGAAAATATCTGGCTTATTGAATCAGTTAGCTGAATCAGTGAAACCATATCTTGTTGGTGTGTCGACTATTAGTTTACTCATAGCTTTACTTATATTTGAGGGGGTTGTTGCATCATTACTATCATCTACAACTGCTGCATCTATTTTATTCCCCCTGATTCTTGCAGTTGGAGAAGGAACAGGCCACGCACCAATGCTTGTACTTTTATCATGTTTGATGATATCTGGAGCACAGCTATTTCACATTTCCTCTTTTCCTAATGCTCTTGTTTCGGGTGTTTGTGAGGCAAACCCTGATGGATCCGAATCAACAAATGGACAGCCATTCTTGAAAGGTAAAGATTTCGTGATAAATGGCTGGCCTACAGTTGTTATGGGAATATTTGTAATGGCTACTCTTGGATATATGCTAACATCATCACTCGGGTTTTAAACAAATCTCTATTTTTTTATTAACATATTTGCTAGTTCTTGAATTTTTTCATTATTTGTTGATTTTAATAGGATCTCTATTTGTTCTTCGATTTGATTATTCACTTTTGTGATTGATGAAAGAATACTATATATTGTATCATCACAAATTTGACTTACATTATTGATAAGTAGCAATGCAATGATTAGGTTGTTCTTCAAAACTTCATTTGAATTATCTGAAGATTCCCACCATGAAACAACAATTATAGATATGTCCGAAATATAGACCCCGATTTCAGGTACACCTTCAAAAGCTTTCATAATGAAATAACATAAATTTGCTTTAAGTAAATCTGTTGCATCTGTGGTAATCAAAGATAGAATATTGATAAAAATGTGTAAAGAGATTTCTGGGTTGATATATATTAATGAATCAGAAAGTGCTCCAACAGCATGAATAGCGAAATCGGAATTATTCAGAAATGTTAACAAAAAACTAACAATTCCATCATTATTAGCATTACAATATTTCCAATACCTAGAAAAAACGCTACATAAATAATAAAAAACTGAAGGATCAATATTGTTGATATTGCTGAAGTATGGTACACTAAAGTTGCATATGTCAAATAATAGTTCTGAAACACATCCAATAACTTTGATATCAGACGTTACTTTAATCATTGTTGCAATACAATATAATGAACTACTAATAATTGAATGATCATGTTCTGATCTGATAATTTCCATTAACCTTGCATTCATATCATTAATCTGGAAATCATTTAAATGTTTAATTATTTTTCTAAGTGAATTAATTAAATCTCCATAATATGACCTAACTTTAAAAAACTCTTCTGATATTACTTGATATAATAAACATATAACTCTTTCATCAGAGTAATACTTAACAAATTCACAACATGCAATAATTGATGGGATTCTCAAAGAGGTTGATAATGTTATATCACTGACAAAAGAGACTATCTTTTCAAAATATGTGACCAATTGATTTGTACAATCACTTTTAAATGCTAAAACAATTTCTTGAAACAACGATACGCCATAAAGAACCGTTTCTTCAATAGTACTACAAAGTGTTCTTTCTAAGAATAAAACAACTCCAGATTCCAGTTCACTACAATGCAGCAATACAACTAATGAAACTATCGAATATGATAATGATTCAGATATATTTGAATCTAGTAATTGATCACATATACCAATAATGGTATCAATTTGAACATGAGAGTCTGGTATATATGAATTTTTTATTGCTGCGAAGTAATACTCATAATCAACTGTTGGGATATAAGGATATTTTTCCCATAAAGATTCAAATAATTCCTTTTGTTTTATACCAAGAGTTTTGGTTAGAACAAAAAAGGTTTGATAAGCCATAAATTTTTTCTCGGCAGAAACAGAAAGAAAACAATCAAATAATTCTAAAGTAATATCATGATAAGGTAACAAAAACTCTTGGTCAACCTCAGAAAATGTTGAAACAAAATTACAAACAGATTCAAATATCATTTGATTGTCAATTGTTATAAGATTGAAAACAAATTTACTTATAATCTCCTTAGAATTCCTCAATTCATTGATAATTTTGTCGCATGTTTCGGATAATACAACAAGAAAAAGTACAATTTCAAATAATGATGTTGATTCAAAAATTAAGTTGAAGCAGTCAAATATCATCTTATATAATGATTCCGATGATACAATATTCTTGATTTCACTTATAAGTAGTATATAATCTAATGGTGTCTGGTAATATTCACATAATGCACTATATGCTAATGATATGGATCCATTAAATAAAACCAATATTAATTCATGATCCATATACTTGATGACAAAAGTTAAAAAAACAACGACGCTATTTCTAATGCTAAGATTTAATTCTTCATTTGTGAATATTGATATTGCAGTGGATATAAACGCTTCTAAAACATTATAACTGATGTACTCATTAATAACCATTCTACTAATATTCCCCCAAAAATGATATAACTGAGTGGTATCATTAAAATCAATATAGTTCAATGTTGTTGATACACTATCTAATAAGCTATATACGCATTCAGAGTTGGGCTCTTGTTCCATTATTGAAATGAGCAAACACAATCCAGAGTTGATTCTATCAATACATGTGCTAAACGTACCATAAATCAACTTACATATCATAGAAATGTTGATATCAACCTCTTTAGGTAACACTGGAAATATTTTTTCTACAAAAAAAACATCATTTGCATGTAATCGTGTTTGGAAAAAATTCAAAATTAACTCTATTGATTCATAGCAATTTTTAAAGCATTCTATAATGGAATCGACTATAAATGTACATGATACTCGGTCTAATTCCATCTGATAACAAGAAATGAGACCATTGGCAAGAACTATGTACTCTTTCTCCCTAAAATTGGCAATATTTTGCATAAAAATCTTATAAATATATATTGAAAACATTTTTTTTTCGATTTCTGTGTTAGATTCCGCAAATAATTTCATCAGTATGAAAATGTTGCTTGGTTCCATTAAAAAACCAAGAACAAATTCTTCGCCAGATTTTCTTACTAAATCATCTGAAGAAACCGTATCTCTAAATGAATTTCTGATATACGATTCCATTAAAGCAAGAAATAGATAATATTAATGATAGGTTTAGCAACATTTGGAATTTTTCCCAACTGGTAAAATATTCGAAATCAAATTAGTGTTTTCAGGCGCTTGCATCTTTCGAATAATGTCATTTGCAGCTCTCATGAATACTTCATTAATATTTGTTCCATCAAAGGCTGAAGTTTCGATGTATTTAATTCCTTGGGATTTAGCAAAATTCTCTGCTTGATCAAGAGGAATCTGTCTCTGATCAACCAAATCACACTTATTTCCAACAAGAAAAACAACGACATTTGGATCACACAAGTTTCTTATATCATTTATCCAAATATTTAGCTTTTCAAACGATCCAATGTTTGTCAGGTCAAAAACGAGCAAAACACCCATCGCATTTCGATAATATGACTTGGAAATAGAAGAATACTTTTCCTGTCCAGCCGTATCCCATATTTGAAGCCTAACTTTCGAAGAATCAATGTCCATTAGTAAAGTATCATATTCAGCCCCAATTGTTGGAACTGTTGAAACAAACTTATGATCAATCAACCTTCTAAGTATTGCAGTCTTTCCAACCATTGAAGTGCCAGTAAGAATGAATTTAACAGGACCTTTAACTTCAGCACTCATAAACAAAATGACAGTTTTTACTTTCCACCGCTCATTTCGGACAAATCTAAATCAACAAGCTCTTCCATATCTTGGATCTGAAGCGGATCCCCTACCAAACCTGTGGCGTGCGCTGGAATCACAATCATTTCTGCAGGGAGATTTGGCGGTTTTCCTGGTTCTGGAAGTGAAAACGAATTTGATACCATCTGGGTCTCTTCTAATGTTGGTTTACTCCTCTTCTTTTGCGTTTTCATGTCTGACTCGCCATCATCTATTTCCTTACACATTTTTAAATAATAATCGTTTTTATTCTACATAAACATCTTAAAAAATGGTAAACACTTTTCTGTCAATACTAATAAATATTGGTGAGAAACCAAAACGAGAATGGGAATATCACATTGATTTTTGGGTTATTATCATTTTGATTAGTACATATTACATCAGCATATGTTCTTGGAATTGTTTCTTTGGGAGTTTCTTTGCTGGTTGGAGATTGATTTATGGTATTGATTGGTGTTTCACTGAGTGTAAGTTCCATTGTTCTACTCATTGTTCCCTCTAATGATCTCATTGGGGATACTTCCAATGTTTTGAGTGGTGTTTGAATATCAAACAGTGTTCTCATTGGGGAAGGAACAGGGACAGGTAACTGGGCATTACAGTAATATGATTTTAAGAATTGAATTTGATATGTAATTCGATTAGTTAATGAATTATTTGTTGATGTTGATATTGTTTTGGAAGTGGAGAATGATGAAGATGAATGATCAATGAAAGAGTGAGATACTTCAAGTGTTCCAGCAATTACACAGAATAGTCTGTTTTGGTTATTATGGAATATGCAATACAACATCTTTCTTGATTCAGTTCCTTCGACATAAACAATTCCATACGTGGGACTATTGTTATAAACAATATTTGCAAATGACAATGTTCCTGGGCTATTATATATATGTATACAACTGTATTGAGCTACATTGTTGTTTGAGTAAGTGCAGTGTGAGCTTGTGAATGCGATGGAAGAATAAATTAATATACCCGAACCAGATTTGGCATTGTTCATTGAACTGTTTGTGTTGTCAATCTTCTGATTACCTGCATCTAAACGAATAGGATAACTTCCAGAGGTAGTATGAGAGCAATTTGACATTGATAGATAATCTACTTGATTCTCCCGATAAGCATAAGGATATGCGAATTGACCATTGGAAGAAGTTCCGCATGAGCATTTATTAGCACATATCATTCTGAGGTACGAATAAGACGAAGAGAAGTAAATTGCCCCTCCTGCATTAGAACAAACACAGTTATAGAACATAGAATAATTGACATTCATCCTGTAGTAATCACCCTCAACAAATATCACACCGCCTTTTTCTGAAAATTGCAAAGATCTTGAGAAGAAACAGTGGGAAATACTTATATTTGTTTGGTAATAAGACCTTCCCTGATCAATTCTTTCACTTTCACAACCCAAAAACACACACAAAAAAAGGTTTTCACTAAAAAAACTTAGCCTAAGTGGTTTTTGTTTCAAAAACTTGGTTATTGTGCCAAGAATTGGTATTTTTTGTGTTGAGTCATGTTTTACATTAATACAACCTAACAGAAATCTAGCCAAAACAAAAAAAATCATTAATTGCTGGAATGAAGAAAATATTCTTAGGACAAAATTGTTTTTGATTGTATTGAGTTTAGTTAACATGAATACTGGAAGATTATTTTTGTGATATAAAATTATCATAAATATGTAAGGTAATTTTGTGAGAAATCTGAATGATCAATACAGAAAAAGTGAAAATAATACAAATTTGTCAGGTTTTTATACTGTAAATATATAAAAACGATCCCATCAAAATAATGATTATTCTGAATTTGCTATTGTTCAAGTGGAGACAATATACTTTGGGTAGAATTAAAATAATACTGTTTGCTGTGATATTAAAGAGACATCAGGTAGTGTTAATGTTTCAATTGAGTTATTCGCGATTAAAATTCAATTCTAAAATAACTCACTTATTCTCTAATGACTCTAATAGATCAGGCAATGCAGTAAAACTTTACTTCTTTAAAATCAAGGATTGTATCACAGTTAGAATGTGAAGGTGATTAGATAACAACAACAGGCGATCTCTTGAAACAATAGATAAAGTAAAATAAACTATTTTGGATAATTAATATTTCAGTTCATTTTCAAAAAATCCTAATTTATGGGATAAATGAAGTTATGATGTTTTCATTCAAGAATATATAGAAATACACTTCATTGATTTTGCTTTGATTGTGTTTATCCATAATCAATACTAAGACTCTCTTCAAGTTCCCGTCTTTTTATAAGAATTGAAGCAATTCTCTTATTTCTGAATGAAAGAAAAGCAAAAACAGTAACTAATACTACTAAAGAAAAGGAAATTATCAAATATATCGAATTATTGATCATTGAATTTTCAAATGAATACTTATCAGTATTGCAATAAAATGAACCAAAAAATGGAATATAATAGGTATGAGTAGATATGAATGAAATATTTTCCCCGAGAATCATTGAAGAATAAGTTGAGATTATAGAAATATGGGATATATAGCTATCAGAAACAGTAATTGATCCAGATTTAAGCGAAAAAAGGATATTTCTGTTTTGATTAAAAACACAGTATCGGATAATCAGTAAACCTCCATGGATTTTCAGTATTCCATCTCCTAATGGACTGTTGTTATGAACAATATTTGAGAAAAGCATGGTTCCGTTAAGGGAATAAAAGAGCAAACATGTATAATTTGATACTTTGTTGTTTGAATATGTGGTATAAGAACATGCGAACGTAATTGGAGACTCAAATAGAAATCCAGAGTACTGATTTGCATTGTTCATTGAACTATTAGAATTCTTAAGTATTTGTTTCCCAATGATCATTGCAATAGAATGACATCCATTATATGTGTGCGAACACATTGAAATCGAGACAAAGTACATTTGATTTTCTTGATCTGCAAGAAAGCTCCCAAAATGATAAAACTCGAAAGCAGAACACCTATTGGCACATATCATAGACAAAATGGATTTTGTAGAGGAAAAGTAAATAGCACCACATATTGTTGAAACCTCACAGTTGTAAAACATTGTTGATTCGATATTCAATGAGAATAATCCCCCATTTACATAAATGATCCCTCCACTCCCAGAGTATACCATTGATCTCACAAAAAAACAGTCTGAAATGTTAATTGATCCCGATATATATGATTGTCCGTGATTAATTTGTTCATTTTTACAAATCTCTTGATTTAACAAAAAGATGTTTCTCTTATCATTAAGCATATAAATATTTCCAAATGTGGGAAAATTAATCATCTCTTCATTTTCATTGTCTATAGAACATTCCCGAAATATATTATAAGGCATTATTAATTCGGATTCTAAATTAGAGATTAATTGATATGCAATTACCATACCCTTTTTATTATAGAAATCACTCCTTTCCCAATAAAAACATAACAATTTCAATAATAAAAGTATCTTTCCCATGAAAAATGCCATAATTCTTCCTCTTGATATCACATTGAACAATAATTCACTCATAAGAATGAATAGCATAAATTTATCCAAAATTCATGTAAAACCATTTGACTTGTTTACATATACATGAGAAAAGTTTATCGAGAAAGATATCGCTGTTTATATTGTCCAATTTTAATATCTGCCATTAAATCTTTTTCCCATCAGACAATTCTTCAAGAGGAGAGATTGAGCCAGGGTCCACCCATCTCTTCTCTTCATATTTTTGCCTAATGAACTCTTTAAATTTTGATTCCTCGTTGGGGAATGGTCTGTTAAAATCACATGGTAGCTTTGCTTCCCAGTATCTGTTAGATTTTTCATTTCCTATGTTTTCAACCATAAATACATCTTTATCAGACCAACGATCCAAAAATACTGATCTAACCAATGAAATGTGGTGTCCAAGGTAGTAATGTGCATAAGAGCATCTAATGCAAATAAAAATACCGAGTTTCGGAGAAGACCATACAGGGTTCGGCCCAAAACACTCTGCACATCTCGCGTTGCATGGCAATTTCATTGCTGAGACTGCTCTTTGATTGTTTTCTTCCATGACAAAACTGTAGGTTATATAAAATGATAAATGGTGTGTTTTATCCTCGCATGATCCTTTTTAATCCAATTCTTGTGATTAGTTCTTGTAGGTTTATTGACTTATATTCGAATGGTAATGGTGGAGCCATTTTTTCAAGCGGAAATGGATCTAACCTGACTTTAAGTTATTGTTCATTTCGAAACTGTTCGAGTAATATGTGCGGAGCAATATGCATTGAAAAACCTAATAGAGTTGCAACAATAAATTGCATTGAGATTGATAGATGTCATGCCAAATCTATTGCAGCGGCTTTGTTTCAAAGTAATTTAACAATAATCCAGCATGTAAGTGTCTCTCATTCTAGCCCATATGTTAATGTATGTGAAAATTTAGTTCTTGCGGTATATTTTGGACACCAAAAACAATGCTATATCAATGTTTCATATACTAACGCTAACCACCATTCGGGAACCCATCAAAACAGTCCTTCTATATATGAAGAAACAAAGTATATTCATATTGCCCATAACCATAATTGTGATTTTGAGTTTGGATATAATATCATGCCAGAGGGTATAGTATCGCGAAATATCAATATTATCAACAATTCCGTTAAATACGGCCTTGTTTATTTGCTAAGCACTGTCGATGCCATTTTTTATGATTTCATTTTCAAAAGCAATGTAGGGACTATTACTGCTCAAGTCGAGCCTTGGATTGGCACTTGTTCTTTTATCCATTGCTCTTTCGATTCAGAATCAGTTACGACAGGTCCATATGTTAAAACTATATCTGACAGTGTATTTGGTAATAATCCAATGACTACCTATACTGGTTACATATTTTCTCATGATTTTGAGAAAGCCAACTTTGGATCAAGCTGCATTATTGTTCATAGATTCAACAGATACATCGGATCTCTCTTTTATATATTATTCTCCATTACCTATTAACTGGCATATTTTTGTTTCAAGAATGATTTGATTATCCAGTAGGCCTTCAAAGTAAATTCAGATTATAATCGCAAGTTTCAATTCAGAAAATCTAATTATCGATTCCGATCGAAGTACTGTCAATTATTGAGAGAAATAAAACACCGTTTAGACTGAAAAAATCACATTCAAATTAATAAAATTAAACCATTTTCATTTTTTTGATTGTCTCATGGACCCCTGTAAGAAGTGTACCAAAGTGCTTCACGGTTTTGTGACATTTGTAATGTTATTTTATTATTGTCTTTTTGCTTTAATGACTTATGGTTTTGGACACGTATTTGAAGAGAAATGTAATTATAGTCTTTTAGTACAATTTATGATTGCAGCTTCAGTTATTTTAGGTCTTGTTACTTTTGCTATCGCCATTTTTGCTTTCTTTTGTGGAACAATAATATCCAAAACATGTTTATTCATACTCATTTTCATTCTATGTCTCACACCCCTCATTATATCAGATGGAAAAGATGGAATGATGGCATATCCAATATTTGGGTTATTTTATTGTCCATTATCTTTTTGTATTGCTTATTGGTATGATCAAGATGATCATCATGAAGATACACTCATCATTCATCATGAATCAATCTGATTTACTAAACTTAATCATAGTGATTTTTTTTTATCAATCTTTCAAATCCAAGAATACAAAGAGCCATTAATCAAGATCTTAAAGACTTCCTAATAACATTTTATGGTGAGTGTTGAAATTGAGAAAGAGCCTCTTCCTAATCCGTTTGAGCCAAAAAATGTATTATGTGCCGACCAATCGGGTTTATTGGAGGCAATAGAGAGAGAAATACAGGAAGGAGCGACCAAAACACCAAATAATTATCCATCTTTTTTACCATGTGTGTATCATAACATAAACATGGAAATCAAGCAAAGATATTCTTCCAATGTACGAATATGCTATTTTTCATTTATTTCGATTGGTTATAATATGGCCTTTTGTTTTATTATCTCATTGTTTTCTGGTTCCATCAAATCTCCCCTTATCCACCCTGTGCAAGAGATTATTTTGTCTCTTTTTAATATGATATTTTCAATTTTGATCATTTTTAAACAGTATTATTTTCCAGTCTATACTGCTTTTAAGGATGAATCCCCTAATGAGAGCTTGGCTTTATCACAAACAATGTTATTGTTATTTTTATTGATACAAATCATTGGATTTTGTGGTACTGGTTCAACAGGCATTATATATACTCTTGAAACAATGCAGCATGGAAAAACACACAACAAATTCTTGTCCATAATAGCTTCAATATGGCTCATTCTTAATTTAATATTTCAAATTGTCACATCATACGTAATAAGACCCGTATACGCATTTGTTGGGCCTTCTGATCATCCCCACGACTTGTAGAAATAAATATATCTATAATACATTTAGCTTATCTGATTTGGGAAGAATCCACAAACTCAGGCTGAATCTTATCGATGTATGGAAGAATCATAGCCCAGTTATCATGATACCATTTAATCAACACAGTTTTTCTCCTCTTTGCATCTCGATCAAGCGGAATTGAGAGTTGAGTAGATATCATTTCGGCAAGGGCAAGAAGTTTAGATTGATTCATTTCCGCTCCAAATCTATCAGTCATATATTCCCATACAGGGGATTCTTTTGGTTTAAATCCAGCAAGCCTATTCCTGATTCTAGCTTTTTCTGACGGGGAATCCCCATTAACGATAGGGGGAATAGGATAACTAGGAGAGAATACTGTTGGAGGAGGAGCTTGTGGAATAACATGCATCATATTGTGAATAGGAGGAATAATACTATTAGAAAACCCTTCTTGAAATCGTTTGAATAGATTTTCTAATGAATTTTGTAAAAATGACGAGGCATTAGATTTCCCTCCAACGATGTCAATGATATGAGTAATTTGGTTAATCACCTGGGTTTGCGTTATTGCGGACATGAAATAAACTATTATTTACAGACTTTACATATCGTTCATCAATTCATTGTCTTTCTTTTTGTGGTGTTTCTTGTGATGCTTTTTATGGGGTTTTTGGATCGGCTGAGGTGGTTGATCTTTTATGAGAGGTTTCGGCTCAGGAATACTATCTTCAGAGAGGTTTATTGCAGCAAGTTCAGGAGAAATAACATGTTTTTTGGCCTGTTGTGAAGGTTTGGCAAAGAGACTCTCAGTATCCAAAATCACAATTTTTTGGATTTTGGGAGCATGTTTTTTCTTTTTAAGGGGCTTCTTTGGTTTCATCTCTTCAATATATGGAGTAGGTTCTTCTTGAGCAACACTATCTTCAGCCTTTAACTGAGGTTCTTCTTCGAAGAGTTGATTGTCTTCTTCAGCAAAGAGAGGGATTGGATCATTCAAATGCTCAGGTGGTTCAATTTGTTCAGTACTTTTTTTATAATCCGCAAATGTTTTATAAACTTCCGATTTAGCTTCTCCTTTCATCATTGTCATGAGATTCTGTATTGATGATGCTCTATCTTGGACTTCAACAAATGGACTTTGAATAAACAATGGTAAACGTAACTCATATAATTTTTCAATTTTTGTTCTCTCTTCTTCATTTTGAGCTTTCAAATATAATTTAAATGAAGATACAATACATGATGCCTGAACCCTTTCAGAGCAGTGAGCAATATATGGCTGTAATAAACCACTAAACGCTTGGGAATCTTCAGAATACTCGCTGATTGTGTGAGATGCAGCTAATAAGAGAGAATCAGCATCACGATATTCAGATTTTGCAAAAACAATACTTAGATGTTGAACTATATAGCTACGAGTAGGAGGAACTCTATAAACCAGATCAAGTATTTGTGTCGCCACAATGTCATAGCTTGAGAAAGAGGCATCATTAATAATGTTAAATAGACATGTAAGGTACCAATCGAAATCAGTAATAAACTGATAATCATTTGATGAACAAAGGGTTATGATACGATTTAAAATCATGTTACGAAAGGCTAAAGATTTGGAGTCTACAAAGTTCTCATATAACTTTTGCACAATACTGTCAATATTCTTTTCATTTGCCATTGCAGATAGTAAGTCTAGTGCTATAATCCTCGTGGAATCATCTTCACTCTCAAGACTTTTAGCAATTAAATCTTTATGCTTTGCAACAAGTTTTGGCTGAACTTTGATAATCTGAACAAATAAAGAGAGACATAAGAATCTTAGATTAGGCTCTGGATGTTGTAAAAATGACTCAATTTTCATTGTTGCTGTGGTAAAAAGTGTTGTATCAGAAATCGGAATTTCTAACATTGCTTTGGTGCATTCAATAACAACAGATATTGATGATGTTGTATCAATTACTGTCCTAAATGGAGTGATTAGCTTCTTTGGTAGCCTTGGTTCGGCAACACATAGCATTTTTAATAGTGAAATAATCCTGATAAGCATCCAATTCGAAGAAATACTGGTCAGCATTTTAAAAAGCTGGGGTATCAAGCATACAAAATTACCAGGATTATGAGTACAAAACTCTGTCATAACAGTCAATGCAGTGAATATTATTGAAAAGTCATTATCATTAAGTGATGTTCGTAAAACCGGGAAACCGGCTTTTAAAGCAGGGGGATATTTCAAACACAATTGATAAAAGCCTATCATGGCTCTTTGTCTAACAATTGTATTGCTTGAAGACATAAGAGATATAACCTCATTTTGTATGTTTTGGGCCAAACTCTTCGTTAGATATGGAGAAAAAGATGACAATACAAAAGATGAGTAGTACGGATTTAAAGAGCTAAGATCTTTCTGAATTCTGTTTGTAGACATTAAAACAACTGGCGATTCTGAATTCCACATTTGACCTGCAGCAGTATATGCAACTTTCTTGGCCGAAAAATCCCCTTCAGCCATAACGTCCAATACATCCATATCAGCCCATGATGTATCGTATCCTAATAAATTTAAAAAAACCAATTCACGAACAGATTCGCACTTGCTATCAATTCTATTCGATTTCATTACCTCTTTAATCTTCTGATTAAGATTAATAACATATACCCTCTCCGTTCCATTCTTTCGCGATATGTAGTAGCTCCGGACAGTATCTACAAGTTTTGGCGTCGATGTTACAGGAATCATAAATTTGTAGAAAGTTAAATGCTGGAAAACAAGTACCGAAACTTGTATACGGACTCTGATCCATCATATAATAAATATTTAGAGAGAAACAAAATCGAATTTATGATGCCACGGTATTTGGAATGGTTTCAGTATGATCTTGAGAAAGGAAATTATTATACCAAGGAGGACATTGAATGGAATAGTTTTAATAAAGAAAGCAAGGTAATTGACCCTCCAGATGAGAAATATTGGAGATTTTATTCTAGTAGTGTTAAAAAAACCGAAGACTTTGATCAAAAAGTATCTTTAATTGGAATGCAACTCTTTGCTAAGATAGGAGCTACAAAGAGTGAAATGGAGCTCATTTTTGGAGCTCAAGGTCTTAGGGTTGCAAACGAAATGAATCTTGAAGACTTAGATATCACACCCAGCCTGGTTAAGGTACCTGTGCCAGATCCTGATATTGAAGCCACTGTTAAAAGCGGAAATCCAGATTATCCACCGATATCCATTGACTACTATGCCCCACATCATCAAGATTTTGAGATTTATGAATGTAAGCACTCTAAAATCGAGTTTAAGAAAGAAAATATCATTGTGGGTCATCGATTTGAAGATTTTGGTATATCAAATGTATGTGATTCTGATAAAATAGATAGGATATTTACCAAGAAAGAAGATTTTCGTGTGTTTAACCGGAGTGATTTTGAATCTGCCAGGACAAAAGCAAATCCGTATGAAACAATAGGAAAAACTGTTTTTATGAACAGAGCTGCGGTGAAAATGGCTAACCTCGATGCAATTTTTAATTTTACTAATTCGATATGTTTCGATCGACCTCCATTAGTCCCACCATGTTCAAGTGAAAATGATACGTTTTATTTTGCAGATATTTGTGCCGGTCCTGGTGGTTTCTCTCAGTATTTATACTGGAGGCTTCAAGGGAGGGCCCGTGGCTTTGGTATGACACTCAAAGGGGATCATGACTGGGCTGAACCGTCCAGATTCATTGTAGATGTTACTAGTTTTAACAGGTTTTATGGTGAATCAAAAACAGGTGATATTTTTTTAAGTCAGAATATCCAAGGATTCGGAGATAAGATTTTTGATGAGTCATTTGGGAAAATGGTTGAATTAGTAGTTGCAGATGGTGGTATGGATGTTGATGGAGGCGAAGAAAACTATCAAGAACAAGTTCATAAAAGGCTTGTTCTGTGTCAGTTTCTTTGTGCGCTTCATATTTTACGAAAAGGTGGGTCATTTGTATGCAAAGTTTTCGATTGTTACACAGATTTTACTGTTGGAATAATTTATATCATGTCCTTGTGCTTTAGAAAGTTTTGCATTATCAAACCGTACACATCAAGACCCGCTAACTCTGAAAGGTATGTTGTTTTTTCTGGACTCATTGAACAACATCCATTTGCTGAAGAGTATTTTGCCCATGTTAATGATAAGTATTCTGAAGTTGATAAGGATGATGGAGTACTTTCTGTTTATCCAGTTAGCCAAATTCCCAGTGATTTTTTGGATTATGTTAAGAAATCAAATGAGGAACTTGTTGAATCTCAGTATACTGCATGTCATTATTTACTTACATATGGATTCAACCCTGCAATTCCAACAATAGACCAAGAAGATGTGAAGAAGAGATGTATCAAAGAATGGAAACTTGATGAAGCAAAGCTTGAAAAAAGATTCCCGAGGTATGTAACAGATTCATATCATCAAAAAAACTACACTCCTCCACATGAATTATACTCCCCGCATGATAACAAACCTCAGCAAAGGGAAATCGTTGTGATGACATACCCAAGCCATGGACATATGTACCATGATGGGAAAACAATAACATCATTAACTGTTTCATCAATTGGGAAAGCCCTTGAATTTGAAGTATCAGAGCGGAAGTCATACATGGTAAGCTTTATCGATCAAAAGAATGAAGAATCGAAATTACTGTTTCGCTTCAATAAATAAGACAATATATAGGATCATTTTGCGTATGTACCTGTTTTTTTTCCTAACAGACTTGTTCAAAATTACTCGTTATTATGAAGGATTCAAGAAATCCCCAAAACTCTCAACCATTGTTTGCTATCATAGCTGATCCTGATATTTCCGAGAATTCTATTTGCCGTAAAATTGCGCATTTAACTCTTGATGTTCTCAAAGGACTTGGGTACTCAATTACTGTCACTGATTTGACAAAAGACGGATGGAACGAAGTACTTTCTGTAAAAGATTTTACCAAGATTAGTGATCCGATTCATATTAATTTACGATTAGAACAACAAACTTCACCGTTAATTCAAAAAATTCGGGATGAGCAAAATAGGATCACTCAGTGTGATTTTTTCCTTGTTTTTGGTCCGTTATCGTGGTTTGGTTTGCCTTCGCATTTCTTTTCTTGGTGGGAAAGGGTGATAACATGCGGGGCAATGTATTCCCCAGGTCAAATATTCAATAGAGGTGTACTGAGCGGCAAAAAAGCAATGATTGTAGTTACTTCAAAGTCTCCTCAAGAAAGATATGGAAGAGATGGTGTTTTTGGTTTTGTAGAAGAGATACTTTATCCTGTAACACATGGAATGTTCCACTCTGTTGGGTTTCAGGTTCGCAGAACTCAGTGTCTATTTGCACCCACCCAAGAAAAATATGAAGAGATTTTAAATAAGTGGCCAGCAGCTCTCCGAATGTTGAATGATAGAATGCTTATTTCGTTTAATAAGCCAGATGACTATCTTAATTGGGTGTTAACGGCTCCTGAAGCGGATAGAAGAAATGATTTCGAAGTCTTAACAAAGTCTGGTGATATGTCACTTCAAGAAACAACAATGTGAAATCATAATAAAAATATTTTCAAAAAAATATTAAAAATGGTTGCTGTGGGGTTCGAACCCACGCCCTCTCGGACCAGTGCCTTAAACTGGCGCCTTGGACCACTCGGCCAAACAACCTGTTATTATTCTTTAATTCAGGGGATTTATATTTTAAAAAATATTACTAATTTCTTCCCATCATTTTCTCCATTTTCACAAACAAAATATCAATTTATGTGTAATTAATAGCGAATTCCAGAAAAATAGAATTTAGAAAATAGGCTGAATTTCATCGGAAACAATTAGAAAAATCTAGAGAATTAACACAAAAAGAGAAATTAGCCATCCTAATCTTATTAATGCTCTTGAAGGTTGTGATTAAGAGATCAATGATCATCTGATTTGTCATTTCAAATCAGAGTTTGATCATGCAACTATGCAATATCAAAAGAATTTGAAGATGTTTTCGACACTATCTTGCTATGTTAGATCTCAAGTATTTTGTTATTCATTTATTTCTTTCCGAAGTAATCTTCTCTATGTTCATGGATTGATTAAATGTAATTAAATGACTTCTTATAGCAAAAATACTAAGCAGAAACCTAAAAGTCATTGTCACCATTCAAAATTGTTTTACAGCTCAATGCATTATGAAGAGAGGTACCTTTTTATTACCATTAAAATCTCCTTTCTATACTATACTATATCATGTAACTATAGCTAAACTTGATAAACATAAATATTTGTCATTTTATATATATAATGGAAGAGAAGATTAAAATTGAGGAATTTATTTTTGGAGTTGGACGTGGATGTGCTATTGATGATATGACGTTTTTTGTTAATAGAATTGTTATGTTATCAAAGATTCGGCCACATCAACTCGATAAAGCTGTGAGATTATCAATAGAATTTTTAAAATTGGCCGAATTTCGTCTAAAACTATTAGAAAAATCTAGCGAATACCCATTTTTGATATATCAATTGCACAAGAGAAGTGTTTTGGAATTTGAAGAAATCAAACCCTTTTTGTATGACACAGGTTCTTTCTTGTTATGTTATTATTTTAGGAAAGAGATTGAAGATTTTGAGTGTTTTATTCAAAGTAAGGACAAACCTGATGATCTTGATGAATCATTCTTTGAGAATGAAAATGATATTGATCAATTGATCGAATACGGTTATATGCCATCAAGTATAGAGTATTGTCTTAAGAATGATGTAGTTGACGATTTGGTTATTTTCGATAATTTAAATCAAAAAGCTAAATGGAGTCCTTTTGAGTGGAGTATTAAACCAGAATATCTTGATTTATTATCATTCTCTGGATTTTTTGGCTCAATCAGGTGTTTTAAGCATCTGTTAATGAAAGGATTTACGATCAATGCTAATGTGTTATCGATGGTTGTCTGTTGTGGTTGTTTTGATCTCTTTCATATTTGTAAAGGACAGCAATTTTTGACACCCAATCTTGTTTGTAAAGCTTCTGAGTTTTTCCACATACCATTGTTAGTTTTCATGATTGAAAATGGAGTTGATATAAATGAAAATGGCAAAGATGATAAGGCTCCTCTTCATTATGCTGCTGCTAATGGTCATATTAGTGTTGTTGAATATCTAGTAAACCAAAAAGCTGATATAAATACAAAAGCAAAATATGTTGATTTATTAAATTTAATGAGACTCCTCTTCATTATGCTGCTGCTAATGGTCATCTTAGTGTTGTTGAATATCTAGTTAATAAAAAAGCTGATATTAATGTAAAAGGTACATTTGTTGAGTTTTGATATTCAGATCGACTCCTCTTCATTTAGCTTCTGCTAATGGCCATATTAGTGTTGTTGAATATCTAATTAATCAAAAAGCTGATATAAATGTAAAAAACAATCGTTTTGAGTTTTTAGATTTAATCAAACTCCCATTAATTTAGCTGCTCGAAAAGGTAATCTTTGCGTTGTTGAGTATCTATTAAGCCAAGGAGCTCAATTCCAAGATGGAATTTTTGACACAAGTTATCTTCATTGGGCTTCTCAAAATGGATATCTTGGTGTTGTTGAGTATCTAGCTAATGATAAAGCTTTTATAAATGCAAAAAATAGTAGTGTTGAGTTTGAAAATTTAATGAGACTCCTCTTCATTTAGCTGCAAAAAATGGACATCTTAGTGTTGTTAAATCTCTAGTTAATCATCAAGCTGTTATGAATGCAAAGAATAATTTTATTGATTTTTTATATTTTATTATACTCCTCTTCATTTAGCTTCTCAGAAGGGTCATCTTAGTGTTGCTGAATATCTAATTAATCAAAAAGCTGAAATAAATGCAGAAGATAAAAGGGTTGAGTTTTTATTTTTGATTATACTCCACTTCATTTAGCTTCTCAAAGGGGTCATCTGATTGTTGTTAAATCTCTAGTTAATCATAAAGCTGAAATAAATGCAAAGAATAATTATGTTGAGAATTTGAATTTGGCTATACTCCTCTTCATTTAGCTGCTCAGAAGGGTCATCATAGTGTTGTTGAGTATCTAGTTAATCAAAAAGCTGATTTAAATGCAAAAAATAAAGATGGTTCGACTGCTCTTCATTATGCTGCTCAAGAAGGTCATCTTAGTGTTGTTGAATATCTAGTTAATCAAAGAGCTGATATAAATGCAAAAGATAATGGAGTTGAGTATTTTTATACAAATATACTCCTCTTCATTTAGCTGCTCAAAGAGATCATCTTTGTGTTGTTGAATATCTAGCTAATCAAAAAGCTGATATAAATGCTGAAATTATAGCATTTGAGTATTTTTATACAAATATACTCCTCTCCATTTTGCTGCCCAAAGAGGTCATCTTAATGTTGTCAAATCTCTTGTTAATCAAAAAGCTGATATAAACGCAGGAAATGATTGTGTTGAGTTTATGTATTTGAATATACTTCTCTTCATTTAGCTGCCGAAAGAGGTCATCTTAGTGTTGTTGAATATCTAGTAAATCAAAAAGCTGATATTAGTGTAAAAGGTACATATATTGAGTTTTGATATTCAGATCGACTCCTCTTCATTTAGCTGCTGCTAATGGTCATATTAGTGTTGTTGAATATCTAGTAAATCAAAAAGCAGATATAAATGCAAAAGCAAAATATGTTGATTTTTTAAATTTAATGAGACTCCTCTTCATTTAGCTGCTCAAAATGGTCATCTTAGTGTTGTTGAATATCTAATTAATCAAAAAGCGGATAAAAATGCAAAAGCAAGATATATTGAATATTTATATTTAATTTAACACCTTATGAATATGCATTTTATAATAAGCATTTTGATGTTGCTGATTGTTTATTGGCAGGATCTTCAAATAAATAAGAATATAATTCAAGCTATTCTAAACGAAGAGGATCAATTGTTCATTATTAAGTAGTTATAAAAGGGAAACACATTTTGTAGAGAATTGCATTCATCTTAAATGTCGCCTGCTTTTTCAACACATAGATTGCTGTTTCAATAATGAATTAGATTTTAAGCACACTTCAAATGATTCTCAAGATATGATGTACTAGAATCAAAGAACATCATTCCATGTACAACAAATTTTAGTTTACTTTGTGGAGGTACATCTATTCATATTTACATGTGAATATATTTATATGAAATTGTACATATACATGGGTTTATGCATCACTAACCTGTGGACCCCATTGAAATCCTTTTGTTGATGACTGTACAGACCGGATTTAAAGGGGGAAAGGACCTAACAAATGCTCCCATGATTATTTCTCATATTGAAAAGCAGAGTGAGGAAAATGCTTTTGTTCAAAAAATTATTCCCCTTTATGAATATGTAATATGGCCCCTCCAATTTACTACTTGGGCTGATCATTTGAATGTGTTTGATCATCCTATAGAACATGGATCAGATATTAAAACTTAGATTTATCATGGAGATAAACCAATTCTTTTAATACACTCATCAAAGTTGAAATGCATACATATGACATGGTTTCTTATATACATTAATTGGGGATAAAGAGTTTATGTATGTTGATTGACATACTCCATAAGGTTCTTGTGATTCAATAAATAGAGATTATTTATTTGATTAAATGAAAATTGTTGATACAAGTCATTAAACAGAACAAAATATTAGACTAGGAACATTTTTTAAATGAGTCTTATTGAACGTTTAGAAAAATTCTCAAAGAGCTATGAAGAACTTCTCATCAATTTGCATAGATCAGTGATGGATATTGAACTTAGGTCATATGAATATGAAGAAAAATCGAAGAAAAGTATTGATTCTGCCAAAAATGCAATTATTGAAATGGATTATTTAATTCAAGAATCTTTATCGGATTCCTCTTTGAATGAAAGAGGAAGAGAGATCTTTTTGCAAATTTTAGTCAGCTTTAAACCCAGAATCGAGAGTTATTTGCACGAACTCGAAGAATACCTTGTAAATCCTCCTCCAGAAAAGAACTATGATGATTTCTTTGTTGAAAAGAATGAGGAAAATGAGCAAAAAGTTGATGATATCAAAGATGAAGAAGAATCCTCGTCAACCGAGGAATTCATTGAAAAAGGAGAAGAAAATACTGATCAAAAGAATGAAGATAACATAGAAGATGCATGGGATCAGTTTGGTGGAAAAGTGGTTCGTGATCCACTCAGAGATGTGTCATTTGGGAATGAGGAACAAGAAATCCAATAAAAAAGATATTTAATCTTTCAACAATCGCATGAACCAAATATTCCATTCTCTTGCCTTTCAGATGAGCCACCAGTGTTAACAAGGGTGATTAACTCAGGTTCAGTTTCATCTATGAGTGGATCAAGTTTTAATAATTGAGCCGAAACACATTCGAAAAGCTCACGGACGCCTGTTCCAGTTAATGCAGATGTTTCTCTGACGTCAGCAAGCATATTACTAAAGGCAAACTCTTTAACCCCTTCAGTGGAAATGCACCTCTTTGTAACAAGGTCAATTTTATTGGCAGCTCCAATAAAAATGCAATCAGATCTCCCGTTCTTACGTAGTTCAGCAATCCATTCACTAGCTTGCTCTAATGAAACAGGACTTGTTACGTCAAAAACAATAATTGCGGCTCTTGCATCACGATAGTACATTGGAGTTAAAGATTTATATTTCTCAGATCCAGCTGTATCCCAAATCTCTAATTTAATTTGCTTATTATCAATACTAAACTGGGCAGAAAAAAAGGCGGCTCCAACAGTTGATGGATTATTAGGATTGAACCCTCCATTATTGAATCTCTGCACTATTGAAGTCTTTCCTGTTGATTGACCTCCTATCAAAACAACTTTTTCGGTACGACATCTAGTTGATGCTCTCATGTAAATAGTTTTTTTTTTAAAAAGATTCTAAAAATAAAAAATGGTTGCTGTGGGGTTCGAACCCACGCCCTCTCGGACCAGTGCCTTAAACTGGCGCCTTGGACCACTCGGCCAAACAACCTGTTGAAATTCAATCTTAAAAATGATATTTATTATAAAAATATAATTAATTTTATTATTCTCCATTTCTAGAACAAAATGTACATAAAAAATATAATAACCTATTTTTGTGCTTTATTTTTTTAATTTTTAAATGAATACAAACAAAACACTTTTTTCTCTTTTTTTAATAGCACAAAATGGTCCTATTAGCGGTGATCATCAATCAAATATATGCATTCATCGTTCCATTTTTAATAGATTAATATCGCCTGTTTTTTTTGGGTTTCGATCAATCTCATTAACAAATGTTCGGTTTTCATCATTTTTGGCATCACCAATATTGAAAAATAGTATTGATGTTAGTACGAATATTTATACTCGAATTCTGTATCAGGACTCTATTGTTAAAATTACTAAATGCGCATTTTTCAATGGCCAATCAAGTGGCATCACAGTTTCTGGAGAAAAATCTGAGTTAATTATCACCGAAAGTTCTTTTATTGGTATTAAAGCCACAGAAAGAACTGCAATTGTTGCATTTTCTGGTAACAAAATGGTTTTTCAAAGATGCTGCTTCCTAAATGTGCAATGCGGACTTTCTTTAGTTAGTGGTTATTCAAACTTAGTTGATTTAAATAACAGTTTAGCATTGAATTCAACAATAATTGCGTATCCCCAATCTGAAACATACTTAATGCATTTTCGTTCATCGAGTTGCAAAATCATGTTTTTGAACAATACAAAAGCCGCATTTGGATATAAAGAAGGCATTATGATCGATGTGAATTATGCTACAAGTTCAAATATGAGTTTTATTATGATTTCAAATGTATCATGTCTTTGCTTACTTGAATGGTATTCCAATTGTAATAATGTATATACAATAGAAAAATCTTGTTTTCTTTATAACTCTTTTAGTGCATATAATTTAATATCATTGTCCTCTGAGTCTGAAATTCAGATTTATCATTCAGTTTTTTGCCAAGAAAATGATAAACCAATATTCTCATTGAATGGTATCATTAAGTTATATAATTGTTCATTATCATCTTCAATCGATGCAAGAACGACTATAATTTTTGATCAACAAACAAAATGGAATGAAAATTCAAGAAATATATCGAATTTCCCCACAAATGATGATTCCACATGTGTTTTATTAGCAATGGAATCAAAATCCAACTTCACCAAATATATCATAATAGCTACTTCATCAGTGGCTATTGTTGCTATTTGTGCATTCATATTGTACCCAAATAGAAAAGGGCCTAAATATGATGACATTGCAGATAGATCAGAGTACCAGATCCAGCTACCTTAATTGGGTAATTTTTAGTCTTAAAAATATGAGTAAAAGTAACAAATTTATTAAAAAAGAACAAGCGCAACCTGATTCTGATCATAAAGTATCTATAAATAATACTTGCTCGATGTGTTGCAAGAGTGTTATAGGCAATTATCATGCTTTATGCACCATATGTAAAGGTTATAAATTATGCATGGAATGTATTGGATCTGGAATGGAAAAAGCATGTCATTTAAGAGATCACCCTTTTGTTATTGTTGAACCTGATAGTAGACCTGTTTTTCGCTCCAACTGGTCAATTAACGAAGAATTATTGTTTTTAGAAGCGATAATGAAAGAAGGGCTTGGAAACTGGGTTGATATAGCCAAATTATGTGACAAAAGAACAGCAGAGGAATGTGAATCGCATTATTTTGGTACCTATTTGTCTACCCCAGAGACTCCTAAGCCAGATTTCGTTTTGCTTGGCCCTGATGTTATTATACCTAGGCCTGATTTTGATACTGCGCCAATAGAACCATATCCTTCCGATAAGCATGCAAATGCTATGAAAGAGAATAACAAAAAAGAAATGGGCACTCCAGAAATTCTAGGATTTATGCCATTTCGAGAAGAGTTTGAAACCGAATACCTTGATGAAGCGGAAGAATTGATTTGTGATTTATCTTTTGATCAAAAGGTCGAGACCCCCGAAAGTTTTTCTCACAAGATTCAGCAATTATCAGCATATCATGGGGTGATTATTGAGAGGGATTTAAGGTGCCAAGTGTCGGTTGATTGGGACTTTTTTGAGGTGGTCCCCCAAAATTCCCAGATTGCGGATGTATTATTGCCTTTTTCGCCATATATTAGGAATTCTCAAGCTATTAAGGAGTGCGTTGCTAGTATCAGTAGACTAAATGAACTAAGAAAGCTAATAGCAAGGAATCTTGAATGGCAAGCAAATGGTATACAAACTACAAAAGAAGGATTCTTGTATTATGAATTGATAAAACATATTAAAAATGATAAAATTGACAATGTTGAACAATGGAACAAAGAGATTCGAAATTATATGAAAGAATCATCATCTGGTGACCCACCTGAGTATTCTTTGTTGTCAGATAAAGAAATTGAATTATGTAAGAGGAATTGTCTAGATTCTCAGCATTATCTGGCTCTTAAAGATTTATTGATTAGAGAGTTCGCAATCAGGGGAGGATTAACTAAAGAGGAATCGATAGAGCTCTCCAATGAGAATTATCACATTGTTGAACAAATATATGATATGTTTGTATACAATGGTTGGATATGTGAATAAAAAATGTATTGTGGTTTTTATCACTTCTAAAGAATTAAGTAGAAAACACAGCTTTCCCACTGTGTTACCATTCTAGTGTTCTATAACATTTATATCTTGATGTTTCAAATATGACAATGATAATTGCAATATCGCATTAATATCTGGAAAATCTCTCTGGCAAAATATTCACTTTATTAGTACATGTTAAAAACTCCTTCATACTAAATATGACAAAGAAACAATTTTTCATTATCGAAATATCGTTTGTTTATTGATTGATTATCAACAAATTGCATGTAACAACAACATATTTAAAAACTAATTTTTATACTGAAAGTGTTGCCCAAACTTAATCATGTTCTCCCTTGTTATATAAAATGTGATCCAATGGATCAAATGACTAAAAAGTGTTTTGTGATAACTTCCTGTAATATCCTTCACAAACCATCATAACCAGTGAGAACTTGACATTTATTGTCATGTAAAAATATTAATAATGGAATCTCTATGAAATTTTTTCACCTGAGGCTTTGAATCGAAAATATATTCAATCAAATTTAGTTTAATATTATGAATCAAAAATCTCACAACACAATAAATTATGATAAATATTGTTTTTTAAGCTTTTTCTCATTAACTAAAATACTTTCAAAATTAAACCACTGAAATATAAAAAAATAGTGTTTAGAACATGTATGATTTGTTTCCTTCAAGATCATCAAATTCTCCCAAAAAGAACTTTATGAGATCAAGTATTATCATATCATTGTTTTTCCTGATTCTTTTTCATTCTAATAAACAAAATGAGCTAAAACAACAAATTAAGGTGATAAACACAATGAAAAAGTATGTGAAAAATCAACATTATTCACCTATTGTTCACTTATCATTGAATAATTATGGGGAAATTAGGGGTGATGTTAGGGGGTGTGATGGTGAAAATTTTGATACAGGGAGGTCTTATTTCGACAATAATGTCCAAATTTCTCACTGTTTCTTCTCAAGATCTTTGATTTATTCTGGATATGGTGGAGTCATTTATGTTAATGGAGGATCTTACACAATGGGCATCAACCACTCAATGTTCTATAACTGTTTTTGTACTAGGGATGGAGGAGCAATAGTGTTTAAGTCTTCTAATTCTGATCTCAGAATGATATGTGCTAATAGATGCTTTTGCGGAGCTTCATATAATTATCATTTTGCTTTGTGTCAAGCTTCTCAGTTAAATAATGCCGAGTATTTATCAATATCCAATTGCTCTCATACTACATCTGGATATTATCCTATTTGCTTACAATCAGGTCATCAGAGAGTTGACAACACAAACAATTCAATGAATAATGCATATCAAATTTCTGGAATCGCTATCTATTCTCCATCCACATTCATTAGCACCTACTGCACTTTCTCAAACAACAAAGTATCACGTAGTATATGTTTATTCTTTTATGCTGAATTAGGCACAATATTAGTTTTATATGCAAACATTGTTCATAATAACAGCCCAATTCAAGATGGAGTGATATATACCTCTGGAACAGGATCAAGGATATTTATGAATTGTATTTTGAAAAATAATGATAATTTTCTGTTCAATTTAGTTTCTGGTTCTCTTGAAGTGTTTCACTCCTATATTGATCATTCCCCATCATCATTCTCAACTGAATTAGCAGTATCAACAGCCACAAATAACTCATTCACTGGTATAATGACATTTCAATGGCAATTCTTCAATTCTCATTATTGTAATGCTGATATTCCGTTGCCCACCCCACTGATTACAATTAAACAAACGCCATTTGAATCTCCTCAAATAACAATTAAAATGACAAATATAAATACACCTTGCCCTACACCATATAGATCTTATGGAGAACTAACTCCTCATCAGTCCCTCTTCCCAGAACATACTCCTCCTCAAACTCTCTTCCCAGAACATACTCCTCCTCAAACTCTCTTCCCAGAACATACTCCTCCTCAAACTCTCTTCCCAGAACATACTCCTCCTCAAACTCTCTTCCCAGTATATACTCCATTCCAAACTCAGAATCCTGAAAGAACAAATCAACGATCATTTCCATTGGATTTTTATGAAAGAACACCATCAGAATCAGATATTCAATCTAACAATATTTTTAATGAGAATATTTCAAATTCAATATTCATGAATTCAACTGTTGGACTGTTTACTATCATTGCACTATTGATATCTTACATTGTTGGATGTCAAAAGAGTAAGAATAAGGATTATTCATCATCATCATCATTATAGATAGAATTTGATGAATCGTAAACAAATGGTCATGATGATGAGGTCTTGTGTTCAAATGATGTATTATTTTTTATAAAAAAGATGTTCAGATCTAATAAAGATGAATGAAAATGATGCTTTATTGATGATAAAAGTGAAAATTTTGATATAGTGACCAATTTTACGATGTAATTTCAATATTATGATGTAATTTTCTCGTTTTATATAAAAATAATAATTTTCATTTTTTCTCATGAGTTTTAGGAATAAAATGGCCGCAGCAATATCAAATGATGAGCTTTTTCCTGCTATACATCGAGTACTTGGTAAAAGGTTTTTAACATGTTACGAAAGACAATTAAAAGGAAAAGAAGTGATTTATCGAAATCAACAGATTCTAATTGTTTCTGGTTTATATTTGGAAATAAACAACACCAACATTGACTCATTGTTTATCCAAAAGATCTTCGGAATCAATAAAACGCAGCTCGATAGGGACATGAAAAACAATGGTAAAGAGGCTGGAATTTTACAAAAAAAGCCATGTCTCTCTAATGAACAAGAAAAATTGATAATCGAATATATTATTGATCAATATAATTCTTATTCTCCATGCAGCCATATTGAAGTGGTGGATTATGTATCTAGTCTTTTCGATAGGCATCTTTCTTTGGGATGGTTAGATTCTTTCATGAAAAGGCACAGCAATGAATTATGTTATTCAACTGCTGTACCTATTGAAGATGTAAGACTATTAGTGGACCAAAAAGATGTATTAGCATTTTACGAAATATTTGAAGAAATCAAGAATTTTGTCCATCCATCATTAGTTTTTAATCTTGATGAAACAGGTTTTTCTCCATCATCTTTAAGTAAGAATTATAAAGCAATTATACCGAATGAATGCAAAAATAAACCATGTTATTATAAGATTAATAGAACGGCGAAGAATATTACAGCTTTGGTTACCATATCACTTGATGGTGATCTATTACCACCCTTCATCATTCTGCCTAGAAAAACTATTCCTGATGAATTATGGGAAACTGGTATACGCAAAGGTATTGATGTTGAAATACAATGTTCAGATAAGGGATATATGAACAGTACAATTTTTTATAATTATCTTAAAGATTTTTTAATCCCGAAAATTGAAAAAAAAAGAAAAGAGTTAAATATTTCAAATGAGAATGCATTAATCCTTTTAGATAATAGCAGCAGCCATATTAACGAAAGTGTAAATATTTTGTGCACAATGCATAACATATTATTACTGTCCTTCCCTCCACATTCATCGCACATTCTTCAGCCACTAGATTTATTATTGTTTT
>Ga0074193_1000529_pt1 | contig 61154 bp, 45 predicted proteins | sample EPASupsiteHSE605_FD_64523 | JGI IMG/M metagenome (GOLD analysis project Ga0074193, IMG submission 64523) | Bioremediated contaminated groundwater from EPA Superfund site, New Mexico - Sample HSE6-05 | ecosystem: Environmental > Aquatic > Deep subsurface > Groundwater > Contaminated ...
GTAAAATAACTTTAGCTCTTAATACCATTCGTTGTTCTGACTTATGACTACTTACAATCCTCGTTAATTCTTTTTTCTCGCCCTTTTTGAATTTAATTCTGACTGGTTTCCTCGCCATAATAAATACCCCCAAGTTTTACACCTGAGAATATTATATCATATTATTTTCAAATCATATCACTAGCAACAAAATTTTTGTTCAGGACTTATACATTATGGAATATAAAATATAATTTATACAAAATGGAGTATAAATGTAAAATGAATCAGAATGCTCGGCGTGGAACATCATTTGAATTTAGGGAACAGCAATTCAAGAGAAGAAATATACAAGTCTGTAAAAATTCTTCCCAGCCCAAATTAATCTCATATTTAAGATTAAATCAAAACAAAAGTAGAAATCTCAAATATTTCATGTAATATCATACTGGTTAAAATTTGTAAAAACTGAATACAATCATTAAAGCCCCAAATAAAGCGGATCAAAGCTAGCGTATTAAGTTGCTGAACTTTACTCGATATGGACTCTCTGCAAAAAGCTGTTGACATTCAATAATCTAACGGATTAATATATTTATACCCTTTTGAAACATTAATAAAAATTTTTAGTCATAAATATTGTAATGTTTCTGTAATTAAATTGGGTTTATAAATCCCAATAAGCTTATATCATCTGTCGGGGTGGCGGAATTGGTAGACGCGCACGTTTGAGGGGCGTGTGGAGCAATCTGTGAGGGTTCAAGTCCCTCTCTCGACATTTTTAAGCAGGAAAAGTGGCAATGCTTCTGAAAATCAGAGGCATTTTTTCTTTTTTTATTTAATGAGATTGTATCAGATTTGATATAATACCAAGTTGCAATTAATGAAGTAAAATAGCAAAAAGCCTGAAATTGGTATATGCGGAGCGGGAGTGCAACGAGCCACAGCGGAAGCGATGAGCTTTCGATTTGGCTCGCGTAACTCATTCATGTGCGGAGCAGGAGCGTTAAAAAAGTAAACGGTCAGTTTTACTTTTTTAAAAGCTCGTTCGTATAAATAAAATCTGAAATTTATTTTGGTAATGATATTGTAGAATTCTCAAACTCATTTAAAATTTTATTTATATCAAATCTGGTTATAATACCTCTAATATTTTTCTTGTTATCAGAAACTATTATCCATTCTGTATTGTTAGAATGTAATAAATAAGAAGTTTTATAAAGATCATCATCTGGTTTTATTGTTATAGGATGAGGATTCATTATATTCTCAACGTTGGTATTAGAGAAATTTCCCTGCAAAAAAGCGTTTTCTATATCTGCTCTTGTTATTATGCCAATAAGTTTTTTATTGCATGAAACAACAGGATATGCGCTATGTCTTGTAGTATCCATTATTTTAAGAGCTTTTTCGATACTCATATCATACAGAAATTCCTGCACATTTTTTGTCATAACACTTTTTACTTTAACGCTGCTTAAAAATTTTGTCTCTTTGGTTTTACTGCCCTGTTTGAATATTAGCGTTGAATATATTGGCGCATGATTAAGCTTTTCTGCTATAAGATCAGCAATAGCTGCACTTAACATTATTGGCAGTATATGGTTATAATCACCCGTCATTTCAAAAACCATAACAACTGCAGTAATTGGAGTTCTTGCAACGGCTGATAAAAAAGCTCCCATTCCAACTAAAGCTATTACAACAGGGTCGACATGAATATTTAAGGAGTTACTCATGATTCCGAGCAAATATCCTAAAAATGAGCCGATCATCAAAATTGGCAGGAAAATTCCACCGGCAGCACCTGATCCAAAACAAATAGGAGTAAGAAAAAATTTGCCTATAAAAATAATTAAAATTAGACCAACAGTAAACTTGTTTTGTAAAAGCAAATTTACTGAAATATTCCCTGAACTTAAAACATAGGGTAAAAATATTCCAATGATTCCTGTTATAAAACCTGCTATTGCAGGCTTACACCACACAGGGATTTTGCCAAGTCTGTCATAAATGTTAATGTTTAAAAATATATTTTTTGAGAACAAAACCCCCAATATTCCTGCAACAAAGCCAAGTACAATAAAAACTGGTATTGTTGCAAAGGAAATAGGCGTTAATATAGGAGGAATAATAAAAGAGGGGTTATTCCCCAAAAAATATCTGGCTATGGCTGCAGCACTAACAGTTGCAACCAGAACAGGAAAAAGTAAAGATGATGAAAAGCTTTGGACTAATTCTTCCAGTACAAAAATTGCACCAGCTATAGGAGCATTAAAAGTTGCACCAATAGCAGCACCTGCACCGGAAGCTACAAGTTTATCCTGATCAGTTCCAGTCATTTTAAAAATTTTTGCGACTAATGCTCCGGCACCTGCTCCTAATTGAACACTCGGACCTTCTCTTCCCAAAGAAAGTCCTGTACCAATTCCTGCTACTCCTGCAAAAAATTTGACAAGAATACTTCTTATTCTTGTTCCTTTGCCTATTCTGGCCAGAGTTAATTTAACGTATGGAATACCGCTCCCTCGCGTTTCCGGGGCAATTTTGAAAACAAGAATACCGGATATTAATCCACCAAAAGCAGTAATCAAAGGAAAAATCAATAAACGTTTATAAACGGAAAGATCTTTAATCAGGTGCTGAATAAAATTAAATAAATCTGTTATACAGATTTTAAATAGAACAACCAGAAGTCCTGACAAAATACCTACAAGTACAGCCTGTAATATAACTTTGCTTCTTGTTATTTCTTCTAAAAAAATACCTGTCTTCTGAATAATTTGCGAATCTTTTATGTTCATTGTTTAAAATAGACTTTTCTAGGTTCTAATGAAGGATGAAAAATTTTTTCAATATAAATTTTAGGCTAAACATACAATCCATTCAAAATTATTTATCGTAATCTAATTCAATTCTGTTTCTTCCATTTTCTTTTGCACGATATAAAGCTTTATCTGCTCTTAATAAAAACTCCTGTTCAGATTTAACATTTATTGTCAGATTTGTAATACCAATACTAATAGTAACATTTACTATTTTATCTTCATACATAAACTCTTGAGCTTCAATAGCTTTTCGTATCCTTTCCATTGGAATATATGTATTATACAAGTTGGTTTCAGGAAGAATTGCAACAAATTCTTCTCCTCCACATCTTGCAGCATAATCTGTTTTTCTTAGCGAATGTTTTATAATTGCTGAAACTTTTGCAAGTACTAGATCTCCAAATTGATGCCCGTATTGATCGTTTAACTTCTTAAAATAGTCAATATCAAACATAACAAGACTTAATTCACGATTATATTTTTTTGATCTTTCAAATTCCCTGCTTAAAGCTTCATCAAAATACCTTCTGTTATACAGTTCTGTTAAAGCATCTATCATTGACAAATATCTTGTTTCTGAATAATGCCATTTTTTTCTCATTAATAATTTTATTTCTTCAAGGATAATGTTAAATATTTTGTTTAATCTATATCCTTCAGGAGTTGTCTCTGAAAATTTATCAGGATTTTTATCATAAAAACAAAATCCACCAAGTAACTGATCTTCGTAGTATATCGGAGTTATAATTCGTGTTTTAAAATCTTCAATTTGAGAGCATGAACCAGGCACATAATTTATGCTGTTTATGAGCTCATAAGAATATTCTTTTATATTAATGTCTTTGGATAAAATTGAAGTAAAAAAATCTTCTTTTACCTCATTCAATACAAGACTGTCAACATTTTTGTCAAGGACATTTAAATAAATGGTTTTGCCTCTTTTACTATCAGTATCATTAAAAAATATACCTATCAAGTCATAATCTAATATGGATGATACAAGAGAGAATATATCGTCAATCAATATTTCTGTATTTATAACAAATTTTGAAAGCTGCTTGAATTCATTAATAATTGTTGATTCAATTAATAATTGATCAAGAAGATTAGTAATTCGTGATTGAACGTTCAAAAAGTCAGGATCGTTTTGATTTAATTTTCTTTCATGAGTACTATCGTTATCTTTGCTAAGAAATTTTTCAATATGTGCCATTAGATTTTTAAGATTATCATCTTTAGTAAGAAAAATATCAGCGCCGGTTTTTAGTCCCCAGAATTTATCAAGTTTATCATTTAACTCTGTTAACAGTATTATTGGAATATTTTTCGTTAAATTATCATTTTTTAATAGCCTGCAAAGTTGATAGCCGTCAATTTCAGGCATAACAATATCTGACACAATCAAATCAGGCAAGCTGCTGTATGCAAGCTTAATCCCTTCTATACTGTCAGTCGTCGACAAAACTTCATATCCATTTTTTTTAAGTTTTAATGTGATGCTTTTTAGCTGTGTTTGACTGTCATCAATTACTAAAATTTTCTTCTTCATGTTGTTTTTTTATTATTTTATACAGAATAATTCATCTATAGAAATATTATATACGATTTAAAAATTATACATACTTTCAAAATAAATTTCTGATTTTAAAATAAAATCCAATATGGCATATAGAACCGGAAGTACTGAATGAGACCGGCTTAATAATTTATCAATTAAAACTTAACAATTCCTTTTTTATATATATGAAGCTTTATGGATTAAGCTGCATCTTTACCTGAAATTACAACCGGAACAGTTCTTATAAGGAGTTTAAAATCTAATAAAATACTCCATGTATTAGCATATCTGTAATCCATCTCTATCACTTCATCAAAATCTGTTATACTTGATCTTCCACTTGTCTGCCAAATGCCGGTTAATCCTGGGAGAGCTGCAAATCTAATATAATGCCATGTTTTATATGATTTTAATTCTTTTTCCAAAGGCGGCCTGAAACCTACAAGGCTCATTTCTCCTTTTAAAACGTTATAAAGTTGCGGCAGTTCATCAATGCTGTATTTTCTTAAAAATTTCCCCACTCTCGTAATTCTGGGATCATCAGACATCTTAAACATACCCTCATTTGTTTCATTCAGATCTTTTAATTGTTCAAGTCGTTTTTCTGCATCCAGTACCATACTGCGAAACTTGTACATATAGAATTTTTCACCAAATTGTCCCAAACGTTCCTGTTTAAATAAAACTGGTCCTTTTGAGTCAAGCTTAATAACAATAACTACTAAAACGAATAGAGGCATTAACATAACAAGCCCAAGTGAACTTGCAGCCAAATCAATAAATCTTTTAATTTTTTCCTGCAAAGGCTTTCTATTTTGAAATGCAAAATTTCTGGATATCCAGAAAGGATTTATATTTATTTTTTTAAGAGCATCATTTTCTTTAATTGCTTTTAAAGAGCAATTCAGGCTGATTATTTTTGTTTCTGTATCAGCAACACTCATATTGATGACAACATCCTCTCAGTTCGTACCCATATTATATATAAGTAATTCTAAAGATAAAATATTACATTTTACTTGAAATTTTAAACAATTTGTTACATATTTAAGTATTTTATATGTAAAAAGTAAAATTTCAAGTAATAATAATGTTAAGTTTAAGAGAGGTTAAATACACTAAATAAAGAATATATTGCTTGATAACCTGATGTAATATGTTTGTCAACAACTTTATTTCTTCCATAATAGGATATAAAAACCCTTCTCCTAAGAAAAAGAATATTTTATGATATTTATGTTATAAATTGATTTCATCAAGACCAATAATTTAACCCATAAATTGGAGGTAAGTATAATTAATTATATGTTTATAGATATTAAGAGGTTATTTTGTAAATTATTATTAGCAAATTGCCTGTTATTTATATTTGTCCAGTCTGCGCAATGCGCTGATACAAGTAATAAAATAACAAAAACTACTCCAGTTTTAAAGCAAAGCATAACCGTAATAAGAAATGAAGGAAGAATACTAGGTTCACGATATTTAATCCAGCCGGGAGATACTTTTTCTTTTTCCGTTTATGATGAACCGAATTTTGCACAACCGGAAATAACCGTTCGCCCTGACGGTTATGCCACAATAGAACCTGTCGGGGAAGTTTATGTTGCAGGATCCGATATTCAAACTTTGACAAACACCATTTCAGAAAAATTGAGCTATTTTATTCGTAATCCGCAAATTTCAATTAATATAAAAGAATTTCATCCTGCCGTAGTATATGTTTATGGTGCGGTTCAAAGGCCGGGGATGTTTCAACAAAATACTCAGGCTTCAGGAAGAGGTCTGGCTGACCCGAAGAATCCAATGGTTAAAATTGATCTTAATATAGCAAATGTTATAGCAAATGCAGGTGGTATTAAAGAGGATGCTGACCTTGAACATGTAGAAGTTACCGATAAATCAGGGGGAAAGAAAACAGTAAATCTCTGGAAATTTCTTCACGATGGCGATATAGCACAAAATTTGCTTCTTCGCTCAGGTGATAAGGTTTATATACCTAAATTAAATTCTGTTACTCAAAATGATGAAAACTTTAAATTACTGGCAAATTCGTCAATATTTCCTGAAACTTTTCCTGTAAGGGTTATCGGAGAAGTTAACAAGGCAGGGTTATATGAAATATCATCTAAAACACCTTATTTAAATTCAGCAGTTGCAATGGCTTCAGGCTATACAATTGATGCAAATAAGAGGTCTATCTTAATTTTAAGGAAATCGCCATCAGGTAATATTTCAAAAATATATGTTAATCCTAAAAAAATTGATCTTGTTCTACGACCTGATGATATTATAACTGTTAATGAAAAAAAATATGTCGGGGGCGTTCGATTAGCTGATTACATGACAAGATTTATAAGTCCGATATTTGGAATACCTAACGCAATTAACAGTTGGGCTGATGTATTTGATCCTTCCAGGCGCTGGGGATATTAAGGGGTAATAAATGGAGAACGCAGTTAGTTTAGATAAGTATATAAAATTAATCATAAAAGACTGGAAGATTATTACCTATTTTATGCTAGGTATGCTAATCTTAGCTATATTTTACGGACTTTTCTTTTATCAGCCAACGTATATATCAAATTCGAAAATTCTTGTTAAAAATAAAGATTCAACAACGTTTGTCGTAGACATGGGAGACGAAAATCAGTTAACTTCTGTTGGACAAAACCAGAATCCTATTTTAACCCAGATAGAAATACTGTTTTCTGATGATATGGCAGAAAGCGTATATGATAAGGTCAATAAAGACCTCGATCTTGGGCAAAATCAAAAAGCTTACATTATTAAAATCTTAAAGAAAAACCTGAAACTTGAAAATCCTCCTGGTACAGATATAATCCAGATTGCTGTTTCCTGGCAAAAACCGGATGTGGCACAAAAAATAGCCCAAGCTTATCTGCAATCCTACATTGAATACAATGTTAGTATGAATAAAAAGGCTGTTTCACAGAAGAAAATATATATAAAAGATCAGCTGGAAAAATCTTCAAAAAAATTAGAACAAGTAAGAAATCAAATCAGGGAGTATCGAAATAAAAACTTCAGTGTTGATATAGATAAAGAAGCTGCTTCTGTCATTGATCAAATAACCCAGATAGAAAATCAGATAGCGGGTGTTAACAGTCAGGTAAATTCTGAAAAAAGTAAAGAATCAGCCCTTTCCGGCAAATTGAGTGTTAACATAAAAGATGCAATAAAGTCTGTTGCAATTGGACAAAACACAAATTTAACAACGTTGCAGCAAAACTTGCAGGATGCCCAGCAAAAATATGCAGCGTTAAACGTTAAATATCCGCCTACAAATGTTCAAATGAAATCTCTTGCAGAGAATATCAAAGAAATCAAAAGTGAAATAAAATCACAGATGCTTGCAAATATTGGAAAATCTTTTGAAAATAAGCCAAATTCAATAATTGCAGATCCGGTTAGAATGAAAATGGTCGATGATCTTGTTACAAGTCAGGTCAATTTAAGTTCATACTCTGCTCAAAAGCAATCGTTAGAAGCAACTCTTTCACAGCTTAAATCCAAGCAGGGGGCTATTCCTGAAAAGCAAAAAAACTTGCAAGCATTGATTGAAAAAGAAAATACGATGTCTCAGGTTGTAGAGACTCTTACTACAAAACTTATAGAGGCTCAGGTTAGAGAATCAGAGATTGTTAGCGGAATTAACGTTGTAGACAGACCAGGTTATCCAATTTTAGAAAGTTTTCCAACCATGATGCATATTTTTCTGATGCTTGAGTTTATAGGAGTATTACTCGGGATTGCAACAGTAATAGGCATATACTATGTACAGGATATATGCCAGGGCACCGGAGAACTTGAAGAAATTACTAAATCTTCAGTATTTGGGGTTATACCATGGTTGTCAGATTCAAGTTATAACACTAAAAACAGCACGTATAATCCAACTTCAATCTTAAGTATTGCCTATCAAAAAATCATTACAAGTTTAAAAATAAAGTGTTACAGGAAAAACGCAAAAGCTATAGCATTTTCTTCAGCTGAATTTGGGAAAAAACGTTCAATTATTTCAGTTAATATTGCTACAACTCTTGCTAAATCGAATAATTCCGTTGTATTAATAGATGCGGATTTTAGAGATGGCTGTATCGAAAAAGAATTTAACTTAAATAAATCAAATACAAATAATTTAACTAATCTTTTAATGCAAATATTTACACCTTCAGCAAAAAATAATACTGAATTAATAGATGCTTTAATCAGACAAACTATTGTTAAGGTTGAAGGACACCCAAATCTTTCAGTTATTCTTAACAAGAATATTCTTGATAATCCTTATGAAATCTTGTCAAGTGAAGCATTTCCATTACTAATTGAGAGACTTAAAAAGAATTATGATTTTATCATTGTAGATACTCCGCCAATTTTAGCTGTTCCTGATTCAATAACAATTTCTCAGTATGTTGATGGTCTTGTTATACTTTGCGGAATAAAAACATCAAGATCAAGATTAAGAAAAATTCAGAAAATATGTGCTGATAACTATATTGAAATACTTGGAGCTGTTGCCAGAGATTCCAATACTGAATATCAGGTTCCAGAAAGTCAATATATTAAACAGCTTAGTTTTGATGAGAATGAACCTAACCCAAAAACAACCTAGGTTTTTGTAATAAATATTTGGAGTTTGAGTTATGAAAAAAATAGTTTTATTTATGTTTGCGTTATTTATATTTTCAGTTTCTAACAGTTATTCTTCTGCGCAGACTTATTCACAGCAGGATATAAATAACGTTATTAATGAAATAAGGACTAATCCGGCTGCATTTAACAGTGCTATGGACAATATTAAAAATGATCCTGCAACAACATCGCAAATTTTAAACAGGTTACAAAACGATCCTGCTCTATTAAAGCAGATGAATGCAATTTATCAGGACCCGAATTTTAGGGGTGCTGTTATACAAAAATTGCAGGCAGACCCGGCAATAGTAAATAATGTAATGCTTCAACTTATTAATAACCCTGCTCTTGCAAGAAAAATACTGGTGAATATGGGAAAAGATCCAAAAGTTGCTGATGAAATGGCCAAAAATCCAGAATTAAGAAAACAAATGGCAGAAAGAGTTAAAAATGATCCTGAATTTATGAGAAAAGTTTTGCAATCTGCAAAATAAAAATTAAAATTATTTATGTTTAAGATTATGTAGCAGTATGTGCATGTTTGCTCATCACCCAAATTAGCAGTTCAGTGATATTCTGTTAAATAAGAGACAGATTCCCAGTAAAAACAAAGATTAGCGAGCAGCACAAAGTGCTGCGGAGCAAATTAACAAAAACAGAACCGGTCGGATAGAATAAAACAGGAATATTAAAAAATATTATGAAAAAAATATTTATTAAACTCATTAAAGTTTCAGGTCTTGTTTTGTTATGCCTGTTTTTAACATTAAATGGACAGACTTCTTTTGCACAGAATGCTTCTCTAAAAGAGACAGCCAATCAAAATATAATAACTTTTTATCCGGGTACATTATTTAAAGCTATTCTTCAGCAAAGAATTTCAACGGAAGTTAATAATGTTGGAGATAAAGTTAAATTAATAACTCCAACTGATATTAATCTGGGTGAAAATGTATGTATACCACAAGATTCAAAATTTTTTGGAAGAATTGTAAAACTGGAAAGACCTAAAATTGGTTCTAATGGATCCTTTCAAATAATATTTGATACGCTAAGCTTACCTGAAGGTCAGAATATTAAAATTATGGCAAGCGTATGGACTAAAAAAGGAGATGGCACAGTAGGAGGAGAAGCCACAAAAAGATCAATGTTCAGGCCAGTTGTTCACAGTGTAGATGAAATCGGAAGATATGTACAGCAGCTTCCGGCTGGTCCAAGAGAAATGGGCAAGGATACAGAACTTTTACCCGGTACAGAAGTGCTAATTGTACTCGATAAACAACTTGTGCTTTCTGTTCCAAAAGAATAAATTCGCCTGTTAAGGACGTAATAAAAAATGCGTAAGTATTTTTTATTACTTGTGAAATCTTGATATACTAGGGACAATCTCTAACTGTTATTCATTACTGACATTTTTATATTTGTATAAATTAATTTGTCTGAATAAATTTTTGACAGGGTTTTTTATGTTCAATCTTAGTTTATTAAGTTTTTCAGTAAGTATTTTCTTATCGTTCTTCAATTCGGATTCCTTATGCTCAATTTGTACAGAAACCATAGGATAATTTTTATCAACTATAGAACGTTTTATAATAATATTTTTACTGTGTTTCTCAATGTATCTAGTCTTTAAAGAACCAAATGTTGGCGATCCAAATGCTATAACTTTTTTAGCAGTAACTTCATCTGCATAAACATTATTAAACACTTTAAAATAATTTGTTTTTAATTCTCCTATTGTTGCTGCTCCTGTCGCTATTGTCCAGCCTTTAACAGTAGCACAAATTATCTGGGCTTTATCATATATCCGCATAAAACCAGCTTCAACTATACCCAATTTAGCTTTACCATGAGCATTTATTTCATTAGCTCTGGCTATATCCACATATACATCATGTACTTCAAGAGTTTTTGCTTCAACAGAACCGGGAATTATGACGTTCCCCTTTATTAAAACCTTATTACCCCTGATAAAGTCTGCAACATCAAATTTACCACCTGATATTTCCATATTTGTATCAGGCATATCTAATTTAGGAAGTTTATTTTTACCATTTTTAATTAGTATCTTATTTAAGCCAACAATAGTTCCATCCGGTTTTATTAAGTTTAGGTCAACTAATTTTTGTCTGGTTTTTTGCAATTTTATGTTATAAATAACTCTTTCAAGATCAGTATTTTTTATAGTTTCTACTTTTGTTTTATCAATAATAGTTCCGTCTTCATTAATTATTTTTTGCGAAAAAAAGTATTGTCTGGTTAAAAGATCATTTCTGTTTAGAGGTTTTGTTGCGGCAGGGTTGGTTATTTCTGTAACATGTAAACTGTTTAAATTATCAAGCAATACTTGATAACCTTTTAATTTTCTTATTTTTTCTAACAAAAACTCCAGACAATATTCACTGTCTGGAGTTTTTGCACAAATATCATTATTAAAATTGTATGGTTTTTTTATTACCCGCCCATAACCGTCAAAACGCAGGCCGGACTTATACTTCAATTTTGTCTGTTTGCCATACGAAGAAGGATTATATAAATTAATTGAATTCATGATTAATATTTCCTTAATAATCTATTTCAATACTTATATGAAAGTACAAAATAAATTTTTTTGCCAAAGAAAAAAACAACTTTTTTTATAAAATAAAGTCATATTTTAAAAATTCACAAAAAATATTAAGATTTATAAATTTTTTGCTTTAAAATGAATACTTTTATTTATGTTCAAGTTTTAATATAAATATAAAACTCCTCTATAAACTCCGTAATTTTAAATTCTATCCTCAAATCTCGCATAGCGAGATTTTTTATTTTTCATACTACTCCATTGACATTCCAGATAATGCATGCTAATCTATAATTAAGGTTATTGAGAATATTTCTCAATAAGGACAAAAAGGTAAAAATTCTAGATTCACATTGTTATAGATAGAAGAGATTATATATCATGGTAAAACTAAGCGACATTGAAGTAGGACAAAAGGTTGAAATCTTCCAGTTTATAGATTCTGATATAAAACTTTTTTCTTCAAGATTTGGCATTGAAGAAGGCCAGCTCGTAACATGCACCGCAAAACCGGGTGCTGTTGTTATTAGCAAAAACCAGCAGGAAATTGCTATTGGAAAAGATCTTTCAAAACAGATATACGTAAAGGTAATTTAATGAACATTTCAAAAGGACGAGTTGCGGAAAGTCTCCAACACCTCTTCGCATCTGTTTTGGCTTGCCCTCACTCTCATTCTGCAAATCTTAACAATTCAAAAAATTGCGCAGATAGATTAAATCTGCCTAAAATTGTTCTGGCCGGAAATCCAAATGTTGGAAAGTCAGTATTTTTTAACAAATTAACAGGCTACTACGTAGAAGTCAGCAATTATCCAGGTACAACTGTAGATATATCACGAGCTTTTATCGAAGAAGCCGAAATTATTGATACTCCTGGGATATATGGCATAGGGAGCTTTAATGAAGAAGAAATTGTCGCAAAAGAAATTATTTTGCAGGTGGATACTGTTCTAAATATTGTAAGTGCTTTAAGTCTTGAGAGAGACTTATTTTTAACCCAGCAGCTTATTGATATGGGTTATAAAGTGCTCATTGTCCTTAACCAGACAGACGAGGCCAGAGCAAGAGGAATAAAAATTGACATAAATTCTCTTGAAAATATGCTTGGAGTAAAGGTTATTCCTACAATTGCCACGAAAAATCAGGGAATAGATGATGTTAAAGAAAATATCAAAAATGCCAGAACAGGCCGCAGGATTGATTTTTTGAAAAATATTCCTGAAAAAGATGTTTTAAAACTTGAAGAAGATCCTGAACAAAGAAACCTGATATATACAGAAAGAAGAAAAAGAATCAATGAAATTGTTGAAACTGTTTTATCAAAAACAAATAAAGGAGTAAGTATTTCAACTAAAATTGGAATTTTGCTTTTAAATCCTGTTATTGGTTTAACTGTATCAGCAATAATACTTTTTGCCCTGTATCAAATACTGGGAGTGCTGGTGGCAGGAAATTTTGTTGACTTTTTAGAAAATAAGATACTTTTAAAATATTATACCCCCTGGATAACCAATGTAGTTTCTTTAATAGTTCCAGATGGTGCATTTAGAGAAATTTTAACGGGAGAATTTGGTCTTTTGACTATGACAGTCCAGTACATAATTGGGGTTTTACTTCCTCTGATTATCAGCTTTAATATATTTATGTGTATTCTTGAAGATTCCGGCTATCTTCCAAGACTTGCTGTTTTAACAGACAGGTTTCTGGCAAAAATCGGTCTGAACGGAAGAGCAGTTATTCCTATTATTCTTGGTTTTGGCTGCATAACAATGGCAACAATTTCAACAAGAATACTTGGTTCAAACAGGGAAAGAATCATTGCCAACACAATTCTTGGGCTTGTTATTCCATGCTCTGCCCAGCTTGGTATTATTGTTGCTCTTATGGCTCTGGCAGGCGGATTTAAGGCATGGATAATTTATCTTATAACTATTTTTACCGTATTAACAGTTATTGGTACGGTATTAAATAAAATTTTGCCGGGAAAATCAAGTTACCTGCTGATAGACCTTCCGCCAATGAGGCTGCCTGTTATAAAGAATGTCTTTAACAAGACTCTCTCAAAGACAAATCACTTTTTAAAGGAAGCAACCCCCTTATTTTTTCTCGGTGCTTTTATTGTAAGCATTCTAAAGATGACAGGCGGGCTTAAAGTTATCCAGCATACACTGGCGCCGCTTACCATAAATATTATGCACCTGCCTGCTGAAACAGCAAATATTTTTATTATGGGGCTTATCAGAAGAGACTTTGGGGCAGCCGGACTTGCTGAAATGGCAGGAATGGGAACTCATGCCGCAATTCTGACGCAGGCTCAGGTACTTGTTTGTCTTGTTGTTATAACACTTTTTGTCCCATGTATAGCTTCTGTAATAGTAATGTTCAAGGAAAGAGGCTGGAAAGAAGCTTCTACTATCTGGATAGGTTCGTGGATAATGGCATTTATAGTCGGCGGAATTTTATCATCAATTTTAGGATTTGTAATGTAATGGAAAATTGCCCCAAAAAACAAACTTTAAACTGTCCCACCTGTAAAATGGAACTGGAAGAAAAATATCTCGGCAAAAGATGCCCGAGATGTAATTCTGTTGTTATTTTTAATTCCTGTAAGAAATGTGGGAATAAATGCGGGATAATGCCTGATTCTTTAATAAACTTGCCTTGATACTGGATTGCACAAAATGCTGCTTTTTTGAAGTTAAGCATCGGTCTCAAAATACGTTAATAGCTGTTTCAAGGGTTTGTAACGAGTATTTATCTGCCACAGTCCAGCTTGTGATTTCGGTTTCAGGCATTTCCAGAGCAGTAGAAAGTTTATTTAACACGCTCTTTGACATAGTCTTTTTTCCTATGATAATTTCATTCAGCCTGCCCTGGCTGTAATCAATGACTTTGCTCAGAGCTGTTCTGGACAGGTTTTTACTTTGCAGGATTTCATCAATTTTTGAAGTTAAAATCCGTTTATTATTCTGTTTTTCCTTTTTCGCCTTTACAGCAAGTTCCAGTATTTCTTTAGAATATTTATCTGCAACAATCCAGCCTTGTATTTCATCAACTGAAACTTCAAGAATAGGAGCTATTTTTTCTATGACATAATCAGGGAATTTATCTTCGCCATTAATCATCTTGTATAAACTACCCGGCTTATAATCTATAAATAAACATAATTTATGTCTATTTATATCCTTTTTGTCCAAACATTCATTAATTTTTTTAGTTATTATCAGCATTTTACCTCTTTTAAATAATTTAGGGAAAAATGTGTTGACTTATTTTTTGATATGCTGTATATTGGTTTATGTGAAAAATACCTTAGATCCTTTGAATTTATAATTTTATTCATACAATTATTTTTCCCTGGTAAATAATCAGGGAGGTTTTTATGGATATGGCATTATCTATAAAATTTTAACATGACTGAGGAAATATATGTTTGATGAAAAGATTAAAATTAATAACCTTTAAGTCTGACAAAACTGTTGTACAGACTTTGCTTGAATATTTGTTGGATCAGAGACCCAATCTAAGAAATTAATATATTAATAGCTGTTTTAAGAGCTTTTAACGAGTATTTATCTGCAACAATCCAGCTTGTGATTTCGGTTTCAGGTATTTCCAGAGCAACAGAAAGTTTGTTTAACACGCTCTTTGACATAGTCTTTTTTCCTATGATAATTTCATTCAGCCTGCCCTGGCTGTAATCAATGACTTTGCTCAGAGCTGTTCTGGATATGTTTTTGCTTTGCAGGATTTCATCAATTTTTGAAGTTAAAATCCGTTTATTATCCTGTTTTTCCTTTTTCGCCTTTACAGCAAGTTCCAGTATTTCTTTAGAGTATTTATCCGCAACAATCCAGCCCCGTATTTCATCTGCTGAAACTTCAAGAATGGGAGCTATTTTTTCTATGACATGATCAGGGAAAAAACTTTTTCTAACAAGAAAAGTACCAAAAGTACCATGTTTGTAACCTATTTTTCTTGCAAGTTCATTTTGAGAAATGCATTTCTTTTCCAAAATCTCTCTTATTTTTCCTGTGACAATGAACATAAAAATTCTTTCTAATAAAATTTAACTGTAGGAATAAATGTGTTGACTTATTTTTTGATATGTTGTATAGTTATTTATGTTGAAAATACCTTAGATCCTTTAAATTCCTAATTTTATTCAGACAATTATTTTTCCCTGATAAATAATCAGGGAGGTTTTTATGGATATGGCATTATCTATAAAATTTTAACACGACTGGGGAAATATATGCTTGATGAAAAGATTGACTACCTTGATGCAATGAGAAATGATATTAAAATAGCTGTTGATGAAATTTTTGACGAACTTGGCTTTATGCTTTATGACTTGAAAAGATTAAAATTAATAACTTTTAAGCCCGACAAAACAGCTTCTCAGGATTTGCTTGAATATTTGAACCAGAAAGATCAATTACCTCAAAAAAATTCTGAAAAAATTGTCAAAAATTTAGATATTTATTTAAGCTGGCTTGAACTCTACTGTCAGGAAAACAACTGCTCTAAAGATAATGCTTTAAAAAACATTATCAACTCATAATTAATATGGATTATGTAGCTTAGTAGGTTAGATATTTCTATCGATTGTTAAAATAAGACTCGCCTTTATTTTCCCAAATTGGATAGATCAATAATTTTTTGTCAGATAGGTTCTTAATATAAGTTATAAAATAAAATATTTCCATTAGTTTGAACTTTCTTATTCATAAGGATAGGATACATAAAAATCAGAAAGTTTCCGCATATTCTGAGTTAAAAATGATTCTATAGTGCTAACAATTTTTCACCAAAATATCTCTTTTTATATAAAGGTGCAAAATATTTTATTTTTTTAAATAGGAGGAAATTTTATGGTGTCAATAGGTTCCGTTGGCTCAGCCAGTTCATCAAGTGGAGAAAATAATCAGACCAAAAGGGCTGACCATGAAAAAGAGAAACAGGCTTTTATACAAAAAGAAATGCAAAGTGGTAAAACAAAAGAACAGGCTGAAGCAGATTGGGAGGCAAAACACCCACGTCCTAACAAACCAAGCAGTAGCTCTTCTTCAAGCGATCTATCAAAACTGCTCTCAGGCGGAAGTTCAAGCTCAAGTTCAAGTGGAACATCCAGCTCTTATAAGACAAGTGATCTTTCAACACTACTTTCTGGGGGGAGTTCATCTTATTAAAAAGTGAAAATTTTCCAAGAAAAAGAGGCTGCTATACTAGAACGAATTTAAACTTCTTTTTAGTCAGCCTCTTTCACTTTTTTTAGATAAATGATTCTCCAGAATCATAAATATTTACTAAATAATAATTATCATTTTAATAGAAGTTTTTAATACTAAAAATGAATGAAAGGGGATATTATGACTTCATCAGTAGACCCGATCGGAAGCAGTTCACAGGATCAGGAATCTGCAATATTATCACAGCTCAGGCAATACGGCATTAAACCTACAGGGAATTATGCTACCGATCTGGCAGCTCTTAAAGCTGCTCAATCAGGCCAAACATCCAATACCCAGAAAACACAGCAAACAAATAACGAAAATAGAAAAGCAGAATTTGAAGCAGAAGTACAGTCTTATATGAGTTCTCATCCTGGCATTTCAGAAAATGAAGCAAAAGAAGCCGTTAAAGCACAGCATTCAAATCAAAATTCTCAATTAACAAGACAAATTCCAACTCAAAATATCTGGGAATAATAATTAAAACTGAAATAAGTTAATAAAAAACAAAAAGGAAATGATCATTTCCTTTTTGTTTTTTATATTTCAGACTTTTCATTAATTTTTGAATTGTTAATAATATTATTTAATTATAAAATATTGTTGACTAAGGACAGCGGAAAAAATTCTTCGGCGACGCGAAGGCGGCTAAGAATTTTTGTAGTCTGCTTCTTGTCTATCAAGATTTCACAAGTAATAAAAAATGCGTAAGTATTTTTTATTACGTCCTTACATAATATTGAGGCGGAGAAAGTTAACATGACAGACAGCAAAAAACGTATAATGTCAGGCATGAGGCCAACTGGTAAATTACATATAGGACATTATATGGGTGTTTTAAGAAATTGGGTATCATTTCAGAATGAATATGACTGTTTTTTTGCCATAGCTGACTGGCATGCCCTGACTACCAAATTTGATCAAACAAAAGAATTCAGGCAAAATATTATTGATGTTGCACTTGACTGGATTGCAAGCGGTATTGATCCGGAAATTTCGACGGTATATCTTCAATCACTTGTACCGGAGACAGCAGAACTTCATATTTATTTAAGCATGATAACTCCTCAAAACTGGGTAGAAAGAGATCCAACCCTTAAAGACATGGTTAAAATATTAAGAGGCAATATTGAAGAAACAGAGGAAACCAAAGATATCTCGGGAATAATTAGTTATGGCCTTTTAGGATATCCTGTTTTGATGAGTGCTGACATAATGGGCTTTAATGCTTCGGTTGTTCCTGTTGGTACAGATCAGCTTGCACATCTGGAATTTACAAGGGATGTTGCAAGAAGATTCAATCATGTGTATAAAACAGGATATTTTAACGAACCACAGCCTAAATTAACTCATACACCTTTAATAAAAGGAATAGACGGCCAAAAGATGGGAAAATCCTTTAATAACGATATTAAAATTTCAGATTCAGAAGAAGAAACCACTAAAAAAATCATGCGGGCAATAACTGACAGATCCAGAATAAAAAGAACTGATCCAGGTCATCCTGATGAATGCGAGGTTGTCTGCCCCTACTTTAAAATTTTTGCAGATGAAGAAACAGTAAAAACCCAGAGAAAAAACTGTGAAACAGCTTCATGGGGCTGTTCAGACTGTAAAAAACAGCTTGCTCTTGTATTAAATGATTATTTTAGAGATGTAAGAACAAAGAGAAAAGACCTTGAACAAAATCTTGATTATGTTCACAATGTAATAAAAACTGGCAGCGAAAAAGCAAGAGAAACTGCTTCAGCAGTGTTAAAAGATATCAGGGAAATAATGCAGTTATACTGTTAACTTAACTGTTATACTGAGAGACCGAAATAATTATGTATAAATATTGAGTGCGTTTACTATAGGCTTAATAATTTCCACCTTTTATAAGGTCTGAAAGTTTTGTGTTTTTATTACTTTTAGGTTTCTGAACTTCCTGCAAAACAGGTTCTTTTGATTCTCTTAACTGTGAAAGACCTACAAGAATATTATCTTTTTTAGAAGAATTAAATATATCGAATATACGTGTTATAAAATTTATAAAAAACATGTTCCTTTTCTCCTTGTCATATATAATAATTAAGAATATTATCTTTTCCTCAACGTTAATATATATCCTGTATAAAACTGAAATTTTGTAATAGAAAAAAATTTTGCTAAACTATGTTTTGATCAAAAAATAAATTATACCAAGTTAGAATTTAATTCATCGCCAACAGTTTAAATTATATGTTATCCTTAAGATTATGCAAAATACTAGTATAGAAGATATACATCCTGACAGTACGCTCATACAAACAGAAACAGCTTATGAATTAAATTTAGCCGAACCTGATTATAAAAAATTATTTGAGTTTTTACATTCAGATTCTTTTAATCTTGTTTACTATGCTCTTTTAAAGATTGAAAAATTCAGAACAAAGGAAGAAGCTGCTATTCTTCTTAAACTTTTAAATTCTGAAAATGATTCCAGAATAAGAGAGCATGCCTCAGAACTTATAAAAAATCATATTTATTACTTTAATGATGAATATTCTGTAAATACTTTAGTTCAGGCAATAAAAGATAATAATCCAAAAGTCTGCAGAAATATTGCAGAGTGTTTGAAATGTTTAGATAATTCGCTTCAAATAATTCAGAAATTAATTGATATAACTAAAGAGCAGCTGGATAATAAAACTGTTTTTGCTGTTTACTGGGGACTTTTTGCAATTGAAAACTTATTAAAACAAAATAATATTGATTTTATTGAGAATTTAATCCAGATATTACAAACAACATGTAAATTTAAAGAATATCAAATAAGAGAAAAGACAGCCTCAATTGTTAAAATATTAGTTAAAAATAATAAATATAAAAATTTTAAAAAAATATATGAACAGTTATTAAATGATGATAATTTTTACGTTAAGAGGGCTCTTTCAGAACAATTTTGATATTTAAACCTGATTCATATTTGCAATTTTATTTATCAATTTATTTTAGTCAAAGCTTATTTGTTTTTACTTCAATGATTGTTAAGAATGTAACAAAAATGGCATGTTTTTCGTTGTTTTGGTTTTTATATAAATAGAGGTTTTTATCCTTGTAAACCATGTCTTTGAACATATTGGAGGCTAAATAAAATTAATGACCAATATAGGAATGAATCCTTATACGGGACTTCCATATAATCAGGATAATTTCAACGGAATCACACCTGCTGCAATTCCTGTAAGTGATCAGGTTAAAGATACCCCTGCAGGAAATGCTGTTGCCGATATTCCTACATCTAAAGACGAGTTTGTAAAAGGGGCTCCGTATTATACTGTTGGCATTTGCGGCAGTCTTATTGTAAAAAAGATTCTTGAAGATGTTTGTGGTAAAAAAGGTTCTTTTAATGAATCCAGGTTGGCCAAATTCACTGACAATGTAGCTACTCATACAAATTCTTTAAACGAAAGACTTGTAAAATGGATAAATAATAACAAAACCAGTTTAAGAAATTTTATTAAAGAAAAATCTCCTGATAGTGCAAAGAATTTTTACAAAAATCAAATACAAGAAATAGTTGATCAGACAAAAATTGGAACAAAACCAAAAAGTTCTCTTGCATTAAACCAGTATGACGGCGTTAAAGGTATGGCTGCAATTCAGGTAAAAGATGATTTAAAAGAATTAATTGGGCACGGTAAAGTACCTGAAGAATATGCTGCAAAACTTATGCCTATTCTTGAAAATAAGGATTTATCAGATTTACAGATCATTAAAAATGCAAAAGCAAGCCTGGGTGAAGAAGCTTTTGAAAAACTTGTAAACTCTCACAGTGCTACTGTATGCGAAAGAAAATGGACAATTCCACTCATAAAAAAAGAATTATCTCTGGGTACAAAGACAATAAATCTTACCAATTCCATGAATAAATTCAAGGGACTGGAAGCAGCAAATACAGAAAATATTATAGCCAAAGGAATCCAGAAAAGCGGACTTATTGCAGGAGAAGCTTTCTCCGGTGCTTTAATATGCGGTGGCGGCGTAATGGGTACAGGTGGTATGATACTTAACGCATTCATGATTGGTGCAGCCATCAAGAAAGCTATAGATGCTCCTAAAGGTGAAAAAATAAGCACATTTATGGAATCATTTGTAGGTAATTTCTTTGCATTCCTGATAACAATACCTATTGCTGAACAAGTCCTTTATAAAGCACTTGGAGCAAGAAATATTGGCACAAGTAAGTTAATATCAAACGCTATTGAAAAGAATCCTGAACTTAAAGCAAAATTAACCGCTAAATTTGCAGAAAATACCACCATAAAACAGGGTATGGAACATCTTGCAAAAGATCAGGGAGCATATATAATTAAGGAAATTCTTGCAAAAGATACTAAAAAAGCAGGCAAACTTAATACTAAATTTGGAGAAGGTACAACTGTAGAAGATGCTTTATCACATCTTAAGACAAGTCTGCTTAAAGCTCCAAACGAAAAAGCGGCTAAATCTATACAGGATGATATAAAGATTCTTGACGGATTGTCTAAAAAAGCAGCTGTTGATGATATGAAAGTATTAAAATCACTTTCCAGTAAAAATATTCCAATATTGCAAAAAGTTACCAAGTCACTTGGCCGGTTATTTAGTATAGGACTTGGAGAAGAAGCTTCAAGCCACTTATTCTCAAATGCATCATTCAGGAAAAGGGCATGGAACTTTGTCACACATAATGTTGGCGGTCTTGGAAGACTCCTTATTATTATGGCGGTAATCAGTCCTGTATTAACAAAACCGTTTGAATGGTTGACCCATACAATATTCGGAACGCCTACAGCAACAAAGAAAGAAGAAGAAAAAAAGAATAAAAATAAAGACGAGAACCAACAGGTTACAAACAATAATACCCAGCTAAATCAAACAAACCAGATGAATCAAATGCAGCCACAGGTTGCTCAAAACACAGCACAGGCAGGAACTGCTCCGGCATCATCTAACAGTGGTATAGTAAGAACATATATTCCATCTACTGAACCGGTTGTTCTTCAGCCACAACAGAATGCAGCCATACAGGCAGAACTGGCCAAGAGTGATAAAATCATAAAACATTACGGTGAATTTGTTAATAATATGTCACATTGAGGTGGATAAACAAAAATGGAAGCTTTAGGGGTAAATAACAACACTCAAATGCAATTTCCTATAGATAAGAAGGTTTATTATTCATTTTTGAATACACCTTATGACAGTGTGCAAATTTCACAAAACCACTCTAACAAAAAACAAGATCAAAAAGAAAACAATGAATTTAAACAGGTTGCAAATATAATTGATCCAAAAAAGAATTATAAAAGAATATCTGCAAAAATAGCAGGTATTGCAGGTGCCAGTGCCCTTATTGGAGGCCTTATACTTGTATCTGTCTTACGAGGCAAGTCAGGATCTTCTGAAAAACTGACAAACCTTCTTCAAAAACTCAGGGGACAAGCCTATAACCTTAGAGAAGAATCATCTCATACCGCACGTATTAAATATGGCATAAATACACGAATAACCAGTTTACTTGAAGGTGGATTGAATACCTGGACAAATACCGACCAATTAAAAAACTTATTGCTTGACAAAAAATTAATGCCCAAACTGGGTATACTAAAAAAACCCATATACTGGACAGTAGATGTCTTCAGAAACGGCGCCAAATTGTGGGCTGGCAAAAAGTATAACAATTCTATAAAAGATGCAAAAAAACTTCAAGAGTTAGCTCCTGACTTAATGAATGCTGTTCAGGGCCAGAATAATTTTATCTCTAATAAAGAAATAGTTAGATTAAACAAAAAATTCCCCGGTCTGGATCTTCGTACTGGTGAAACCAGAGCACAGGTAATTAAAAAACTTATTGACAAGATAACTTTAGATACTGAAGAATTTGGAGGCAAAGCTAATTTTCAGGTAAGACAACAAAAAGTTGATAAAAGACTGGAAAAAGTTGTTGATGACTATTCCAGAAAGTTCCATATATTTTCTGATAGTAAAGGAGATGGAGGAATTATTGAAACCTTCAAACAAGCAGCTAATACTATTAAAACTTCCAAAAATCGTATAATATCAAGAGAAGATCAGAAAGCATTTGAAGAAACCAAAAAAGAAGTCTATGGTACAAAAGAACTTATATCCAGAAATATAAATGATAATTATGGCAAAAATATGGAACTTCTGAAGCAGGTAGAAAACCATATTATAGAAGCTTCGAAGGGAAATGGTAAAATAAAAGTTAAATATACTACAAATTATTCTGATATTATAAGAAACTTAGAAAGAGAAATGAAACACTACAAAGAATCAAGAACAAGTGCAGGTATAATTGCCAGAAAAGGTGCTATAAAGAACTACGAAGAACAAGCAGTAAACTTTATCGAAGCTATAAACAAAGGTGACTTTAGCCCTGAGGAAAAAACTCAAATTATTGAAAAGTTAAATAATTCAATACGTACAATTGAAAATGATGACCAAAAAGGTATGGTACAAGAACTCAGAGATCTTTTGAAATGTACAGATGAAAATGGCGTAAATACAATTAAAAGGGATCATAACGATCTTTATACATCATTTAAAAATAAAACTGATAAACTTTCTAAATCAATAAATAAAGCGGCTAAATTTGAATCAGATAATCTTTTCTACAGGTTTATGGATTTAAAACTTGGTGGTGGAGATTTTGAAATTATAACTCTTGCTATTCCAGTTGGAGCAGGATTGCATCAAATTTCAAAAACAAAAGATCATGATGAAAAAGTATCAAAAACAATACGAAAAAGTGCTGTAATAGGCGGTGGTATACTTGGATGGGCACTTTCAAGTGTTGTACTTTGCCTGAGTGGAGGTACATCTTTACTATTTGGTCTTATGTTCGGATTTACAGCAGATAAAGTTGGTGAATCTATTGACAATAAATTCTGGAGCAAAGGCAGAGACTGGAAAGCAATACACAAACAACAAAAACTGGCGGAAAAAAGGACACAGAAAGAACAGCAAAAACAAAAAACCCAAGTTCTATAGTAAACGCACTCAATAATTAAAAAACAAAAAAGAGAAACCATTAAAGATTTCTCTTTTTTCTAAATATAACACCTGGCAACTAGCTATTTTCCCAGGGAGTCACCTCCCAAGTATTGTCGCCGCAAGCAGTCTTTACGACCGTGTTCGGGATGGGAACGGGTGTTATCCTGCCGCTTGGTCACCAGGATTTTAAATCCTGATAGAGTCGAGAGCATTTTTAATGCTCACACCCCAAGGTATCTTTATACCTTGAAAACTGCATAATGAAAGGTTGCATGCTTATTATTACCTATTTGGTTAGGAAAAGCCCTCGTCCTATTAGTACCAGTCGGCTACATATGTTGCCATACTTCGACCTCTGGCCTATCAACCGGATATTCTGTCCGGGGACTTACCTGGTTAACCCAGTGAGAGAACTCATCTTGTGGTGGGCTTCGTACTTATATGCTTTCAGCACTTATCCGCTCCGAACACAGCTACCCAGCGTTTGCTCCTGGCGGAACAACTGGTACACTGGAGGTTCGTTCGTCCCGGTCCTCTCGTACTAAGGACGACTCCACTCAATTCTCTTGCGCGCATACCGGATATGGACCGAACTGTCTCACGACGTTCTGAACCCAGCTCACGTACCGCTTTAATGGGCGAACAGCCCAACCCTTGGAACGTACTACCGCTCCAGGATGCGACGAGCCGACATCGAGGTGCCAAACCTCCCCGTCGATGTGGACTCTTGGGGGAGATAAGCCTGTTATCCCTATGGTAACTTTTATCCGTTGAGCGACGGCCCTTCCATTCGGAACCGCCGGATCACTAAGCCCGACTTTCGTCCCTGTTCGGCTTGTAGGCCTCACAGTCAAGCTCCCTTCTGCCTTTACACTCTATGGTTGATTTCCGACCAACCTGAGGGAACCTTTGGGCGCCTCCGTTACTCTTTAGGAGGCGACCGCCCCAGTCAAACTGCCTACCTGAAACTGTCCCAAACCCAGATATTAGTGGTATTCGGTTAGAATTCAAACTGCATCAGAGTGGTATCTCAACGATGACTCCGCAGCACCTAACGACGCTGCTTCAAAGTCTCCCACCTATTCTGCACAGACACAGTCCGAATTCAATTGCAAGCTACAGTAAAGCTCAATAGGGTCTTTCTGTCCTGGTATGCGTAATCCGTATCTTCACGGATAATCCAATTTCGCCGAGCCTCTCGTTGAGACAGCGTCCAGATCGTTACTCCATTCGTGCGGGTCAGAACTTACCTGACAAGGAATTTCGCTACCTTAGGACCGTTATAGTTACGGCCGCCGTTCACCGGGGCTTAGTTTCAAAGCTTCGCATTGCTGCTAACCTCTCCACGTAACCTTCCGGCACTGGGCAGGAGTCAGCCCCTATACATCGTCTTTCGACTTAGCAGAGACCTGTGTTTTTGGTAAACAGTCGCCTGGACCTAGTTATTGCAACCCTATCGCGCTTCAGCCGCAAGGGCTTACACGCTACCAGGGTACCTTTTCTCCCGAAGTTACAAGGCTATTTTGCCGAGTTCCTTAACGAGAGTTATCTCGCGCACCTTAGCATTCTCTGCCAACCTACCTGTGGCGGTTTATGGTACGGACATTCTAATATCTCACTAGCGAAGCTTTTCTTGGCAGTGTGGCGTCTGTATCTACCTTCCCGTAGGAAGTCCCCATCACGCCTCAGTTTATAACGCTATAGCGGATTTTCCAACTATAACTACCTACACGCTTGGACTGGCGCATCCAATCGCCAGCATACATAGCCTCCTGCGTCCCTCCGCAGTTGATAACGATATTAAAATGGTTCAGGAATATCAACCTGATGTCCATCGCCTACGCCTTTCGGCCTCAGCTTAGGTTCCGACTAACCCCACGCGGACGAGCCTGCCGTGGGAAACCTTAGGTTTTCGGTGCATTGGATTCTCACCAATGTTTTCGCTACTCATGCCGACATTCTCACTTCTGCTTCGTCCACTAGTCCTTACGATCTAGCTTCAACCTACAACAGAACGCTCCCCTACCCAATAGACAAAAGTCTATTGCCGCAGCTTCGGTAATATGCTTAGCCCCGGTATATTTTCGGCGCGGAGTCGCTTGACCAGTGAGCTATTACGCACTCTTTCAAGGGTGGCTGCTTCTAAGCCAACCTCCTGGTTGTCAAAGCAACTCTACCTCCTTAATCACTTAGCATATATTTAGGGACCTTAGCTGGCGGTCCGGGCTGTTTCCCTCTTGACCACGGAACTTATCTCTCGTAGTCTCACTGCCAGACAGTTACATTACAGGTATTCGGAGTTTAACATGATTTGGTACCCAGTTTCTGGGCCCGCACCAAACTAGTGCTCTACCTCCTGTAAGATACATCTGACGCTGTGCCTAAACGCATTTCGGGGAGAACCAGCTAGCTCCTAGTTCGATTGGCATTTCACCCCTAACCACAGCTCATCCCCGAATTTTTCAACATTCGTGGGTTCGAACCTCCACGTAGTGTTACCTACGCTTCATTCTGGCCATAGTTAGATCACCAGGATTCGGGTCTATCGCATGTAATCATCGCCCTATTCAGACTCGGTTTCCCTCTGGCTCCAGGTATTAACCCCTTAACCTACTACATACGATAACTCGCCGGCTCATTCTTCAACAGGCACGCAGTCACACTATCAATAGTGCTCCTGCTGGTTGTAAGCAAACGGTTTCAGGTTCTATTTCACTCAGCTTTTCACTGTTCTTTTCGCCTTTCCATCACTGTACTAATTCGCTATCGGTCGCTAGTCAGTATTTAGCCTTACCGGATGGTCCCGGCAGATTCAGACAAGGTTTCACGTGCCACGTCTTACTCGGGATTCTTCCTAGAGATTGTCAATTGTCATTTACAGGACTATCACCTTCTATGGTCTAGCTTTCCAGCTAAGTTCAATTAATTAACAATTTGGTAACTCTATGTGAAATTTACAGATTTCACCGGAAGTCCCACAACCCCTTCTACACAACAGCTGTAACCTATCACGTGCAGAAGGTTTAGGCTATTTCCCGTTCGCTCGCCGCTACTTGGGAAATCATTAGTTTATTTTCTTTTCGTCCTGTTACTAAGATGTTTCAGTTCACAGGCTTTCCTTCTCATACCCTATATATTCAGGTATGGATCTTGGAGCATTACCTCCAAGGGGTTGCCCCATTCGGATTCCCACGGATCAAGGGTTCTTAGCACCTCCCCGTAGAATATCGCTGCTTTGCGCGTCCTTCATCGGCTGCTAGCGCCAAGGCATCCACCATTTGCTCTTAGTAGCTTTACCTAACATTGGTAATTGCATACATTGTTAAGAAAATGAGTTACAAATTCCAAAACTAAATTGTTTTAGTATTTGTTTCACTTTTTTGTTATCTATCATTATGCAGTTGTCAAGGTACAATCAAGATGTAAAGCGTGAGTATTAAACGGAAACTCGTCGTTACCAGTTTAAAAGCTCATTCTCGCTTTCAAACCTTGAAAGCTGAATATACTGAAAACACTCTGTTAGTTCAATCTCCACTATCAGGTACAATAGCCAGATTAAGCATTAGCTTCATTAAAACCTGATAGGTTCACAGATTTCGACCTAGGATATATGAAGTAATACAGAAATAATAAATTATTTCATCTTCATAAATCTCCCTAGAAAGGAGGTGATCCAGCCGCACCTTCCGGTACGGCTACCTTGTTACGACTTCACCCCAGTCATTAACCCTGCCTTAGACAGCTGGTTCCCAGAGGGTTACCTCACTGGCTTCGGGCGTGGTCAACTCCCATGGTGTGACGGGCGGTGTGTACAAGGCCCGGGAACGTATTCACCGCAGCGTGCTGATCTGCGGTTACTAGCGATTCCGACTTCATGTAGTCGAGTTGCAGACTACAATCCGAACTGAGGATAGATTTAAGAGATTTGCTCACCGTTGCCGGCTGGCTGCTCGTTGTTCTACCCATTGTAACACGTGTGTAGCCCAGGACATAAGGGGCATGATGATTTGACGTCATCCCCACCTTCCTCCGGTTTATCACCGGCAGTCTCGCTAGAGAGCTCGATAAGAGCGTGCTCTTATCAGCAACTAACAACGAGGGTTGCGCTCGTTGCGGGACTTAACCCAACATCTCACGACACGAGCTGACGACAACCATGCACCACCTGTCTTACAGTTCCCCGAAAGGCACTCTCACGTTTCCGCAAGATTCTGTAGATGTCAAGTCCTGGTAAGGTTCTTCGCGTTGCTTCGAATTAAACCACATGTTCCACCGCTTGTGCGGGCCCCCGTCAATTCCTTTGAGTTTCACACTTGCGTGCGTACTCCCCAGGCGGGATACTTATTGCGTTAGCTACGGCACTGCAGGGGTCGATACCCGCAACACCTAGTATCCATCGTTTACAGCCAGGACTACTGGGGTATCTAATCCCATTTGCTCCCCTGGCTTTCGTTCCTCAGCGTCAGTAACAGCCCAGCAAGGCGCTTACGCCACTGGTGTTCCTCCCAATATCTACGCATTTCACCGCTACACTGGGAATTCCCCTTGCCTCTACTGCACTCTAGCGTACCAGTATCCAGTGCCGAACCGAGGTTGAGCCTCGGGCTTTAACACCAGACTTGATACACCGCCTACGAACTCTTTACGCCCAATAATTCCGGACAACGCTTGCATCCTACGTCTTACCGCGGCTGCTGGCACGTAGTTAGCCGATGCTTCCTTTGTGGGTACCGTCAAAATTCGTCCCCACTGACAGAGGTTTACGCTCCAAAAAACTTCATCCCTCACGCGGTGTTGCTGCGTCAGGCTTTCGCCCATTGCGCAAAATTCCCTACTGCTGCCTCCCGTAGGAGTATGGGCCGTGTCTCAGTCCCATTGTGGCTGATCATCCTCTCAGACCAGCTACTGATCGTCGCCTTGGTAGGCCATTACCCCACCAACTAGCTAATCAGACGCAGGCTCATCTTAAGGCGCCGGAACTTTCATGATAAGCATTTCAACTTATCACATATAGGGTATTAGCGTCAGTTTCCTAACGTTATCCCCTACCTCAAGGCAGATTTCCTACGTGTTACTCACCCGTCCGCCACTTATGTACACCCGAAGGTGCCTTATCGTTCGACTTGCATGTATGAAGCACACCGCCAGCGTTCGTCCTGAGCCAGGATCAAACTCTCCATTGTCAGAAAGTATATTTAATTCTTTTAATGATTAAATCATTAATGATTAAATTAATTTAAACGTGAACGAGTTTATTAAAATAAAAATGTTTTTATTTTAAACACTCCCGTTCCGCAATCCTGGCTGATTGTTTATGAATTAACAGGTTGTTTGTGTTTTCAGTTATTCAGTTTTCAAGGTTCAAACTTTTATATTTTGGATTATCATGTCGTTTCAGTTTTCCTGAAGCGGTAAAAATAATATTATTACCAAAATATTTTAGTGTCAAGCAAAAATTTTATTTAAATTTTAAATATTTTTTAAAAAAATTTTAATCTGTTTCCAGCTGCTTTTTATTTGGGATTTTTCAATGTGCTGCTCAAAATCTGAGCGTAGGATTTAATTTAAAGCAAAAGACTTTTTTTTCCAACCCTCTTTTTAGAGGAGTTTTGATCTCTAGCTCAAGATCCTTGCTATTCCTGATTTATAATTAATATACATTTCTTAACAGTTCTCGCAATATTGCGCAAATCCATTATTGAATTATATAACTTTTATAAATCAGGAAAATAAATTTTCAGGGAATTTAAATCCTTTTGAACATGAAAATCACAGTTTTTACTAGATTTTTTTGTCACATTATTTTTTAGACGCAAATAAAATTTTTTGTTCCCAAAAAAATTATTTATTTTTTAAAATTTTCACAAATAATCATGACTGTATATAATTAGCTTTGTTCCCAAAAAAGATTAATGAACTACTCAAAAATAAATTTTTTTATCTTGAAAGCATGAATTCAAGTAAAATATAAGTATTACAAATATTGAGATAGTTTATGGCAAAAGATCAGATTAAAAAAATTCTTATATTCAGGCTTGGTGCAATAGGTGATGTTGTGCATACCACAGCATTATTCCACTCTTTAAAAGTTTTTGATCCAAATATATCCATTCATTATTTAACAACTAAAACACCCGCCATGCTTTTAGAAAATGACCATGCTCTTGATAGAATCTGGGTTTCAGAACAAAAATCATATTCATATATATATAATTTTTCAAAAGATTTAAAAAAAGAAAATTTTGATCTTTGTATTAATTTGCAGCCTCCTACCATAAGAAACAAAATTTTTTCTTTCTTTATAGGCGCAAGACAAACTTTATACTATAAGAAAGATTTTAAATTCCATGCCGTAGAAAATTTCTGGGAAACAGCCAAACCTCTTTTTAAAGACTTAACCTTACCTGAAGAACTCCAGCTTTTTATTCCGGAAAATTTAAAAGAAAAATTTTCTACTTTATATAAAGAAAGAAATGTTATTGGTTTTAATATGGGAGTAAGTTCTACAAGACAGGGCAGGAGATGGCCTTTAAATCACTGGAGAGAACTTGCAAAATTATTAATGGACAAATATAACTGCAAAATTATTTTAACCGGCTCTATAGACGATAAAAACTTTTCTGAGCAGATCATTGATTTATCGCCAGACATAGAATCATACTGTGGAAAATTAAATATTTTAGAAAATGCAGCTCTATTATCTATATGTAATATTGTAATATCTGGAGATACCGGTCCTTTACACATTGCATCTGCAACAGGTATCCCAGTTATTGGTTTATATGGTGCTGCCCCAATTTCAAGAACAGGACCCTACGGGAGGCATGCTGCAGCTTTATGTTCTGATAGAAAATGTGTCCCATGTAATAGAAGACAATGTAAATATTCAAAAAAAGAAGATTTGTATAATCCATGCATGGAAGACTTAATACCGGATAGAGTATTTAATGAAGTCAAAAATATAATTGGCTGAAAGTTAATTAAAAACATGATTTACTAAAAGAAAAACTTTTATTGTTTAAGCCAACTAATATAATAACAGGGCGGATAATGGCAAGCTAAGTTGCTGGGACTCGTTATATCATTATTATAAGCAGGTCCTATCTTGTATGGAAGTCCAACTGTGAGATAGTTATTATTTTTATCTTTAAATAGAAGCATCCATCTATCTTTTCCATATCTGTTAGGGCCTTTGTTCCCGTTTGTATCAACCAGAATAATATCTTCACTGTAAGTGTACATGCTCCATGCCATGCCTGAATTATCAATAAATGCCCTACATGTATTGTATGGCAGTCCTTGCGGATAAATTGAACAACCATCTGTACAGGCTTGTTCTCCACTTGGATTCCAGCACTGGTCATTGTTATTATTATTACATTCTTTTGTTATAGAAAATTGATTTTTAAATACATTAAAATTATTTAATGTAGCATTTGAATCATATTGGCTTGTTCTTGGCACAAATGCTCCGGTTAAAAGAGCATTTCTTGTAATAAGCGATGCTTCTGCAAAAGCTTTTTTATAAGCTACTTTATATTGCTGGTCTTGCATATCCGAGATTAAACCCGGAATAACTATTGACGAGACAACTCCTATAATTAAAAGCGTTATCAATACTTCTGCAAGAGTAAAACCTTTTCTTAATTTATACATTTTTCTTTTTAAAATTAGTTTTGATGAATAATAAATATATCTTTGATTTATTATCATAATCTCTGTTTTTTACGTTGTCAACATCGTAAAAACATAAAAAGAAAAACTTTCAACTTAATATATTACACAAAATAAGCCTATATCAACGAACATGCGGTAAAATTGCTTTTCTAAATTATATACTAAAAAAAACCTCCTTTAAGGAGGTTTCACTTACTAGGAGTGGAAATTAGTTGGACTGAAGAGTTGAATTAACTATTTAAATTATTGATGAATAGGTTTTCAATTTAAATCCTCAGCACGAAGTATAAAAACCACTCCAAAGGTGGTAAAATAAAGCGATTTTAAAATAAAAAACAAGTTATGATAGTCCAGCTTATCAAGATATTTCTTCCATGTAGTCGCCAACTTTTATATTTTTTATATACATATCTGAAAATACTTTTAAAAATCCATATACATTTAAGTTGCTTATTAAAAGAGCTTTTATCGGATCGCCTGTAGAAACCACAATTCCTTCAGCATTTTTCGAAAGAATTTTCCCCGGATTTTTAACAGGTCTTTCCAGTTCAATGATTTTTGAAGATTTTATCATTATGAATTCTTTCTTATATCTGGTAAAACAGTCTGTCCATGGCTGAAGGCTTCTTATCTGATTATAAATTACATAAGCTGGCACTTCCCACGTTATTGTCACATCTTTCTGGCTTATTACAGGAAAGTAACTTGCTTTGCTTTCATCCTGTTTCCGGGGCAGGAACATGGCATTTTCAAGACCGTCAAGAAGCTCTTTTACACTTTTTCTTGCCGTAAATGCACATCTTTCCCTTAAGATGCCTCCCGTATCACTGTTAAGTATTTTTACTTCTTTCTGTAAAAGAATAGGACCAGTATCAAAGTTTTTATCTACAAGATGAAAAGAAATTCCTGTTTTAGTTTCTCCAAGTCTGATTACAGAAGCATACGGATTTGATCCTCTATGTGCAGGCAGCAGCGATGGATGGCAATTTATGCAGCCAATTTTTGGAAGAATAATTGCTTCATTTTTTATTTTTTCTCCCCATGCCCCTACAAGAATGACATCAGGCTGAAGTCGCAAGGCATGCCTTTTAAATTTTTCACTGTTAATACTTTTTGCATATATTTCAGGAATTTTATAAGCTTTTATAAGTGATAAAAACTTATCAGGCCAAAAAATATCCTTTACAAAAGAAACAGCATCATTTAATTCTGTTTTTTCCCACCTGAAAACACCGGCAAGTTCATGCCTGGATTCAATTACTCCAAGCATAAGTGAAGAAGCAAGTTCTCCGTACCCGACTAAAATTACTTTTAGCATTATTCCCCATTAATCAGTCATAAATTTGAACATTACTTACGAGACCGTTGGGTAAATGGAATCTGCAAGATAATTATATTTATTTTACAATCAGGTTTTACCCAACCTACCCCTTAAAAATATTTTACCTCTTGTAATGGTGTTTTGTATACCACTCCCAAAATGAATCTGGGATTTTAAAGTAAAATTGAAATGTAAAGACGTAATAAAAAATACTTATGCATTTTTTATTACTTATGAAATCTTGATATAGTATAAAAATGTTTCCAATCTCTTCTATGAATACAAAAAATAATATAAACTATCGTTATGAAAAAACCTGAAAAACAAAAAAATATTTCTGTGGAAGAATCAAGAAAACAAGTTGCTGCACTCATGTTTAGAGTTCTAATGGAAGGTTTATGTGTAAGGGAAGCTATAAAGCATTTTCCTGCAGAAGTTTATGACCCTTCTATTATTTGTGCCTGGCATGCTCTTGTTCATTATGAAGCTGACGAAGATATAAAAAAGAACGACCAAGAATATGCTGAAGTACAGGAAAATTATCTTAAAATGATCGCTTTTACACTTTATGAAGGTAATGCTTTACCGCAAAACTTCTTAGAAAATTATAAAGAATATCATGAAGAAGCTTTAATCCCGAGAAAAAAAGGAATAATAAGCTGGTTTAAAAGCCTTTTAAAATTTACAATATAATCCTACATAACAAGAAAAAACAATTTTCATCTGTTATACATTAGAGCGGGAGTGGTATACAATGATCTCTTTAAGAAAACGTTACAAATTTCACAATTGTGTAAGTATTGCTAAAATGGGATTAATAGCAGGTATATAAAGGTTAATAACTTGAGAGAATATAAAAACTACAAGATAATAAGACTTATCGAGCAAAGTATAAAGGATTTTAAACTTGATTTAAAGGATTGTAATATTCTTTTACCTGCAATGTTAGCAGAACCGGCTCTGGCACCTGTAATGGCAAGTCTGGCCGGTGCAGCAAATGTTTACATACCGGCAAAAAATTTGGAAATTGTTAACAAAACTTCATTTTTTATTAATGAGCTTGATTTAAAAAATCGAATAACATTTGTAGAAAAAGAAACTCCCCAAATATTATCAGACCTGAACATTGTTATAAAAGGAGAAGGCGTTTCTTATATAGATTCTGAATTTATATCAGCTTTAAATGAAGATAGTGTAATATCAATATTTCCAAAAAACTTTGATTTTGAAAATATTGAAGGAATTGACCTTGAAGGATGTGCTGAAAAAAACATTCCTGTTGTTGCGGTTGATCCCAATGATAAAACACTTATGTTAAATAAATATTTTGCACATCTTACAGTAAAAAGATGTTTTCAGGCCAATGTGGACATTTTAAATTCAAAGATCCTGCTTGTTGGTAATGGCGACCTGATGGAAACAATACTTAGCCTGTTAAAAACAATGGGTGCTGTTGTTTATGCCGCATATACAGACAGGCCGCAGGACCAGCTTTACATTTTAAAACATCTTCATGAAGTAGAAACTGTAATTATTGCAGACTATCCGCAAAAGTCGGAACTTGTACTTGGAAGCAACGGTTTTATAAACATTGCAGACCTTGTTGATATGAATCCCGAAGCAAGAGTAATTCATATTTCAGGTAAAATGGAAATAAACCCTTTGGCTTTTAACAGGGTACTTTATACACCAGAAGTAATAACACAAAATTCACTAAATATAAAAGCCGGAGATTTAGGATTAAAAGCTATTTCTGACCTTACGGCTGCAGTAATGAAAGTTGCACAGACTGTAACAAAATCAAAAAGCAGGTCTTTACTTCCTGTTGATAGTTTAGTATCATACAATATTGTTAATGCAAAAGGACCTTTGGTTCTTGGAAAAATTAGTTTTTAATATGTTATATTATTATATCAAGTAATTTATTATTTAGTTGAGGTTATTGGTTGTCGGGTATGAGTATAATATTTGAGGTCTTTATTTCGTTAGTTACCGTTGGTTTATTAACAGCAGGAATTTTGAATATAACTCCTTTTTTAGGAAAATAAATTAATTTAGGATTTTAAACTTTTTGTATATATAAAATTTTTATTTTAGTGATAATATACTTTACAAGAAATTAGTATGTAAAGTATATATTATGGCAAAAATTCTTATAATAGAAAACAATCTGATGAATCTGGACATGGCAGCAGAACTCCTTGGGCGGGCTGGTCATGATGTGATTACAGCTGAATCAGCTACAGAAGGAATAAAATTTGCAAGATTAAAAAGTCCTGATTTAATTTTAATGGATTTAGGTCTTCCTGTTATCGACGGATTAAGCGCTACAAGAATATTAAAAAGTGATCCCTTGACAGAAAATATACCGGTTGTAGCTTTTACAGCAATGGTGATGCAGAGCGACAAGGAAAAGGCTTTTGGCGTAGGATGTTCAGGGTTTATTACAAAGCCGATCGATATTTCAACTTTTGTTTTACTTGTTGAAGAGCATATAAAAGACAAAACAGATAAAAAAATACCTGGCAAAAATCAAAATACTTATACAAATAATACAGAAAAAACTTCTATTCCGGATTATAAATGGCATAAAATTCTTATTGTTGACGATAATCCGATGAATGCAGAATTGTTAAGAGAAATTCTGGAACAGATAAATCAGAGCTCTTTTATTGCATATTCAGGCAAACAAGCTCTTGAAGCTGCTGCAAAAGAAAAATTCGACCTTATTTTGCTGGATGTAATGATGCCGGAAATGAGCGGCTTTGAAGTTATTGAACATTTAAAAGCTGATTCAAAGACAAGGGATATTCCGGTTATATTCATTACTGCCTTAAATGAAACAGAAGATATAATTAAAGGCCTTAATTTAGGGTCATACGAATATATTGTAAAACCGTTTAATATTGACGAATTAAGGGCAAGAATTATAAATGCCCTTAAAATCAAAGACCTTCAGGACCAGCTTAAAGAAGAAAAAAATAAACTTGACCTGATATTTAAGTTTTCAGCCGACGGAATTGTCATGCTTAATTCTTCCTTTAAAATTGTGTCCTGCAATGAACAGTTTATTAAGTGGTTTGGTTTCAGCAGGGAAGAAATCTCTGGCCGAAATTTTAATGAGTTTTTTAATTGTGATTTGACATATTTTAATCAGCCTGACTTCAATGCATTTACATTAAACCCTTTTAGCGAGATTTCCGTTAAAAATGACAACGAAGAGAAGGTTTATCAGATAAATTATTCCAAAATCTATGAAAATGAATCCGAAACTGAAGGTTATGTTCTGGTTTTGAGGGATATTACAGAGCATAAGGAAATAGAAAAACAAAAAGAAACTTTTGTAGCAACATTAACACATGACTTAAAAACACCTATCAGGGCAGAAATCATGGCTATGGAGCTTTTGTTAAAGGGGAATTTTGGTTCTCTGGCGACAGAACAGGCAGAAATTATTAAGGATACTCTTTATTCAAGCAAGTATATGTTTAACATGGTCAATAATTTACTTTCTACTTACCGGTACGAAAATGGCAGTATTAATCTGAACAGGGAAAACATAGAGATTACTGACCTCATAAAATCCTGCTACAATGAATTGAAATATCTTGTAGAAGAGAAACAACAGGTGGTTACATTTGAATTTGCAGAGAATAATATAATTATTTCAGCGGATGCTATGGAACTTAAAAGAGTAATAACAAATTTACTTTCCAACGCAATATTTTACACCAACGAATATGGCAAAATTATTATTAAAAGTGAAATTATAAACAATGAGGTTCAAATTTCCTTTATAGACAATGGTAAAGGCATGTCTAGCCATGACATTTCAATGTTGTTTAACAAATATGCAAGCCATGCCAAAAGATTCAGACAGGTTGGCACAGGTCTCGGTCTTTATCTCTCAAAACAAATTATAGAAGCACACGGCGGTTCAATTACTGTTGAAAGCGAAGAAAACAAAGGCAGTAAATTCACCCTATCCCTACCGTTAATACCTACCCTTGTATAAACAGCGAACTCAGTAATTTAAAAGACATTGAACATAAAAATAAATGCGACCTATGGCCGCATCAGTCAAGAAAGGAATGGTTAGACTATTAACGTAATTTATTATTACATAGGTTTGTTTATTAGGGCAAAAAGAATCATATTTCTTAAAATTTCGTAATACATATAAAGACCTCTGCATAACAAGAAGAAACAAATTTTCACTCATTATGTAGCAGTTTCTTATATTAAATGCTGGAATTATCTTGTGGAATGGTATTTAATAGAATTGTAATAGTAAAATTTATTTGGTTTAAGGAAAAATCAAATTGGTAATGCCTCATACAATACAATCTGGCAAGGAGAATAGTCCTTGTAATAAACAATGGATATATCCTGAAAATAAACCTGTGTCCCCTGAACTGATTAAGGCAGCAGGTTCAACTATTATTGCCCAATTACTGTTAAACAGAGGCATAAATACACCGGAAAAGATAAAGACCTTTTTAAATCCTGAAAATAATGAATTAATCTCGCCTTATGTGTTTGACCACATGAAAAAGTCAGTAGAACGTATAAACATAGCTATAGAAACACAGGAAAAAATAATTATCTGGGGCGATTTTGATGCTGACGGTGTAACCAGTACATCACTTCTTTTTAAGGCTTTAAAATATCTTAATGCAAACGTCGATTACTATATTCCTGACCGTACTGACGAAGGGCATGGCCTGAACAGTGCATCTATATGCAAATTAATAAGCTCTCAAAAGGTTAAATTAATTATTACTGTTGACTGCGGTTCAAGCAATGCAACAGAAATAACTCTTGCAAAAGGGTTAGGGACTGATATCATAGTTACAGACCATCATGAAATACCTGAAATACTTCCCCCTGCTTATGCAATTTTAAATCCCAAAGCCCCGCAAGCAAACCCTGAATGCACTGAACTTGAATGTCTGGCAGGAGTTGGCGTTGCTTACAAACTGGCCTGTGCTGTCCTTGAAAGCAACGGAAAAGAAGATTATTCAAAGCAAATTCTCCATCTTGCAGCAATCGGCACAATCGCTGATGTAGTGCCGCTTATAGGTGAAAATAGGTCGATTGTTGCAAAAGGGCTTAAACTTATTGAAACTTTAAGGCCTGAACCTGTAATTAAAATACTGGAATCGGCAAATTATAAAATTGAAAAGGGAATTTCAGCCGAGATGATAGCATTTGGCGTAGCTCCAAGAATTAATGCGATTGGAAGGCTCAGAGAGGCAAATCTTGCTGTAAAACTTTTAATAAGTGAAGATATAGAAGAAATAGAACAAATTACAAAGGAATTAAACTACAATAATCAGCAAAGACAAAAAATGTGCGAAAGCATGTTTATTGAAACCGATATGAAGATTTCAAGAGAAATTGACCTTGAAAATAACAGAGCAATAGTACTTTCCCAGCCAAACTGGCATCCGGGAATTATTGGTATCGTAGCCTCAAAACTTACTGAAAAATTTAACAAGCCAACTTTCTTAATTTCGGTTGATGAAGAAAATCAAATCGCAAGGTGTTCTGCAAGAAGCGTTAAAGGGCTGCATCTTCACAATACCCTTACAATGCTGGAAGAATATTTTATTCGGTTTGGCGGACATGCTTTTGCTGCCGGGTTTTCTCTCGATCTTGAAAAGGTTAATTTTGATGAATTTAAAAGTAAATTAAATGCGACCGTAAATCAAAATTTTGATGATACTTTCCTTGAGCCTGTTCTTGAGATTGAAATGGATCTTCAGCCGGAGGATATATCTGTTGAATTTGTTAATGAACTAAACAGGCTTGCTCCTTTTGGAGAATGTAACCCTACTCCAGTTTTTAGCATTTCAAATTTAATTCTAAAACAGTATAAAACAATGGGAGCAGGGAAAAATCACTTGAAATTATTTTTGTCTGATGACACTGACAATACATTTGAAGCTGTCTGGTGGCAGAATAATTGTCTTGACGTCTCTGTTCTGGACAGGGTTAATGTTGCTTTCTGTACTGAAATAAATTCTTACGGTCAAAAAGAAAGTATTCAGCTGGTTGTAAAAGACCTGATACTTGCAGATTCATCTCAAATAAATCAGATAAAACCGGAAATTGTAACAACTAACCCTGTTCTTGAGAACATGGAACCAAGGTGGATTGATTACAGAAATAAAACTGATGTTGAAAGAGTAATCTCAAGTTATATTAAAACAACGAACGATAGTGTAATTATTTATGCCGAAAACAGAAACACTGTTGAAACTCTTGAAAAAGATGCTATTTTAAAAGAAAGAATTATAGACAGATTAAATATACCGGAAGCAAACCAGCTTGTGTTATTTGACCTGCCGCCTGATATATGTGTTTTATCGGAGCTTATAGGGATTTCTGATGCCAGGATAATTCATCTGGCAGGTAGTAACTATGATGAGATCACCTCAACAGAAGTAATTAAAATGATATCAGGCATGCTTAAATATGCGTACACAAATAGAAACGGTGAAGTAAATATAAGCGAAATTGCTGCCAGACTGTCTATTTCTGATATGGCTGTTAAAACATGCATTGAACTTCTCCACAGGGCAAATGTAGTAAATGTAACCTGTGAATTGGGCGGAATTATCACTTACAAGTTTATCGGCAGTGCTGATCTTTCCTCAATTGTAAATCTTGAAGAACATAATTTGCTCGTTGAAACTTTAACTGCAATAAACAATTTCAGAAAACAGCTTTTAGAGTATGAAATATCAAAAATTAAAAAGCTTTTAGGTACTTTTAAATCTTCAACCATGTTTTAAGCTGTGATTTGGGTAAAAGAATTTGACTCAACAAATAAAGCTGTCTGCTGTAAATTTCATTTGTCGCAAAACAAAACTGTTGGATAAATGAAACCTGTGAAATTATGTTTATTTATAATCAGGGTTTACTCAACTTACAGAACTTGCGATAAAGGATAGAGAAGGTTTTATAGAGTTAATAAGAATGAGCTGTTAGCGCAGTTATGATTTATATTTATGTAAATTATTTCGGTTTTTCAATATAAAAATGACAATTTAAAAATAATTTTTGTTTTTATCTATATATAATATTAAACATCATATTGTTTGTTTAAGGAGATATAACATGTCTGTAGACAGAATTAATAATAATAATTATACATACAGTCATATCGCAATAGATGCAGGTGTTGGCGCAATTCTGACTGGAGGGGTTGAGTATATAACCCAAAAAAATAAGATCAAACATCCTGAAAAATATAATGAAGATTATTTTTTAAAAAATGCAAAAGAAATTGAAGAGCTAAAATCTCCTAAGTTTATAGTAAATTATTTAAAAAAAGTTAATGATAATATGATTAAAGTAGTCAAATCAGGTAAGGTAAACTGGGGAGGCATAGCAAAAGCGTCTGTTATAGGAGCAATTAGTCTTGTTGGTATTAATTACGCCATAAATAAATTATTTAACAAAAAATCTGCAGAGCCATAGGTTTGGCCAGATTCTTTGACCAAACCAAAACAACTTTTCCATCAATATCAGACATAAATTAAAAAGGTAAATAAGCAGAATATTCCTGTCAATTCAGAACGCCTTCCAAAGCTCGGCACAGATGCATTATACAAAATTCGTAAAAAAGTAAATTGCTTAATTTCATATATTTTATATCGGAAACCAAAATAATTTTGCGTAGAAGCTGTTTCAAAACTGAAAAGAATTCTTGTTTGGTTTTAAGACAGCTCAAATCGGCTAGAAAAATCTTAAATTTTAAAAATTTGGACTTTTGAATTCACTTCTAAAAATAAAAGCAAATTTTGAAAGACATCATTTAATTTACATGGCATAATTATAAGGTAATTAATTTAAAATAGCTGACCTATATGACTTTTAACAGTAAAAAAGAAGAAATAATAATTCGTGGTGCAAATCAGCACAATTTAAAAAACGTGAGCCTGACTATACCTAAAAACCAGCTTGTAGTATTTACGGGTGTCAGTGGTTCAGGCAAAAGCAGTCTTGCTTTTGATACGATCTTTGCAGAAGGTCAGAGGCGGTATGTAGAAAGTCTCAGCACGTATGCAAGGCAGTTTCTGGGACAGCTTCACAAACCGGACGTGGAAAGTATAGAAGGCCTGAGTCCTGCTATTTCCATAGACCAGAAATCCACACATAACAACCCGAGGTCTACAGTAGGCACAGTTACAGAGATTTATGACCACCTGAGACTGCTTTTTGCAAGGGTTGGAATTCCTCATTGCCCGCAGTGCGGCAAAACCATTGCCCCTCAAACTATTGATGAAATTGTGGATAATATTTTAAGCCTTCCCGAAGGCACAAAAATTCAGCTGATTTCGCCCGTTATCAGGGGTAAAAAGGGTGAATACACAGGCTTGTTCAGTGAACTCAGACAGGAAGGGTTTATCCGGGTCAGGGTTGACGGTAAAATTTACAATCTTGATGAAGACGATATAGAACTGGCAAAAACAAAAAAGCACAACATTGATATTGTTGTAGACAGAATTATAGTCAAGGAAAGCGCAAGATCAAGAATAGCAGATAGCGCACAGATAGCATTAAAGAGATCAGATGGCCTTGTTATTGTAGATATAATTGACCAGAAAGAAGTTATTTATTCTGAAAAGCTGGCATGCGCAGAATGTCATCTAAGTTTTGATGAACTTGCCCCCAGAATGTTCAGTTTTAACAATCCATTCGGAGCATGCCCGACCTGCGGTGGTCTCGGGGCACATATGGAAATTTCTCCCGATCTTATCATTCCAGACAGTACAAAATCTCTGAAAGAAGGTGCTATATACCCATGGGCAAAGACAGGCAATCCGTATTACATGGACATTCTCATATCTGTATCCGATCACTTCAAAATTGATATGGATGTTCCATTTGAAGATCTGCCTGAAGAGCATCAAAAAATCATTTTATACGGCAGTGATGAGAAAATTTTGTTTTCACATGATAATTTTCAGCGAACCAGAAGAAAAACATACTATTCATATTACAAAGGAGTCGTTCCTTATTTAAAGAGAAGATATGAAGAATCAGGCTCTGAACTTGTCAGGGGAGAATTTGAAAAATATATGCTGCAAATTCCATGTCCTGACTGTAAAGGGGCAAGATTAAAAGATTTTTCCCTTGCTGTAAAAGTTGGGGACAAGTCAATTGCTGATGTGTGTGCAATGCCTATTGAAGACAGCCATGAATTTATTTCATCACTTTTACTGACACTCTCAGACCATCAATTATCTATCGCAAAACAACTTTTAATGGAAATCAGGGCAAGACTAAGATTTCTTATTGATGTAGGACTTAATTATTTAACACTTGACCGTACTGCAGGAACACTTTCCGGTGGCGAAGCACAGAGAATCAGGCTTGCGACTCAAATAGGTTCAGGGCTGTCAGGTGTTCTGTACGTTCTTGATGAACCCAGTATTGGTTTACATCAAATAAATAATGAACAGCTTTTAAATACGCTGATAAAGCTGCGAAATCTTGGGAATACCCTGATAGTAGTCGAACACGACGAGGAAACCATAAGACGTGCAGACTGGGTTGTTGACATAGGTCCGAAAGCCGGAGTTCATGGAGGAGAAATCGTAGCAGAAGGCACGCCTGCTGATATAGAAGAAGTAAAAAAATCTTTAACCGGCCAGTTTTTAAGAGGAGCAAGATCTATAAAAATTCCTGAAACAAGAAGAGAAGGCAGCGAAAAATTTATTAGTATTATTAATGCGCACAAAAACAACCTGAAAAATATAAATATTGATATTCCGCTCAGCAAATTTGTTTCTATAACAGGTGTAAGCGGCTCAGGAAAGTCTTCTTTAGTATTTGATATTCTACATCCATACGTAAAACATAAACTAAACAAAAATACTCCTAAACCACAGGGAGTCAGGGAAATCAAGGGACTTGAAAATATTGATAAAGTCATTGATATTGACCAGAGTCCTATAGGTAGAACGCCAAGAAGTAACCCTGCAACATATACAGGCACTTTTGACCATATAAGAGAGCTTTTCTCGATAACAAACGAAGCAAAAGCCAGAGGCTATAAACCTGGCAGATTCAGCTTTAACGTAAAAGGCGGCAGATGTGAAGCCTGTCAGGGAGACGGGATTATAAAGATTGAAATGAACTTCCTTCCTGATATTTATATTCCCTGCGAAGTCTGCGGAGGCGCAAGGTACAACAGGGAAACCCTTGAAGTTAAATACAAAGGCAAATCTATCTCTGATGTGCTGAATATGACAATAGAAGAAGCGCTGGAGTTCTTTAAAAAGATACCTAAAATAGCCAATAAGCTGCAAACACTTTACGATGTCGGACTTGAATACATAAAACTTGGACAAAGTGCAACCACATTATCCGGTGGAGAAGCCCAGAGAGTAAAACTGGCCGCAGAATTAAACAAACGTAGTACCGGTAAAACATTGTACCTGCTTGACGAACCTTCTGTAGGACTCCACTGGGCTGATCTTGAAAAACTGATTGAAATACTAAACAGACTGGTAGATTCCGGTAACACAGTAGTTGTAATCGAGCATAATATGGATATAATAAAAATTTCCGACCATATAATAGATTTAGGACCCGACGGCGGCAATAACGGAGGCCAAATCGTCGCAACAGGAACACCGGAAGAAATTGCTGAAGTTGAAAACTCTTATACAGGCCAGTATTTAAAGAAGTTATTCAGCAATACTCATGCAATAAAGCTTTAATTATATAAATACTTAGCCCCGCAACCATAACCTGTGTCAGAAGTTGTACAAGTACTTTCTCTATAAGGAGCACTAACACTAACTGTACCGTTCGGATTTGCTCCCCAAGGGATAATTTTATTATCCATTACCCAAATACCATAAATATCTTTTCCCCATTGATTAGGGCCTTTTTTACCATTTATATTAACCAGCATCCAGCCACATACTCCATGTCCTAGACTATATATAGCCGTACAATCTGCCTTGTCTAACTGAAAAACAGACAGTATAGTTCCATCATTTAAAACCAAATTATTAATAAAGTTGTAAGTATCAGGGTCTCCGTTTAATCTTTTTACGTAACCAGTGGAGCAGCTTCTATCATCACAAGTAGTTATAAAATTCATCTTATCTTTAAATAAATTTCTAAATTCCTGATTATTAGCTGCAGCATTAATAAAAGTGCCGCCATTATCCATTATAATCAGTTTATAAGATTGATTTATACTTGAATAAGCCTTTTTCCACGCCGCATGCAATTCAGCATCTCTGGTATCATTAATAAGTCCTGGTATAACTATCGAAGAAATTATTCCAATAATCAATAAAGTTATCAAGACTTCAGCTAACGTAAATCCTTTTTTAGAATTAGTCATAATGCCCCTGTCGACGATTATTTGTATATATTATGTTATACAAATTTAGACGATACGTCAATAAATTTTACTCATATAATTCTAAAGACCTCTACATAACTCCAAATTTAGCATTTTTTGCGCAATCCAGTGTCAAAGCATTTCGCCTGCCAAGAATAAGCTACTTCCATATCACCTTCTTAATAGTCAACCTAGCTACTTTGTTAGTTTCTAATACTCAAATTTTAGATGGAATCTGTCACTAATTTGCCCGATTAACATAAGAGTATGCTTTTTAACTCGTACGGATTAAATTCTATTTGGTCCAGTCCTGTTGAAATGATTTCTTCAAGCAGGTTAACTTCTTTTATTTCTTTAAAATCAATGCCAGAATTTATCTTTACAGTTTGTTTTTTGCCTGAAAGATTCATTAATCTTAAAATAATGCCTTTCTGTGCTTTGTTTTGCGGCAACTTAATTGCATATGTGTAGATATCAGTGTTATTCAAGTTTAAAAGATTTTTTACAATCGCTGTTTCTGCCGAGTTATCAGGAGCAATTCCAGTGCCGGTTAAAACACTGCCATAAAACCTGTCTGCTTCCATAAATAGTTCTTCCGGCTTGTGTACCGCACAAATAGCATATCTGACATTTTGCCTTCCAATACATTGAGCGCCCGGAACGTCTAAGGGTGGTCCTGCCGGAGTGCCTCTTGTTCCAAGGGCACCTCCCGAAAGCTTACCTACTGACCTGAGCAGAGTTATATAAAGATCATGACCTTCAACCCCGTATTCAGTAAGTCCTTCTGTAATTATTCCAAGCCCGTTTACAAAAACAAATCTCTGCATAGGCGCTGTATTGGACTTTAATTCAATATCTTTACCGGCCGGAAAACCTGCAAACCCATCATAATCAGGATCAAAATTTCTTTCTATTATGCCAAAACTGTTTTCTGAAAATGTCTTTGAGATTTTTTCAGGAAATTTAAATCTAAGTTGCAAAATATGATCTCTGGACAGATTTTCCCAGCTTGCATTAAATTCAACCCGTCTGGAATCAGCATATACGCTTATATCAACTGTTATATTATGGGTTAAAATTTTATCAGACCTGACTTTTTTAACTTTATCGAGAGATTCAGGAATGTTTATCTCATATGTCAGCCTTAAAATTCCTCGTAATTTCCCGTTCTCTATAACTTCTGTCTTTAAAAACTTAGCTTTTTGAGGGACATCGTCCTTAACAGGAGAAAAATTGTAGGTATCTCCGTCATCAGCCAGATCATAAAACATATGGAGATTATCGTATGCCTTGCCTGTGTCAGAGTCAGTCAACTTTAAAGACCCATCATCATTAACTTCAAGCCTTATTATTGAATTTTTTATAAACCTGCTTTCTGTTTCAACAATAGTTGGATGTTCTGTGTATTTATAATTATTATCAATAATTCGGATGGAATAAGGAGCTATATTCTCAACCCAGACCAGATATTCATTATATTTTTTTATGTCTTCCTGAACGGGGGCACGTTCTATATCATAAAGAATCTCCTGCGGAAACTCGTTAATACTGCCTGAGTACTGGCTCATAATATTTTTGGGCAGTTCTTCTGATGTTTTAACTTTTACCACCCCTGAATAAGCATAATCAGAAAGATTACAAACAATTAAATCACCTGTTTTTACTTTTTCGGCAAGATTAACCAAACATTTTTTTACAAGCCAGTCTGATATCTGGTTGACCTGATTAAACCTTGTCATCATTTCATCATGAACCTGATCTATACTGCATCCGCAAATACTGTCGTGCGGATGATTCTTTATAAGAAGATTCCACGCATAGTTAAGTTCATTTTCAAAACCTTTAACCAGACCTATATTATAAAACATTGAATACAGCGGTTCTGCAAGTTTTGACAGCTTCCATGCTGAAACGGCATTTGCCTGTTTCAAGTATAATCTGGTTGATAAAGTGCCCGGCAAAATAAAATTTCTTGAATTATCACGCAATTCCCCATGCACTAATGCAAAATCAAGATTTTTATTTTCAATAAGCTTTTTATACTCAAACAAAGATCCGGGACATAAAGTATAATCCTTTATATAATTATTTATTTGACTAATTAAACTGTCAAAGTTTTCTACTGGAGCAAGATGATCCCCTCCTGCCGGCAGCAGGATTACATTACTCAGCGAATATTTTTTTAATTTATCCAGAAATTTCTCAATATTTTCAGCCTTTTTTTCTACTGGAACAGACTGATTAAAATAATCCTGAAAATATCCTTCTGTCAGATACGTTGCCAGAACCTGTGAACCATCAGGAGAACTCCAGATAAACTCTGACCTGTTTTCGCCTGCACCACGCCAGACTACAGCATAATCTATATCAGCAGAAGAAAGTAATCTCGGTATTTCTGAACTGTGGCCGAAAGCATCAGGTAAATATCCAACAAATTCATTGCAGCCAAATTCTCTTGACTGATTAATCCCTATCAAAAGATTTCTGGCAAGGCTTTCTCCCGAAACAAGAAACTCGTCCGCAAGCACATACCAAGGTCCGATAAAAAGCTTTTTATCCTTTATTAATTTTAATATCCTATCTTTTTGCTCCGGTTTTATTTCAAGGTAATCTTCAAGAGCAATTGTTTGTCCGTCAAAATAAAAGCAGTCCAGCTTATTTTGCTCAAGTTGTTCTATAACCCTGTCCACAACCTGTACAAGCCTGAGCCTGAACTCCTGAAATGTTCTGTACCATTCCCTGTCCCAATGTGTTTGGGCATAAACAATTACATTCATAATCCCCCCTGATTACCCCTGTTTCTTTTTCTTAGCAATAAAAAAGAAAGGTAAAAACAAGCTACAAAATAAAATTGGCAATCCAAAAGCTCTGGCTGTGCCGGTTATAACTAAAGTTAAAAATATTGACAATAATATTCCAAATATCAATACTTTATAGTTAAATGACAAAGGCTGATTTTCCTGTTCTTCTTTTTTTGAAACAGGAGTCGAGCAATAATCACAAAATCTGCTGTCTTCTCTAAGTTTCCTGCCGCATACAGTACATTTCATTGAATTACCCTTTTGCATTTTATCCCTGTATTATCAAGTATATCAAAACTTATAAATTTATCATCAGACAATATCAATTTAAATTACAAAAAAGCCGGAGACTAATCTCTCCGGCTTTTTAATTATATTAATTTTATTCTTAATTAACAGGAACAACAACATCCACAGTCACAGGAAAGAGCTTTTTTAGCAGCTTCCATGTTAAATTGGATACGTCCGTCAACTGCAATGCCTTCTGCTGTTTTTTCAGAAATCTTGAGCGGGTTGATGTCAAGTTCCTTAATAAAGCTGAAGTCTTTAACAAGCTGTGAAAGTCTTAATAAAGTTTCTTCTATCTGAGGCATGTTTGCAGGTGTTGTACCTCTTGCACCTTTAAGAATTTTGCTTGCTTTTGTTGATTCAATCATTTCTTTTGCATCAATATCTGTTAAAGGAGCAATTCTGAATGCTACATCCTTGATAGTTTCTACATAAATTCCGCCGAGGCCAAACATCATCATGTGTCCATACTGCGGATCTGTAGCTATACCGCAAACCATTTCACGGTTACCTTTGACCATTTCCTGAATAATCATACCGTCAAGGTCTGCTTCTGTGTAGTTATATGCTTTTAATCTTTCGATTAATGCTGCATATTCTGCTCTGATTTCTGCTTCACTGTTGATACCAACTACAACACCACCAACTTCTGTTTTATGAGAAATTTTTGTTGATGTAATTTTCATTACAACAGGATAACCGATTTTATTTGCTTCTTTTGCAGCTTCATCAACATTTGAAGCAAATGCATATTTACATGTCCTGATTCCATAAGCATCAAGAACATCTATTGATTCCAGCGTTGTAAGCTGGTCTCTATTTTCTTCTAATGCAGCTTTGAATATCTGTTTTGCTTTTTCGGTATCAACCTTAAATTCAGGTTCCTTACCGATTGGCTGTTCCATCCATGCACGCTGGATGTCAAGTTTTGACATTGCTTTTGCAGCCGGTTCAGGATACTGGAAGAAAGGTACATTTGCATGTAATTTATTTATTTCGGTAAAGAAATCAGCTTTAGCCATAAATACTGCAACAATCGGTTTTTCAGGACGTCTTGTTCTGATTTCTATTATAGCTTTTGCAACTTCAATTGGGTCAACACCAATTAAAGGAAGATTGATAACCATTACAGCATCAACATTTGAATCATCGAGTACTGTTTCAAGAGTTTTTGAATAATCCTGAACGTTTGCACTTGCGATCATGTCAACAGGATTCTTTACGCTGGCTGCCGGCGGAAGATTTTCTCTCAGAGTCTGTTTTGTGTTTTCTGAAAGTTTTGCTATTTCAAGCCCGTATTCATAAAGAGCGTCTGTAGCCATAATTCCAGGACCGCCTGCATTTGTAACAATAGCTACTTTGTTGCCTTTTGGCAGCGGACAATGTGTAAATACCTGAGCTACTTCAAATAATTCAAGAATTGAATTAACTCTTATAATACCACTCTGTTTTAATAAAGCATCTGCTGCCTTGTCAGCACCGGCGAGAGCACCTGTATGTGAAGAAGCAGCACTTGCACCTGCGGAAGATCTTCCTGACTTAACAGCAATAATAGGTTTTTTCTTTGTAACTTTTGTAGCAAGTTTTCTGAAGCTTGCAGGACTGCTTATTGATTCAAGATAGAAAAGAATCTGGTCGATTTCCTTGTCATCAACCCAGTATTCAAGCAGTGTTTCATCATTTATATCAGCCTTGTTTCCTACGGATACAAACTGGCTTAAACCTACATTGAAATCTCTTGATATGTTAAATATAGCTCCGCCAAGAGCGCCCGACTGGGAAATAAATGCTGTCTTGCCTTCGTAAGGATAAGCTTCAATAAATGTTGAATCCATCTTAATGCTTGGATCAGTATTAACAACACCTACACAGTTAGGTCCTATAAGTCTCATATTGTATTTCTTTATCAGTTCAACAATTTTGTTTTCCATTTCAGCGCCTTCATGGCCTGTTTCTTTAAATCCTGCGGTGATAACAACAAGACCTTTAACACCTTTTTTGCCACAGTCTTCTATTACGCTGTAAACAAAGTCACTTCTGACTACGATAACAGCCATATCAACAGGACCTGGTATATCCTGAACATTTTTGTAAGCTTTGATACCTAATATTGTTTCTGATTTTGGATTAATAGGATATATTTGTCCTTTATATCCAAATGTTATTAACTTGTTTGTGAGTTCTCGTCCAATTGCACCGGCTCTTTCTGTAGCGCCGACTATCGCAATTGACTTTGGTTTCATTATTGCATCTAGTTGATTTGACATTTTACTTCTACCTCTTTGTCTGTTCCAGCATTTTTTAATCTTATAAACAGATTAAAAATCTATGTACATAAATATTAAATTACGATCATAATTCAGTGTAAACATGTATTTTGACAATATTGAAGACTTATCGATTTAAAGAAATCAGTAAATATCCCATTTTTTCTAGGTCTTGGGGCATGAATAAATCAGAAAAAATTTTTTTATTAAGCATATCCTTCACTGAGCCATTCTCTGACTTTGAATTTTACTCCCAGATTTCTTGCAATTTCCCTGCATTTTTTAAGATTAATTTGGTAATTCTCAAAACCTGTAACTACTGTAAGGGTTGTGTCAATTCCATATTTTTGACATTCCCTCGCAAAGCTTTTTACACTTTCAAAAGCCAGCTCTTTATCAAAACCTGATCTGGACAACTCCTGATAAAGGTCGGCATTATCGGCATTTAAGCTAACTGAGATTGAATCAATCAAGCCGGCAAGCTCTGGCACAACATCTCTTTTATGAATTAAATTTGCCTGACCGTTGGAATTAACCCTGACAGGAATATTGGGATAATTGTTTTTTATAAATCCCGCTACTTCTTTAACAACATTAATTTTAATCAACGGTTCGCCATAGCCGCAAAAAACAATTTCATCTCTCGTTTCAGGGGAATTTTGCTTAATTTCCTTAATAACCTTCTCCGCTGTTATATTTTCTTCTCCAATTCTGAGATCAACTCCTGCAACTGTATCATTAAAGTTTCTTATACAAAAAACACAGTTGTTTGAACACATATTTGTAATATTCAAATACATTGTGTTTCCTAGAAAATATACCGATTTGCTTTGAAAATCCGTTTGCATAATTAATAAATATCCCTGTTGATTACGACTCTCTCTCTTAATAATTTTTGCACAAAATAAACTGTTAATTCAATACGTATAATAAAAAAGAAATATGTCAGACATTTTTAATTGAAAATATCTAAATATGTAGTATAATAAAAGTCAAAAAGGTATTGAACAATAAAGATACAGAATCAGTGAGAAAAGTAGCAGAAAAATTATTAAAAAATATAATCATATCAAAGCTTCCTTTACCGAAAAAATATAAAAAATTGATAGCTTTTACCCTTGCGGAAGTTTTAATAACTCTCCTGATAATTGGAGTTATTGCTTCGTTAGTTATACCTGCGCTTATTAATGATACCCAAAAGGCTGAATATGTAACAACACTCAAAAAAGAATCTGCTGTTCTTCAGCAGGCGTTCAAGTTACTAGCTTTGGATGCAGGTGGAACCATTTTGAATAATCCGAATTTTAATTGTTCAGGTTCTTTATGTGGTACGACCATTTCAGCAAATGCCATGAATGATTTTGCGACAAAAATTAATGTGGTTAAAAACTGTGGTAATGGGCAGGGTTGCTGGTATACTTTGCCTAGAAAATATCTTGGTGGGGATATAGCTAATCAAAATTTCGACTCAAATTATGATGGAAAGCTTGGTAAAGCAATTTTGGCAGATGGTACTATGATGTTAGTTTATATTAATAATTTAAATTGTACCGATAATACATCTTATGGGTCTCCACCTGTAAGCAGCCCGTTGTATCATTCTATATGCGGAGAAATTGGTATTGATGTAAATGGAGCAAAAGGTCCCAATCAGGTAGGACGAGATTTTTTTGGGTTTTATATAACAAAAACCGGAATATATCCGCATGGAACATATAATGATGGACGTAGCTGTGATATAGGTAGTTCAAGTTTTTCTACAAGTGATGGTTGTACAGCAAAAGTTCTTTCTGATGGAGCTATGAATTATTGAAGTTTGCTTTGTTCGTTAATTCTGACAGATTTATAATGATGTTTTTAATGGACAAATATGCCCATCCTATTGATTTTTTAAACTATCCTGATAATATTCTTCGTATTCTTTGTTATTTTTAAAGATTTTCTGGCAGAGGTAATCGCCAACATACAACAAACCGGCTATTAGAAGAGTTTTCTTTGCTACTTTGAGAATTGTATCAGAAACTTGAGTAGCTGAGAAAAGATCTTTGTATTTTAATTTATCTGGGAACTCTTTAACTTCATCTGATAAACCTTTCAATCTTGATTCTTTTATAAGAAATTTATCCGGTTCAGGCGTGTATTCTCTTAACTTTTCTATATTTACTGAATTTCTTAAAAGTATTCCTTTTTGTACATCAGCTTTTGCATCACTTAGACCCCAGAATATACCTCCTAGAGAGGCTGCAAGCAGGTTTAATTTTTGATTTCCTTCGATATATTTAGAAAGAGGAGGAACTGAAGATTGTTTAGGCGGTGCTGTTGTCAGTTGTACAGTATCAGACTGAGGCTGTGTTTCTGTTGGCATTTGTTGCGACGGAAGATCTTTTATAAGTTGTTTAGGGTTGTATGTTTGCATACTATACTGTGAGGTTACATTATCTATCATAATTTTTCTCCCGGAAATAATTATTTGTACTCATGTAAAACCTGTAAATACAAATTATTGATAGTAAAACTACTAATATTAAGAAATATAAATCTGTTTTTTTAAATATAAGTCTCTATCATAATATCCGGGTGAAAAAGTTTAATTTCATCAAATTTTAAATTAATGCATTGATCGATATTCTCAATATCAAAACCGTCAATCACTGGATATGCCCTTTTATCACCAAGTATTTTCGGTGCAATAAAGCAGTAAAGTTTATCTACAAGATTATTTTTTAAAAAAACACCGTTTAATCTTCCGCCTGCTTCAACCAGAATACTCATTACGTTTTTTTTGTAAAGCTCATTTATTAAATACGCCAGATTTATTTTCCCTTCATCAGTAAGCGGACACCTGATTATTTCAACATTTTCGGGGTATTGCCCCTTTGCTTTTTCAGAAGAAGCAATAAAAATTTTTGTTGAATCATCGTTATAAACTTTAGAATCGGGAGATGTTTTAAGTTGAGAGTCAATTATAACTCTGACAGGATTTCTTCCCCCTTCAAGCCGGCATGTCAAGCTCGGATTATCTTTAATTACAGTGCCTGAACCGGTTAAAATTGCATCGTATTTATTTCTGAGTCTTTGCACTTCTTCTCTTGCAGCGCTGGAAGTAATCCACTTGCTGTTACCTGTTCTGGTTGCAATTTTTCCGTCAAGCGTAGAAGCTGTTTTTATGGCTATGAAAGGTTTATTTTGTGTAATATGTTTAATAAAAATTTCGTTAAGTTTTTTGCATTCTTTTTCAAGTACGCCTGATACTACTTCTATTCCGGTATTTTTAAGCTTTTTTATACCTGCTCTGGCTACTTTTGGATTAGGATCAACCATGCCGACGACAACCCTTTTAACTCCTGAAGCAATTACTTTATCAACGCAGGGAGGTGTTTTGCCAAAGTGGGAACAGGGTTCAAGATTTATATATATTGTTCCGCCTTCAGCTCTGTCTCCTGCTTGATTAAGTGAATTAACCTCGGCATGAGCCTCGCCGTATTTCATATGATAACCCCTGCCGACGACGTTACCATCTGTATCAAGCACGACAGAACCAACGAGAGGATTGGGAGAAACTTTACCCTCTCCTGTTTTTGCGAGTTCTATACATTCTTTTATATATTTTTCGTCTGTGTTCATAATTACATTTATAAAACAGTAAATCTTTTTATCAAGCTAAAACCAGCATGAATCTAGAAAAATAATACCATAAAAAATTTGTCCTTTTGCACTTAATCTGCTATTAATATCTTATGATTAAACTTGCCCTTACAGGAAATATTGCGTCCGGCAAAACTCTTGTTGAAACGTTTTTAAAAGAACAAGGGATAGTTACTGTTGATGCGGATAAAATTGTGCATGATTTGCTTAAAAATAATGTTGAAATTAAAAATCAGGTTATAGAGTTATTTCAAAACTTTGACATACTTGATAAAACAGGTGAGATTTCAAGGTTAAAAGTGGGCAGGATTGTTTTTAAAGATAAAGGAAAGCTCAAAAAGCTGGAAAATATTCTTCATCCGGCAGTAAAACTGCAAATAGAACAGTTTTTTAAGGAAAATAAAAATATTGCAGTTGCGGTTATTCCGCTTCTTTTTGAAGCCAACTTGGAAAATATGTTTGATTATATCCTGCTAGTTACTGCTGATTTTGATACAAGAGTCAAAAGACTTATGGCAAGGAGCAATCTGACTTATGAAGAAGCAATGGACAGGATAAATTCGCAAATGCCACAGGAAGATAAAGTTGCAAAATCAGATTTCATAATTGATAACAGCTCAACTCCAGAAAAAACAAAATCTCAGGTAATTGATGTGTTAGGAAAATTAAAAAGTCTGATATAATAAAAACGATAATATATAAGGAAATTCTTTAATGATTCTTGTTATTGATAATTATGATTCTTTTACATACAACCTTGTTCAGTATCTTGGCGAACTGGGACAGGAATGCAGTGTTTACAGGAATGATGCAATAACTGTTGAAGAGGTTAGAAAATTAAATCCTTCTCACATTATTATTTCTCCTGGCCCTGGAGATCCTTCAGAAGCAGGTATATCAAATGAAATAATAAAAGAGTTTAAGGGGATTTATCCAATTCTAGGAGTTTGTCTTGGTTTGCAGTGTATTGGAGAAGTCTTTGGCGCAAAAATTATAAGAGCTCCGTATCTTATGCATGGAAAGGTTTCAAAAATTATTTTTGATGAGGAAGAATCTCTGTTTGATGGTATTTCTAATCCGTTTACAGCAACAAGATATCATTCTTTGATTATTGACAGGCAATCCACTGTTAACACGCCTATAAAAATTATTGCCTGGACTGCAGACAACTTAATTATGGCGGTTAGACACAAAGAATACCAAAATCTTCTTGGGGTTCAGTTCCATCCAGAATCGATATTAACTGAAGAAGGTCATAAAATTCTTGCTAATTTCCTTAATATAAAAATAAAACCACAACACGTTCAAAGTAATTTTATTTCTCATCTTCCATGATCCAGTATCGAGGCAGCAGTGCCGGCTCGCCGCCACAACAGCCTCTCACTTTTCTGAGGTCGGGTACAGAAAAATCAAATTTTTCCGTATCCTCAAAATAAATAATGATAAAAGCGATAATAAAAAAACTCATAGACTATAAAGATTTAACTCTGGATGAAGCAAGCGATCTGATTGACTTTATCGGAGATGGTTATGCTACTCCTGCGCAAATATCGGCATTTTTAACAGCATTAAAATTAAAAGGTGAGACAATAAATGAGATAACAGGGTTTGCCTTTAAAATGCGCGAAAGAGCTTTGAAGATCGACACTGGCAGCATTAATAATATAGTTGATTCATGCGGAACTGGCGGCGATAACACAAATACTTTCAATATTTCAACCGCATCAGCTATTGTTGCGGCATCGGCAGGGCTTCATGTAGCAAAACATTCCAACTTTGGTCTGACAAGCAAATGCGGAAGCAGCAGTGTTCTGGAAGCTCTTAATATTCCTCTCGTTGATACTCCGGCAAAAGTTGAAGAAAATCTGAAAAAACATAATATATGCTTTATACATGCCCCGTATTTTCATAAATGCACCGCTTATGTGAATATAGTAAGAAAAGATATTGGTATAAGAACAGTATTTAACTTTCTTGGACCTTTAACAAATCCTGCAAAGCCTACAGGACAGGTTCTAGGTGTTGCAGTGCCGGAGCTTTGCAAAAAAATGGCTGAAACTCTCAAAAATCTTGATTGTAAAAGAGCACTGGTTGTCAATGGAATTGATCCTGTTATAGACGAAATAAATATTTGTGGCAAAACACTTGTTTACAGACTTGAAAATGGTAAAATAGAAAAATTCATAATACATCCCGAAGATTTTGGGTTTAAAGTGGCTAAGCTGTCAGATATAGCAGGTAATACTCCTGCTGTAAACGCAGAAATAATCAAAAATATATTTGCAGGAAAAATTGAAGGACCCAAAAAAGATGTATTGTTACTTAACGCAGCAGCATTGCTGTGGACAGGATATAAGGCAGAATCAATAGAAGACGGCATCAAAACTGTTTCTGAACTAATAGAATCAGGTCAGGCATATAAAAAATTGCAGGAAATTCAGGAAAAACCTACGAATAAAACTGAATCCGAGTCTGACAATGAGTACCAGAAATGGTTGAAACAATTTGTAAACGACGACTAGAATCAGGAAAAACCATGCAAAAAACTGAAAAAATCATTGTTATAGCTGTTGGAGGAAACTCTCTGATAAAATCAGAGCAGGAAGGTTCAATAGAAGAACAATACCAAAATGCTCATACTACATGCAAACAAGTAATTGAACTTGTAAAAGAAGGATATAAAGTTGTAATTACACATGGAAACGGGCCTCAGGTAGGTAATATCTTTTTAAGGGTAGAAAATACAAGAAATATTACTTACAATATTCCTCTGGACTACTGCGGAGCAATGTCGCAGGGGTTGCTCGGATACCTGTTGTCAAATGTTCTGGAAGAATACATAAGAGCAGAAAATCTTGAAATACCTGTAGATACAATTATTACAAGAACTGTAGTTGATAAAAACGATCCGGCCTTTCAAAACCCGACCAAACCAATAGGTAAATTTTACAGTGAAAAAGAAGCTGTAAGCCTGGCTCAACAATTCGGGTACATCATGAAAGAAGACAGCGGAAGAGGCTATAGGCAGGTAGTTTGTTCACCTACGCCTGTTAATATTCTGGAACTAGCTGCAATAAAAGCTCTTGCCAGTGAAGGTCATATTGTCGTTTCCTGCGGCGGAGGCGGAGTTCCTGTAATAGTCCACGAAGATGGTAAAATTTCGGGGGTGGAAGCTGTTATTGACAAAGACATGACTTCAAGTATGCTGGCATCAAAAATAGGCGCAGAAACGCTTTTAATTTCAACTGCAGTAGATAATGTCTATATAAATTTTGGAACTGAAAATCAAAAAGCGTTAGGATTGGTTACTACACAAGAATTAAAGACTCATCTTAATAATGACGAATTTAAATCAGGAAGTATGAAGCCAAAAATAATAGCTGCTCTAAATTTTATAAACTCAGGCGGGAAAAAAGCAATAATTACTTCTCCTGAAAATATACTGAAAACAGTAAAAAATACTGGTATTGGTACTCATATAGTTAACAAAATATAAAAAATATTAGCCATCTAATTATCAGCATTGAAAGCAGTGCAGCTGGTTTTAAATTCCTGTATAGGAATATCGAACCAGCTTCCTCTTAATCCATGTCCTATAACATTGCTTTTAAGCAGTAAACTGCCACCTACAGTATTGTCGGGAATATTTGTTTCACATATTATCTGAAATCCATTTGATTCGGCTGTAGATACAGTATTAGGATTTAAATAAAGCTTTGTTCTATTCCAGATCAAGTCTTCAATTCTTGTATTATGATATTCCTTGATTATACCTAACCGTTCTTTTATTGCGGCCGCTAGCGGACCTGTTAAAATGAACATATTAATTAGATCTGTCACTCTTATTGCCGCAATCTGCCCAATTGCATCTATAAAAGTATCTACTGCCTTTTTACAAGCTTTTGTGTGGGCTTCTTCTGTTATATTTTTCAGTTTAAAACTTGATAGCGAATCATTATTTCCAATTTCATCAAACAATCCTGAATTTCTAAAAAGATATGATTCATGAGAATATTTATTTAAATTGACAATGTATTGAGTTGCTATACGGGCATTTCCTATATATTTTATAGCTAAAGATCCTTCTTTGCTAAGCCCTAATGCTTCAGCAAAGTTATTTAATATAGCATAGCCTGATGCGCCATATCCTTCAATGTGGTTATTTACTGTAAATGATCTTGTCATTCCGGGTTCTATAGCTTCTATCTGAATTAATTCATCATATACTTTAATGTGAGCTCCTCCGCAGCCACCGCCTGCCATTACCACAGTTGCATAAAAGCCTGTCCCAAATCTGTTATCGTAACTTGTATTGTTTGCCATAATCTGTGCTATCCTTGCGGCTGCGCCGCAAATATCATTAGCTACAACAAATCTAAAGCTGTTTTCATCAAGCATTGAAATTCTGCCTGATTCTCTCAATTTAGGAATAATAAGATTCCAGTTTACATTGGTAAGTTTATTACCCTGCTTATCAACTAAATTGGCAATAATTCCTGTTCCATTATTTACTACCTGACATGGAACAAGCAGTGCAATGCCTGTCAGTATTCTATTTTCAGGAGCAAGCCTGTTTATTTTATTACGGGCAAGTCCAACGTATTTAATAATATTAGTTACAAAACCGTAAACATAATCAAGAGTACAGGTAAACCCTTCCGGACAAACTTCATTTAATGTTTCGTCATTAACATTTCCTGATGAAAATAATAATTCTCCTGTTTCATCAGATACAATGGCAACTTTTAATGAACCTTTATTAGGCTTGCTTGAACCATTATCTATTACAATATGGTAGCCCTGTATCCTTGAGTTTGAAGTCATTTTCCGCTCCTCAAAATTTAAACCGGCTCTAATACATTATTATAGTAAACGACCGAAATAATTATACACAAATATAAATTAAAAATATTTTCAGTGGCTCTTATGCAAATTTTTTCTTTACTTTCAAGATAGATGCCCTGACCTGTTACCTATTTTGTTTAATGTAAAATTATATTAGTTCAGAAAATTTCTGTAGAAATTTTTCTTTAATTACATAATTTTAAAGGTAATTTTCGTGGATAATAATAATTCAAATAAAACAAAAACTTTTGTATATCTTGGACCACAAGGTTCATATACTGAAATGGCAGCAGATATTGCCACTCAAAAACTCGGTTATAAAAATTACGCTTCGATTATAGAGCCTTCTATCATTAAAGTTATTCAAACTATTGATAAAAATATGAATTTTATCGGGATAGTTCCTGTTGAAAATTCTATAGAGGGAATAGTCAGGGAAACAGTAGATAATCTTATTAAAACAGAATCAGAAGTTTTTATAACAGGTGAAATTATTGTACCTGTTTCACACTGCCTTATAAGCAGGTCAAAAGATATTTCAAAAATTACCAAAGTAATGTCGATCACACAGGCTCTGGCTCAGTGCAGGAATTTTCTGGCTGACAATCTTAGTGATGTCGAGCAGATTACCACTACAAGCACATCCGTTGCTGTCAAACAATTGATTGACCTTCCTGATAACTATGCTGCAATAGGAAGCTGTAAAGCATCACAGGTTTATGGCCTTAATGTTATTGCGGAAAATATAAACGATATTCAGGATAATTTTACAAGATTCGTTATTTTGGATTCATACATTCCTGAAGCTACAGGAAACGACAAAACTTCAATTGCGTTTTCAACCTGCAACGAATCGGGCGCTCTTGTTAATGTGCTTGATGTCTTTAAAAGAAACAACATAAACCTGTCATACATTGAATCAAGACCATCCCAAAAAGTTTTTGGAGAATATAATTTCTTTGTAGACTTTGAAGGACACATAAATGATGATAAAATTAAGGCAGTAATAAAGGAAATCTCTCAAAAAATACGGTTCTACAGATTTTTAGGTTCTTACGCAGCAGCAAAAATGGTATAATATTGCTTACATGGGGTTGTAACTTCTTGTAAACAAAAAGCAGAATAATACAATGATAAACTTTGATTCACTTACATTAAAAGCTCTGATTGCTGAACTAAAGCCCATCCTGGAAACAGGCAGGGTACAAAGGATTCAGCAGCCTTCCCGTGATGAAATACTTCTTGGCATCAGGGCAGGTGGAAAAAATCATAAGCTTTATGTATGCATTAACCCCAAATATGCGCATCTCTCGCTTTTAACCGAAGAAGGCGAAGAATACAGGGATATTGAGATTCCGGCAAAACCGCCTATGTTTTGTATGCTGCTCAGAAAACACATGGAAGGGGCAAAAATCAATACTATAAATCAGCCTGACTATGAAAGAATTTTTGAAATTTATTTTGACAGTTATAACGAACTTGGCGAAAGAGTTCCCCTTGTTCTGGCATGTGAATTGATGGGCAAACACAGTAATATAGTCCTGTATAATTACGATACAAATGTAATTCTTGGCAGCGCACATAATGTCGGTCCTGAAAAAAGCAGGGAAAGAGAAATATCAGGAGGCCTGCCTTATATTTATCCGCCAAAATCCGCTAAACTGGATTTGTTAAAACTTTCTAAATCCGAATTTTATGAGATGGCAAAAAATATCCCCCTGCCGATGAATCAGTGGCTAAACGAAAAATTTTTTAATATAAGCCTTGCTCTGGCCAATGAACTTTGTAATTTTACCGGAATATCTGTTGAAAAAAATAAGATTACTTCCATTCCAAAAGAAAATATTCTTGATTTGTACAGAATTGCATTTGACACATTAAGCCTGAACAAACTGAACCCATCAATCAGCAGCGATAAAAAGCTTTATTCGCTTATTGGCAAAGATAAAAATGTTGGCTGGGAAAGGATTGAAACAGTTAATTCAATGGTTGACCTGTATTTTGATTATCATATATTCCTTGACAAGTTTTCACGTCTCGAAAATTTACTACTCTTAGCAGTAAAAAAGAATTTTAAAAAAGAAAAAAACAGGTATATCGAGTGTGAAAGAACTTTTGTCGCTGAAGAAAAATCAGAAAAATACAGGCAGACTGCTGATATTATTACGGCAAATATATATAAGATAGCTCAGGGTACAGAGCAAGTTGAACTTGAAAATTTTTTTGAAGATAACAAACTTATTTTTGTTAAGCTTGACCCAAGTTTATCTCCTTCTGCCAATGCTCAAAAATATTATAAACTTTATAACAAGGCAAAAGTTGCAGGTAAAGTTTGCAGAGATTTTATCAAAAAGGCTCAGGAAGAAATAGATTATCTTGAAAGTGTAAAAGAATCCGTAAATCAGTCAGAAACTATTTATGAATTAAAACAAATTCAGGAAGAACTGATAAGTCAGGGTATTTTAAAAGAAAAAGCCGAGAAAAATAAAAAGAGAATTAAAAAAGAAGAAATGCAACTTACCAGATTTGAATCTTCCGACGGTTTCAAGATTTTTCTTGGTAAAAATAATCGCCAGAACGATTATTTGATATCTAAAATTGCTTCATCAAACGATATCTGGCTGCATACACAGAACATGCCCGGTTCTCATGTACTAATAAAAGTTACGCCTGATATACCGGAAGTGCCTGAAACAACAATGAATGAAGCAATCAATCTGGCAGCTTATTACAGTAAAGGCAAAGATTCATCAAATGTGCCTGTAATATACACAAAAAGAAAATTTATTAAAAAACCCCCAGGAGCAAAACCCGGTTACGTTACATACAGCAACGAAAAAACAGCTATTGTCAATCCTGATGAAAAGATTATAAAAAATTTTAAAAAGTAAGAATAGGCGGTCTTATTCATTATTTTGTAGTAAACAAACTCGATAATTATACATAAAATATCAATGTATAATTATGAAGTGGATCCCGATAGTTGGACAAATTTGTTAGAGATTTAAGATAAAATATTTGCTCTATTGTAATAACATTTTCTTACCTAAATTAACACAAAATCATTATCTGGAATATTTGAATTGAAATAC
>Ga0074193_1000530_pt1 | contig 61108 bp, 42 predicted proteins | sample EPASupsiteHSE605_FD_64523 | JGI IMG/M metagenome (GOLD analysis project Ga0074193, IMG submission 64523) | Bioremediated contaminated groundwater from EPA Superfund site, New Mexico - Sample HSE6-05 | ecosystem: Environmental > Aquatic > Deep subsurface > Groundwater > Contaminated ...
TATTGAGTTTTTGTATTTAATAATACTCCTCTTCATTGGGCTGCTGAAAATGGTCATCTTAGTGTTGTTGAATATCTAGTTAATCAAAAAGCTGATATAAATGCAAAAAATAATAGTGTTGAGTTTTTATATTTAATTGGACTCCTCTGCATTGGGCTGCTCATAATGGCCATCTTAGTGTTGTTGAATATCTAGTTAATCAAAAAGTTGATATAAATGCAAATGATGTTGATATTGAGTTTTTATACTTAATAATACTCCTCTTCATTTAGCTGCTGAGAAAGGTCATCTGAGTATTGTTGAATATCTAATTAATCAAAAAGCTGATATAAATGCAAATGATGTTGATGTTGAGTTTTTGTATTTAATAATACTCCTCTTCATTGGGCTGCTGAAAATGGTCATCTTAGTGTTGTTGAATATCTAGTTAATCAAAAAGCTGATATAAATGCAAAATCAATATGTGTTGGGTTTTTATTTTTAATATGACTCCTCTTCATTTAGCTGCTGCTAATGGTCATCTTATTGTTGTTGGATATCTGTTTAATCAAAAAGCTGATTTAAATGCAAAAAATCATAATGTTGAGTTTTTATACTTAATATGACTCCTCTTCATTTAGCTGCTGCTAATGGTCACTTTAGTGTTGTTGGATATCTATCTAATCAGAAAGCTGATGTAAATGCAAATGATGTTGATGTTGAGTTTTTATACTTAATAATACTCCTCTTCATTAACTATACATGATATAAATCTCTTTAATAAACGTTCACTTCTAATGAATCAAATAGATGAACTAAACACTAGATTAAAATCGCTTTCATATCATGACAATTATTTAGGTGAACTCCAGAAGGACTTGTTGCAACAACTTAAGTTTTTGCGCGAGAATAATAAAAAAAGAGAATCATACGAAAACTACATTGAACAAGTTGAAAGGATTAGAAATGAGAGACATGATTTAATATCTAGTATACATGAAGAACTGTATCATCGACTTCCTTTTTCTGGAAAAATTCTTGATTACTATAAAAAGAGAGTTGATGAATTAGAATCTAATAATATGAATATATTAGCCAAAATTATTAAATCTAACACAAAAAAAAGCTCTTTCTCATCTAAATTTTGTCTTCCTGTTCCTTTACCAAATGAAATATCATCAGATAGTTATAATCTTCTTAAATCGGAAATCGATTATGCGCAGGACAGGTTATTGCTTTCTAGATCAGTTTTAGATAAAGAAATGTCAAACTTAAGAAGCCAAAGAGAGAAATTGTCTAATAGCCTTTTGCTTAAAGCGAATCGGGTTTATGATCATTTCAAAGAGCATGAATGCGCTCGTACTTACCAGCAAAACTATGATGAGAGTATTACTGATATGAAAGAAAGAAGAATGGGTCTAATCAAAGATATTTGCAAACATCTTGACATGCACAAAAAATTACTTGACCCTGAGTCTTCATCTAGATTAAAACTGGAGCAATTTTGTGGAATTCTATCCGCAGTTTTAAACGAGAATACATCAGAACATCATTTGAAAGCAAGAATGGAGAGCTTGATTCAAAATCATAACATAGGTCCTGTATTTAACACACCAAGCTCTGCAAAAGCTAGCCCAATGATACAAGACAGCATAGCAAGAGCGAAATATATAGTTAATAACAAACAGCCATCATCTCCTAACCCAAAATCAGTGAAAGAAATACAAGAACTGTATTCATCTATACGGAAAAAACTCCAAGAAAGGCCAATGATTCAGTCCCCTACATCCAAGTAGTATAAATGTTAATATTGTTTATATAATATCTAATATGTTTGGTTGGTCTTCAACAGCTTCTTCCTGAGTTTTTTCAGGAATTGGCTCAACTTCATCTTTTTCTTCAACATTCGCTTCTTCTCCAACAAAACGATCATATCCACGCATCTCCATGACATATGACCGAACTATGCTTTTAATTCCAGAAGTTTTTGAGAGCTTCCAACACATATCTTCAAAATCTGCTGGATAAAGAGAATATAACCACATTTGATACTTTTTCATAAGAATATTTAGTGCTTCTTCTTCGGATACACATTTTTCAGGATCGAATTTTTCAAGAGATTTGATTAATGAACTAATTCCTTTGGTTTTATCGTCCAATGATGAAGCCACAAATTTTGGACGAGCTTTTTTGGCTTTTTTAATGATTTCTTTGTTTTCTTCCTTTGTAGTTTCATCTGTTTCTACTTTCTTCTCTTCAGACATTAAACGTATGAATAACACATTTTAATTTATTCGAAAACAATATACTCGAATGGTATTTTCGGATCCACACACAGTATACGGCAAATATCTTCTCGCATTTTTTTAACATCTTTCTTATTTCGTCCAAGGTGTAATGTATTTTTTCCACTAAAAGGTGTTGTAGAACTTTGATTTTGTGGAATTAGAGGTGAGAGAGGTATATCTCGGGTAAAAACATCAGATCTGGAAATGTCGGAAGACAACGAATGCGAAATTTTTTTCAATGAGGAATCTTCGGATATTTCGAGTTCATTTGATGCGCTTTTAATAAACTTTGAGGAAGCAGATCTGCTTAATGGGTTATTATTTCCTTTAACATGGGTTTGAAAAACAAGCTCACTCATATCTTTGCCAATAATACAAGCAAGTATTTTCCTATGTTGATTGTATTTAATATTCGATATTGTGGCTATAGTTTTCTTAGTATTTATTTTAACTTGAAATTCATTAATCAATTCTAGTTTTCTTTTACCTTTACAATTTTCCACATATTCTTTGTCATCTATAACAAGGATTTCATCCTCTATACTGTACTTTAAGCGAGTTAATATACTGTCAATATCCATTCAGTATGACAAACCCCTTTAATCGAACTGGATCAGGTCAGATTCTTTTACACTCTTTCGTATCTCGACACATGTTGGTAATCCATTCTCGACATTAATAAGAAGAATCCCATCCTCAAATTTATCATTTGTGGCTATAAGAGACAAATTCTCGATTTGACCTGGAAGGAGGAGTCCCTGCCTAGGTGATACACGAATACCCTTATATGCTTCCACTGTCCAATATGACCATCCTTTTGATTTATTGGAAAGTGTGATTTTGGTTTCTCTTGGAAAATCAAGAGTGGTTTTGTCGGTGGTTAATCGTGGCTTGATCACTTCTTCAAGGTTATTATGATACTGTTGGATACTTGATTTAAGGATGTTTGCTTTTTCTTGACTGATGACGGGGATAGAAAAAACATAGCACGCTGTAACAGATCGGTGATCACTAAATTGGCAATTTCCGCTTCTAAAAGAAACACATTGGGGCATTTTTGGGAAGTTCTTTGTTTGTTTAGATTTGAATTCAAAAACAGGTTCGCTTAACTGACCAACAGATAATCTTTTTGGTCCTCTTGTAACCAGTACTCGGTCTGTCCACGAAGGAACCCTTTTCTTTGGCGAAGTATCGTAAACTGATGAATCTTTATCAAACTTATATGTTGGTGGAAATGTAATATTGGGTTCTTTTAGCCGAGAAATTCCATCATCTTGCTTCATTGTAATCCTTAGTTGGTCATACTGAAGTAGATCTTGAATCTTATCTTGCGATATATACTGAATCGTCTCGTTGTATGTGAGAGTAGTCCGATAATTTAGATCTCCAACAATGAGACAATAGTCAAATCTCTCTTTGATGCCCTCAAACAAAAAACGAATCTGTTCGTTTCGCTGATCCCAGTTTTCTGTGTGTGGAGACAAATGACAACCAATCATAATAAAACGAGTGCACCCGATTTGAACAAAAAACTCTACAGCACCTTTGTTCGCTGCCATTCCATATGCACCCAAGCGTATTGATTTAATGTTTTCAAGTACAATAGGTACTTGAACATCTTTCCTAACAAGAAGAGCCGCATAAACTCCACCAAGTGTATTTTGGCCAATAATAGTAAATGGGATGGCAGATTTGTTGACAGCTTCATTAACAATTTTACTCCATTTTCCAGAAACTTTGGAATTACCCGCAACAACAGAAACAACACCCATATCAATCTCTTGAAGTGCAATAAAAACAAGATCCGAAGGCATTGAACCGCATTGAAAAGCATCGGTAATTTCTTTCAACACCATTGGATCTGGCTTAACGGAGGCAACATTCCATGTGATTACAGAAACCCGCAATCCATAAAATGTTGTTGCATATCCCGAATTCTCAATGAAAACACTTTTCTCCCATAAAGATTTCAATGAATGGTCATTAACAATAGAATATGGTACTCCAGGGAATGTTCGGATATCTTGTAATTGAAAGGTTGAGCTATCTAGAACCGATCTAAGAACGCTCTCTTCAATCGACATTTTATTCAATACCGAAATATTTAATTCTTTTAAAAAAGGCTTGTTTGGCGCATTAGACAAGCATATGGACATTTCATTTGCAAAAACTTCCAGAGAACCACTATTCGTAAATACCAATAACAAACTAATACCATTAAGGTTTGGAAATTTTAACCATAGCTTTTTATCATTGCATGCAGCCACAATATCATCCGTTATTGGAACAATAACTTGTAACGGTTCATCTCGAAATTCTAAAAACGCCTCTCTCAGCGTGATTTTATTCTTATACAATGACATTGTTAATGGAGTGCCCGTTTGGAAAGAAATGGCTTCGCATTCAAGCCATTTCACGAAGCTCTCCGTTTTCATACCAAATAATCGTTACTTTACAAATGTAAAATGATTCCCAAATTGATTTTTAAATATTTCATGAATGAAATACTTATAGAAGCTGATTTATTGTTGGATAATGTTGTAAGAACAGAAATTGACATGGTAAATTTAAGGGAAGAGAATAAAAAGCTGTTATCAAAAATCACAGAAGCAAAAGAACAAGAGGATGATATTTATTCTGCAATTGTGGGGGCATATAATAGTAGGCTTGAAGTTGTTCTCAATACGTTGTGGGGGCTTTCGATTCATCAAACAACTTTTGAACTAGTTAAAAAACAAAAAGATCTGATTCCAACCTTATTGATGATTTTAAAAACAGATCGAACTTTTGAAATATTGAAACCAACACTTGGAATTCTTGGGAACTTTTGTATTAACAAAAATATATGTTTATCGATTGGAATAGATACTTATAACGCCATTATTAATAACGAAGATGTTTTGGACGAAAGACTGGGGTTTGAATTAGCTTTGTACTTATTCAATTTATCGATATATGATAAAAACTCATTACAAATGCCGTGTGATATGTTTTTTAAAGTTATATCACACCTGCTTAACAATGAATCAACATGTGAAAGCTCTTCAAAAACTTTTATTAATGTTTTCAAAGCAAATCAAAACAGAGGACTTGCTATAAACTTTATAAAAGGCTTTTCATCAGTATCAAAGCATCCGAAATTCATTGGAAGTGTTAGTAAGGAAATACAAAGCCTTATTAAAAAAATTGAGCTCTAATTACGATCATATAAATCGAAGGACCTAATGATTCTCAGTTTTTTGATCTTTTTGAAATCTAATGAACCACATCTGATTGGCGCATACGCGAGACCTTTTGGTAATCCACTGGAAATATATCCAATAGCTATGATTCCATTGTGTATATCAGATAATATGGATTCTTTTTCAGAAAAAAGATGCTTTACTCAAGTTAAGCCATATATATCTAATTTTTCAACAGATATATTGTGGTGTAAAACTCAAATTTCCGACAATCATACAAATACTCTTACATATATGATAAATAAGAACTATAGTATTGTGTATTCTATAGGCACAAGGAAAGTATCCTCTCCAATTGGTGAAAATGGAACATATATATTTTCTAAATATGTTTTTAGTGTCTTTCAAAACCAAGATAAATGGGAGTTAGTATCAGTTCAACCCAGCAATCCCATTAATATAAGCCAAAAATCTATCATATTTTATTATTCATTTGAAAAACTTAAGAAAATGCCTCGTGATACTATTCCCAAAGGAATTGGGCAGTTTTTTATTGGATCTTTTGTCATAATAATTATTTTGGGGTTATATATTTTTGAGCCAATCAATTTAATATCATCTGCATCAGCAATAATCGCATCTATTCCTTCATATACATTTATAATTGTTGTTCTGTGTGGATCCGGAACTGGGGTCTTGTTTTTTGTTATTACTATTGTATTTGAAAGTTATTGCTTTAGTTCCATTTCAAAAAGTTATTTGTTATTATATGTTATTCCTGCTGCAGTTTCATCATGTACAACAAGCATTGTTACATCCCTACTATGTTCGCAATGGAGGCTGAAGGATGTTGCTTCCGCTCATTACTTTGCCCCATTATTAATACCCATTCTTACTATGACAATTGCTTTTTCTGTACAATGGATTCCAGTCTGCATTGGGAGTTGCTTGAGTATTCCTATAAATGATCTATTCTACTTTGTTTCTTCCACTATATTTGTTAAGTTACCAGTGAATTTAATAGTTAGTGTTATTATTAATAAGGTATACAAACCACAACCATTTCACTTCTTGTATTCAATTAGTGTTAGAAAGTTTCCCGGATCACGTAAGCTCTTTTTGTGTTTTGCTAATTGCGTAATATTTTTATTAGTTTTTCCTGCTTTGAGTCATTTAGAGAATAGATTATTGGACGGTATCACTCAAATTGAAATTAAATCAACTCTAATGTTTATACCACTATGGGCTTCTGCTTGCATTATATTTGGAATCGCCTCACTTTCACATGGGAATTCTGAAGACTGGGCGTTATTCTCTTTTCTTTCATCAGCTGGTGCTGGAGTTGTCATATGGTTGGTATTGTTTTTGCGTGTGTTTTTCTTCATGAAAGTAACCAGTACATTACAGCTTTCGATGCATACAGCAATTACGATGATTTTTTGTGTTGGATTATCTCTAAGTGGTGGTGCTCTAAGTGTTTTATCTGCTTGCATTTGGTACAAAACCAAAGGAAATCCAACAAAAAAGAACTGAAAAAATAGTTTAACATTTTAATATGATAACCTTAATCTGATTCTTCTGATTCTGTTCCATTTGATGATTGAGACGATATACTTCCCTCTTGTGCCTCGCTATTGGAGGCTTCATTTTCCTTTTCTTCCTCTTCTTCTTCTACAGGTTCGTTGGCGCTTTGTGGTTCATCTGGTACTGATGATGAGTTCTTAAGTGATAAAAGCCACAACTCTTCACATAACCATGTATTTTGAAGTGATGAATCAATAACATGTGAGTATGAAACATCTGATAAAGAAACTGGGCAATACTGGGTTATTTGATTAATATGGTTGGAATCAATTAATATGGATCGGTCCTGGAGATGAGTCAATGATTTTGTTCCCTCATCCACCTGGCCAAAATTTGGAACCCATTCTGATGCAAGAAAATCTGTAGGGAAAAACTGATAAAATTGATGGCAAGCAATAGAATCTGCGACTCGAAACATATATACTCCGCCACCTGCATCACTGGCAGCGATTGATAAACCAGAAGGAGTCCATTTGGCAAATTGAATACGAGGTGTTTCAAATGGAATATCAAGGGTCCTGATGGGAATTGGAGAATGAACATTATAAACCAGAACTTTAGCTTTCGAAGCTACTAAGAAAATGTTTGGCACCTTGGGATGAGCATCTATAGATACTATTGCTGTTTGTTCATCAATATGAAGTATTGGTGTAGGACTATTTAATCTAAAAACAAAAAGAGCCGCTGATGTAATTGCAAATATATACGATTCATTGACAGATATGGAAACACCAACAAGGTGTGATCTTCTTTGTTGTCCTCTGACAAGGAATGTTTGTAAAAGCTTCATTTTCTCCCCAATCAACCACAGTTTAAGTTCTCCTCCTTTTCGAGACCAAGTTAGTACTTGTCTAAAACTGTTCTGAAGAAAACGAGCACCATCAATAGGGTTATCATGAGCTTGAACTTTCCAAATCCGGTTATTCGATAGAGTAACAATATTCATTAGTCCATTCTCTGAACCAACCAAAAAAAGGCAGCCACCAGGTGAGAAAGCTGTGAATGTAATTGGATCTTTGAATTTATGTTGTTTCATAATGTGAGGTGGATGCTTCAGAAACTCAGTGGGATCATAATCAGGGAATATATCTGAAGTATTATCCATATTAAGGGCATTTTGAGATTTAAATGAAGAAAGATTAGAATCAAGTTGAGTTTTCAGGCTTCTCAGAGAATTTGATAATATGGAAATTTCATATATCAAGTAAGTCCCAGATGATCCAGCAACTGCAAGATATCTATTACAAGGAGAGAAACACAAATGAGAAAACTCTGATAGTTCAGAAACATCTAAAAATGCAACACATGCACCTGTTAATAGGTTCCATATCCTTAAACTCTGATCAGCTGCAACAGATACAAGAATTTTACCATCAGGAGATATACTCATACCAGAAATCACATCACCATGTCCCCTTAATGTAATGATTAGACTTTGTGAAGGAAGATGCCAAACCTTAATATTTGTATCATCAGAACCTGTATACATTGAATCACCCATTCTGTTAAATTCTAAAAAGTGGATCGATCGTGTGTGTCCAATGAGTCTATTTTGCAGGTTCAATCTTAGTATCCTCGTTTGAAATAGTTTTGCTTCTCTCAACAATTCTCCTTTAACAACAGCTTTAAATTTATTAGGATTGCTCAAAATCGATGGATATGATGTTTTCGGGGTATTAGTTTTAAATAGATGAAACAAAAAGTCATCAGGAAGATGTGTAAGAGTAATTTCTGCATTTTCCCTTGATAAAGTATTAGGAAAAGCTAAAGAAGCGAATTCTTCACCAATTTCATCAGATATATCACGGAGAAGTTTCAAAGCTATTGCTTTAGTTTCAAACTCAGAATGTTCGTCCAATGACATCGTGGCACTTTTCGGTTAAATGGGTAAAATATCCCCATTTACGATGACTCACTTCTTAGAAGATGAATGGGCTTTTTGGGTTGATTATTGGAATGAAGGTCAATACCATATTGATAAAATTGCCTCCTTTGCATCTGTAGAAGAATTCTGGGGAGTTTTCCCCCAAATACCGGAAATCAAAAAACATTCAAATGGAAGACTCTCTATTTTTAAAAATGGATATAAACCGGCATGGGAAGATCCGATATATGCTAAAGGTGGTATGTTAAGAGTGCAAACGAAAGCAATGACACAATCAGAATGGGAAAATATTGTGTTTAAACTGATTGGAGGCGAGTTAGAGCAAAAAATTGGCGCGAAAATTATATTTGGACTAAGACTCAAAGATAACGATCTTGATTTTTGGATTTCAGAATTAAGAAATATTGGAGAAAAGCTTATTCCTGAACTAGGTTTAAACACTTCGAGTTTATCATCCAAAGTAATCGAGAATAATAAAAATAATAAACATTATCTATTTCCACAACATTTCCCCAATTGATCATTCATCTGATGGTATTTCACCAATAAACTGTGCTCTAACTCTTTCAGTTCATCTTCAAATCTCTTCCGATACATATCTTCTTCAACAAGACACTTAGTTTTATATTCATCTAATTCATCCTTCAATGATTTTAGGATTATCTTGTTATGCTCAATTGTGTTGGATAATTCAGACAATTCGGATTTGTTTTCATTCAAAGTGATTTGTTGCGATTGAATTTTCATAATATTCTGTTCTTTTTTCTCATTCAGATTCTTATTTGTATCTTGTTGTTTTTCGATCTTTGATTCCAATTGAGTTTTTCTATCAGTTAAAGATGCAATACTGATTGCGATATGAGCATTATCGCTTTTCAATGATTCAATGTCCTTTTGATATTGTATTATTTGTTTCTCGGATTCATCCCTTAATGATTTTGTAGATTCTATCTTACATTTCAAATCTTCGATATGTGAATGCAAAGATGTGATGAGATCTCGCTTTTGTGACAAGATTTCTTTCTCTGAGAACAAAACAGATTGCTTATCATGGTATTCATTAAGTTGCCTATCCAATTCTAATTGACTGAAACGGAATTTCAAATCTTCATTGAGCTTTCTCAATGTTGCTAAACTAGATTCCTCTTCCCCAATAATCGCTTCGATTGATGCTATTTGAGATTCAGTTTCTTTTCCTTGAGCCTTTTTCTTAGAAATTGATTGGACAATCTCGAATAGAAACTCTCTTTTCTCAGATAATGTTTGCTGAAGTTGATTCAAATCGTTTTGAATGCTAACGAGTTTGTTCTTTTCCTCGCCGATGAGAGATGTCCATTTCGAGAGTTCATGTGTATTTTGGTCCAATATTTCTTGTAAATGTATTTCTTTTGATGATAAATCTTGTTCAAGGAGTTGAACTTCGGCTTCAATTGAAATCTCTGGACTTTGAGAACCTGAATCAACATCGGACTGTCTCTCTGCTTTAAGTCTTTGAATATTATGCTGCATTTGTTCGCTATTCATTGCAGAACAATACTCTGTTGACTCGGATATTAATAACGCTATCTGCAGAACAATCCCTTGGATAATTGATAGGTATGAACCTAGAATGAAAGAATCATTAATATCAAGAACTGTTACAACAGCTTGAAAAACAACAGGGAAAACCAGATGTTTCTTGGTAGTATCATCTTTAAAATGATTCCAAAGATTAAGAAAAGATTGTGCAAGAAAAACAGATATAATATGATCGGATGAGACAGATGTTGATTTGGTAGGACAATATCGTAACATAACTTCAAACATTGGATCAAGAGAATAAGAAATAATTTGGTTGGCACTCTGTTGATTATTGGTAATCCTTAACAATATAATTGAACCATAATACTTTGTTGATAAAGTCGAAGTGCTGGTATTGATAGTGCTCAAAAGGAGTTGAGATAATCGGCTTGCGTGTCGATATAGATAGGATGTATCAAGATCATTAAAGGTAGTTATTGAAGGTATTGTTGATGTGAATGCTAATGATCCAACAATGAATGAGACTCTAGCTGGGTCCTTGGAAAGCATATTATCGATAACTTCGGGCTCATCAGGACATATCAAATGATGTCTTGAGAGTACTAACACTGCCCTAGACAAGCATTTACCGAAATATGGATCATGATTTGTAAATAGAGGCCTAATAGAGTGAAAAGATATGGAAATCCCTTGAATTTGATGAGCTTTGTATGCACAAAAAGTTGAAAACAAATCCAATGATAGGGACCTGGCTGAACAACTACACATAATTGAGTGATCAAGAAATCTTCGAAGAAGTGCAGGGCCAAATGGTAATGAAGAGAAAATATTTTGGAATTTATATACTAAATTCAGTGAAAGAACATGTTTTTCCTTCTTAGTTGATTTCAACATTGATGATAACATGTCTGCCACACATTGTACACATTGACACTTAGAGTAATCTACATCTTTATGTCTATTTGACCATAATACCAAACCTGGGTAATCATTTACCCGGTTTTTAGGTGAATGAAGAGCTCGACAAATATCACAAATCCTTTCTCCTTCATTTTTCGCTTCCAAACAATTACCACAATATGAAAAAGAGCAACTCGAGCAAAAAACCCTCCTTTTAAAGAAAGAAAACGCTTCTTTGCAAAAAAGACATTTATCTCCCTCATACTCTTGGTTAGGGAGCGAAGAGCTATTGACTATATTAATATAACATATTGTGTCAGTATTTCCAATGATATTCAAATGATTAAAATCGCTGATCATTAATTGGGAAAAACAACAAACAAAAATGGCTATTTTCAGCGTTAAGTCTAATAAATCATAAAAATATAATTAAATATTCTTTAAAACACAATTATATGCTTACATTTTGTCTTGAGTTTAATGCATCATTAAGTTTAATTGCATGTTCAGAGTATGGGCTACTCATCATTTGATCAAGTATTTGATCATAGTTGTACACATTAATGTCATTATTAAAACATTCGAAGATACCATACTGTTTTGATCTAAATAAAAGAATATGAATAGCCCTACACCATCTCTTAATCATGTTCTCATTATCAAATATTTCGATCTTCCTTAATGATTTGATTAAATCTTTTGAATAAATCTCAAGAAAATCGACACCAGTTGATGCTTCGATCAAGCAAAACAGGCTTTTCATTGATTGTTTCATAATCCCGTATGATCCTTCTTCCAAATACTTGCACATGCATATTACACCATCAAAATCAACAAATGTACTCAAAATACTATCATTAGAATTGCTGATTAGTGCATAAATGCACTTCATAGCAGCTTCTCCTGCAGCATTATCAATATTTCCCTCAATTATTTCGAAAATCATCCTTATATCATTGATAACTAGCTCTGGATATCTCATACACAAGGGAATTGCCCCAAGGCAAGCTGATACACTATCTTCAACAATGCTGAGGGTGGATGCAATCTCAAAAAATGGAGGAAACTCGTCATAATCTATTGATGAGAAAACCATATTCCCAGATGTATATATTTTCTCAAATCCTCTTAAGGCACATAGTATACAATTGTCATTACTGCGGCAGGCTATGCAAAACAAATGAATAATATCTTCAATAAAACTTTCATTTCGCTTGATAATCAACATCTCTGTACAAAGTAATACGGATACTTCGATAAATTTCTCTAAATATCTATGTACAATTAGTCTTGGAAAGCCTTTTTCATCAATTGAGTGAATAATGATCTTCGATAAATCTGATACTGGGCATTTCTCCAATAGAAGATGTTCAACATTTTTATCATTAATAATTATATTAGTGCATATTGCTAATGAATATACTGATTCCAAGCATGGAGGATACTTAATATTATTTAGTAACTTGTGAAAAACTCCTTCCTGAATGAGAACATTAATACCACCGATAATATTCAACGAAATATAATAAAAACACAACAATAAATTTTTGAGAATGGAATTCGTAAAACTAAAACACCATTCAATCATAACATCAATGACTCCTGTTTCTTTTAACTCTCCAATATCAACATTTTCGCATTTAATCAATGCGTTTTTTAGATATTTCAAATTTTGAGATAATAAACTAGAGTCTTGACGGATGAATGATGCAACAATATCCCAACAGATGCTTATAACAGTCGATTTCTCATCAGAAGCACATTCATCATCAGAAGATTCGCTCATTTCATAGTCTAATATAACTCTTCTCCCGTTCAGTGAAGCTGGAAAAGAGCTGCTTTTATAATCCATATGGCCGTTTAATAATAAAAATGAGTGAGATTTCAAGTGATGGAAAAGGGATGAGTGATGTGTTTTCTTCTGTTTTGAGTGACGAAGCTATTAAAATTCTTCATGAGCAGAAACAATTCGAGATTAATTTGATGAAAAATCAAATTGATATTATAAACTCAAAAAATCAACATGATATTCGTCTTATGGAACAAAAATATTTAGATATTTGTCAGAAATATGAAGAAGAAAGGACTTCTAAATGCAATTTGGAAAGGATTATTGATGATTTAGAAAGATCAAAAACTGATCTTGAGAAAAATGGAGCTATTTCCAAAAATCAGCTAAGTTATTTGGAGAGGAGGATAATGCGCGAACTTGAGGTAGATAAAATTGATGATGCATTTTCAAAAATTAACAGATTTCTATGTCTTCAAGAGGAGCTTAAAACATCACAAGAGACCATAAAGGATCTTCAAATAATGTTAACATCCGAAAGGTTAAAGAATTCGGATAGCAAAAATTCTCCTGTTGCCCAATCTGACTCAATATCAACACTTAAGAGGTTACAGAATCAAATCTCTGAGATGAATGCAGAAAGCATTGTTAGAATTGAAGAGATTACAAAAGCTAGGCTTCAAATAGAGAGTATTAAGAAAGAAAACAGATCTCTCATTCTAACAAATGAATCATTAATGAAAGAGTGTTCCTCATTGAAATCACAAAATGAGAATATGGCTGTTGAAATGAAGCAAATTAAACTCGAGTTGGAGAATCTATATAAGAATAATAATGAACTGGTAGAGACTGTTAAAGGGATTTCGAATGAAAAACAAAAAGAAATGCATGGATCTCAAAGGAAAGAAAGGCTTTTGAAACATCTTTCTCAGAGGTTTGATCCGGTTTTCATTGGAATTTCTCCAAAAACTAGTTTATATTCTTTATTTAGCCAACTATCATTGATATTCCAGTCACTTTCATCATCGGATATTGATTCGGTTTTAGTTTATCAGAACTTATCAAGCCTGCTTGAGACTGCAAGAATCATTAATATTCCGAATTTCCCAATCTCAGAGAACACCAATTCTGATACACATGATATTCAAGCACTAAAAGATATAATATCGAAATTAGAGGATGAAAATGCAGATTTTCAAGATAGGATTAAAGACTTCGAAGAATCAGATTCAGCACCAAAACTTGCCTCTGCCCTACACAAGATAAAACAATTAGAGATTGAACTAGATGCATATAAAAAAACCAGCCAAAGTTTGATTGCAAAAAGATCCAGGATATCAAAAGACAACCAAGGTACTTTATTCTAATGTTTATTAAAAAATATTTTAAACGTTCATATATGAGTAAGAGGATTCTTGCCAAAGATGCTGTTGAGTTTATGATACTTAATGTTCTAGTTCCTTTAAACATTGAAGTTAACTCAAAGGTATTTAATATGGCCTCTCAGGATGAAGATGGAACTGTTCTTGAAGAAATGCAGTTTTTAATTCTTAACTTTGTTTCCAAAGTCTTTTTGGATAAAAAAAATTCGAGAAATTGGCTAAAATCTGCGAATGTATCAATGATAAATGGTATATTAGAGAATTTGGGACTCAAATCTCGGTTTTTGAGTGTTGAATCTTCATCAAGAGATTCATTAATTTGCTTTCTTTATCTTCTATCGTTATCAGATTCTTTTCAAGCATTATATGATCCATTATTACCTCCTTCTGAATCATATATTGAACCGTATGGCATTGAGTTTAAGGACAAACCTAAAGGAGAAAACCAAAGAGAATTTGTCATTGAAGATCAGATTACACTGTTGAATACAATTGATAGAGTATCAGGGCAAATAATGTCCAAAATTCATGTTTTGGGTGATCTGGAATTTGAGAAAGAGAGATTATTGAATCTCATCAGAGAAATTGACCCAAATACTCCAATATCAAGTCTGATTCTTAAAGCTTCTCCAAACACATTAGAGAAACATACTGCATCTTTGACTCAGGCAATCCAAAGAAAAGGATCACTCAGGACTATAACCGAAAACGAAAGGGTGTTTTGGAAATGGGCTTCCACTATCATTGAGAAAAAGAATGAAGAATTGCAAAATATGCAAATTGATGTTGTATTCCCTGTTATATCTTATCCTCGTTTTACTAAAAGTCCATGTAAAAGAATAGCACGCAAAAATGAAAAAATAATATCTCTGAAGAAGAACATATTAGGTCTTCTTGAGAATTTATCTAAACAAAACATAAACATTGAAGATGATAATCAACCGGATGAAAACCTTGTTTCGTTTGTAGAAAAAGCACACAATTTGGTTAATGTGGGCTATGTTGGGAAATCTCAGAGGAAAGTATCTCTTTTGCCAGATTTGAATCAATTCAATGAGAAGAAACTATATGCTATAATTCAAAAAAGTGATCATGTATCAAAAACTATTACTGAAACATCCGAACCAATTATTAATGAAGCTATTAATAGTTTGTGTAAAAAACTTAGGATTTCAGCCATTAACTATCCATCTGAGTGTTAAATTGTTTTATTTAAAGGTTATCATCATCTACACTAACAGGTGATTTGGTTCGTCTAAACATTTGACCCAATGATTCGTTTAACTCAAGAAGTTTCTCATCATACACTTCGAGTTCTTCAGCTGGATGAAGTTTTGACCACTCATTTGCTTCATCCAAAATTTGGGCTAATCTGGTTCTTTCTTCGCTATTAAATCTATCTTCGATATTATCTGATGCTAATTCATTTAGGCAATATGTTATTATTTCATCTATTTGATTCTTTCTATTCACCGCTTCTTTGGTTCTTTCATCCTCAGATGACCATTCTGATGCCGATCTAAAGGCCTCATCAAGTTGCTCTTCCGATAATCTGGATTCCGCTGCATTTATGGTTATGCTTTCTTTTGCACCTGATGAATACTCATCCGCTGTTACAGTGAGAAGGTTATTCTGATCAAGCTCAAAAGTCACATTGAAATTCACTGTTCCTCTTGGGCCCGATGGAAGCCCAATTAGGTCAAAGGAGCCCAAAAAGTGATTATCTCTTGTCATCGGTCTTTCTCCTTCGAATATTTGTATGGTGACTGTATCATCATCATCTTCTGCTGTTGTAAACACTCTTGTCTTTTTTACGGGAATTCTGGTATTCCTTGGAATTAACTCCGACATTATTCCTCCAATTGTTTCAATACCTAATGTCATTGGGTTGATATTAATTAGGAGAATATTTGATACAGAATCATCATTAGCAAGGATAGCTGCCTCAACAGTGGCACCGTATGCAACAGCTTCATCGGGGTTGATCGATTTGCATGGATTCTTTCCATTAAAAAAATCCTTGACCATTTGTTGGATTTTAGGCAAACGTGTTGAGCCTCCTACAAGGACAACCTCATCAACATCATATTTTGAAACCTGTGCATCTTTTAGAACTTGTTGTATGGGTTTCATGGTTTTCCGGAATAAATCCAAATTAAGCTCTTCAAATCTGGCTCTGGTGAGAGTTTCACTCAGAGGTTCTCCCTCAAAGAAATCATCGATTTCTATCCTTGTTTGATGGAGTGTGGATAGTGCTCTTTTGGCTTTTTCACATTCCATTTTAAGTTTTGCAATAGATTTCGAATCTTTGGATGGGTCCTTTCCTGTTTTCCTTTTATAGACATCAATGAAGTGATCAACTACTCTATTATCAAAATCTTCTCCACCAAGATGTGTATCACCAGATGTAGCTAAAACTTCAAAGAATGACTCTTCTATGCTGAGTAATGACACATCGAACGTACCACCACCAAGATCATACACCAATATTTTCTGACGCTCCTTTTTATCAAGCCCATAAGCAATGGCTGCGGCTGTGGGTTCATTTAGTATTCTGTGAACTTTCAAACCAGCAATTGTACCAGCATCTTTTGTAGCCCTTCTTTGTCCATCATTAAAATATGCAGGAACAGTTACAACTGCCGAACTCACCTTTTTCCCAAGATATGTTTCAGCAATAGATTTCATCTTTGCCAAAACAAGTGCAGATATTTCTTCTGGTGATACCAATTGTTTTTGTCCCTTAAATTCAAGTTCAATAAAGGGTCTGTTATCTTTTTCAACAATATTGTATGGCAACCTTCCAATCTCGCTTTGTACCTCCGGATCGCTAAACCTTCTCCCAATTAATCTTTTCACAGCAAATACAGTGTTTTCTGCATTGTTAATTAACAATGGGATAGCCGCATCGCCGACAATACGTTGATCTCCAGTAAAAGATACTATCGATGGAGTAATTCGGTTTCCAACTTCATTGGGAATAATTTCTACTTTGCCATTTTGAAAAACACCAACGCAACTAAATGTAGTACCTAAATCAATGCCAATAATAGGTTCTGATGATGATGTTTCCGTTTCTTCTGCACGAATTAACAGAAAAAAAGAAAAAACAAAAATCATTTGTTTAACCATCTGGCCAATTAACCAGTACCTGGAACTTGAACCAGGCAAGTGATATATATATGTGTGAAGAGATTCATGAGGTATTTTCGAGGGTATAGAGGCATTGTTTCGATTCTCTTTGTGAAATTTACACCTGCACATTGGTGTGTATTGAGATGAGTGATGTGGAAAGTGCTAATTGGTGATAAAATGGTTATGACACCAACTATTTGATTGGAATTTGAATTTGAATATAATTGGGAGACAATGTAGTTGACATTTGATTTGATTTGAAGACAATATCCTGTTTGAAATGAAATGATATTACTTAATATTAGCAATTGTGTGTGGTTTGTTATTCCTATAGAGTGATTATTAATACAATTAATAATATTTCCATATTCCATTATGGTTGTTCCTTCAATGTGACAAAGCTCAATAGATCTTTTTCCTGTGCTGTTGAAGATAGTAAACCATCTGAATGTTTTATCATTTTTCGCTTGATATATCATTATTGCATCTGAATCGCTAGCAATATTATTGGTTGAATTCAAACATGATATAGCAGATATTCTTCCTGTTAGTTGACAATTATCATCAGTAAATGGGTTCTTCTTATCATTTGGGCAATTATGAATAGTAATCATCGAGAAAAACATATTTGCAGTAGTTGACTTTAAATATATGGAGTTATAATAATTGATTGCTCCGCATTTATTAATGCACAAATAACTAGAATTAATATGGTTGGTGATAATATACAATGCCCTAAAGCACCTTAAAAAGTCGCATTTCTCAAATATAAAAGAAAAGCTTCCTACTTCACATTTAATTGCATCTCCATTAATATCTTTAAACACACACCCTTTTATCAAACAACTTGAACTCAATGTTATACCATTCCCCGAATATACCAAACCAATATAATTATTCTCAATTTCAAGACAATTGGATAATATTTTGCAGAAGCTTGATCCATAAACTTTTAAAAACCCTGTTGAGCCAAAAATAACTGGACTCCGAAATGCTTTGTTAATCTTACACTTCTCTATATTGCAAAAACACTTGGTGAATGTGAAAGACATCATCGTTGTTGATAAAAATGAAATGGAATAGTTCATATATTATTGTTGTATGGTGACTGTATATACCATAATCGTTATCGTAGAATTCTGGCAAATTTTCATGAATGACGAAGTATTGATTACTTATCATGGGAAGGGATTCCTGGTCAACAAAAATTGTTTATATATATGTAAAAGGTATCGAGATTGTCTGGAACAACAAGATCAAATAAACTTGAGTGATTCGTATTCAATTGAAGCCTTTTCTCTGTTTATTAGTTTTTTGAAGAATCCAACAATTTGCATTCCAGAGAAATACCGAGATGAAGTAAAATTGATTGCCTCTCTATGGGGATGTCCAATAATTTGTGAATGGATCGATAGAATTCAACCTATTATTTATGATTCTTTCATTATTATAAATGAAACTCTGGTTCCAATTAATATAGGCGTTATGTTAAACAAATCCGAATTGTATCGCCAGTCTTTCTATTCGATTAATGATGTGTTTACTATTCAAAGAGCTTATGATATCGAGGTTTTCCGTCATTATATTGATATTCTACATAAGAAATCCGAGATATCCAGAGATGATGATATTAAATCACTAATTGCCATCAATGACGATTTTCAATCATCTCTTTTTGAGTTGAAAATGGAAAAAGAAGTATTTGAGATGGTTGGGACAATGGATGATCCGATCATGGACATCAGTGACGAATTCATCAAAGATAATATTGTTCCAAATATATCCGATTTAATTCGTTTTCCATCCTTTTTTGGACTTTCCTTATCAATATTAATTCGGGTATTTCAATTTGTGAAAGACACATTGCCATCAGACATAATAAGATTAATTTGTCAGAATCTACTTGAAAAACATGGAACATCGAGTTTGGTTTTGTTTCATTACATTGGGATATCAAATCAACAAATAATGGACAAAATACTCAATCAAAGCAAATTCTATTGTAATGCATCAGTACAATTTGATGAATTTAGTAGAATAATCCATAGTATCAAAGAACCAGGAAATAATTTTGAAGGGATTTTTTCATTTTTGTTTTCATTAGGATCAAACATTATTGATTATGTTAGCGTGAAGGCTTCATCAAAATATAGAGATGATCTTGATCCATTATCAATTCTCAAGGGAGAAATCTCCCAATTTGCTACACAAGCAGGACAAAATCAATGGATATCAATCAGTTTACTTAAACACAGCCTTCATTGCACAGGGTATGCCATTAAAACTAACCCAGGGAAAAAAGGATACTATCATTTGAAAAATTGGAACTTTTTAGCTTCTGTTGATGAGATCAACTGGAAATGCATCGATCACCAGAATAACAATCATTCTTTGAATGGGCCAAACAATGAAGAGTTCTTCGAAATTTTGCACACAGGGATGCCATATAAGCATTTCATGATTCAATTGCCAAACAGTAATGGTACATGGTTCCAAAATGAGGACATTCTTCAATTCAGAAGAATAGAATTATTTGGTGATTTGATCTAATTAGTATTCGTAATCATGGTTTTATTATAAAACAGAATGTTTGATGAAGTATTCCATTATGATTCAGATTGTTATAGAGCAAAAATAATCTGAAAAAACCTGTATTTACATAAATTCCTATTTGAATAAGATGGGGATTGTGGATATTCTTGATTTTAATTCTATGTTTGGAATGTGAATATGGGTCTGATTGTTCATTTGAATGAGGGACAGTGAGAACAAACAATTCAGTGTTCTCGTTAAACGATTAATAAACTTAGTTTCTCTCTTATTGTTTTAATCGTATATCTAGGGGAATTCGAGTTTTACCCTCCCCATTATGTCACAGTACTTATTTAATTTGAACTTTTTCACTCGCCAGACGTTCTCAGACACTGTTTCGAACACAATTTCTATGTATAATTGTCGTTTTGAAAATATTGCGAATCCGGATGCATATGGCGGTGCTCTTAGTATTGGAGGGTCATTGTTTTTAATACTGAATTATGTTTTTGCAATAAATTGCACAGGCTATGTTGGTGGTTTTGTTTATTGTGTATCGCAGAGATTCAATATGACACATTGTTGTGGTGATATGTGTGTTGCAAAACAGTTGGGTCAATTTGGATTCTTTACTCCAACAGGTTCTTTAGTGAACCATTATAACATGTCTTCTGTGCAAAGGTCATCTCCATCAAGAGAGGGCAGTTACTACCCAGTAGCATTTCGTACCTCACATAATATTATTCACAACTTTAATTCATCTTTCAATATTCTTGATCTATGGGGATCCGGACTTAACTCTCTTGGAGCAAAGTCAACAATTGTTCAGTATTCCACATTTGCTCAATTATTTGGAAGATGTGTTTTGTTGTTTCAGGAAATTAACGAATCTGCATCAGTTCTCTATTGCAATGTTGTGAATAATTACATATATCCATCAAATGAATATGAGGGTGTTATTAACTTTTGCCTATCTATGACAATTAACGATTGCATATTTTATAATAATACAAATAACATCTTTGTATGTTATGAAAAACCATCAAATACTATCAATATTTATAGATCCTATATAGAATCATCACCTGGTCCTCAAGCTATTATTTTCAACCCAACTTTACTGCCAGCTACTTCTTTCGCTCATAAACATGTTAAGAATCATAACTGCGATATATATGTCGATTCAACACACTTAATGAAAAGAATTAATAAGTTTATGAGAATTGCCCTTCTTCATATCACATGTCAGTAAAAAAGTGCCAAGTTTTTTTGACGGTTTGTCATTAATGAGCATTGATATTCTTAGAGCCCAGTATGGTGAAACGAAGGCTAAATATTCCTCTTTTGGTGCTAAATCCGAGACTGATTTTTATATAAGCTTTGGTAATACTCCTGATCAGTTCTATGCGATTTCTGTTTCGAGAGATTTTCCCAATTCGGGTCCAAGGATTATGAAAATGGATAAAGCTGTGGTTCTTCCGATGGTGAATAACTGGAATCCAAATTATAGGTTGATTGATTTGGTCGATCATATAGCTGCTTATAATCAGCTCAAATTAGAGTCTCCAATCACACTAAGCCCACAGGATGTGTCTGGATTCTTAAAACTTAGGCAACTCAGCGATATTCAAACAAATGAGCAAAGATTAGCATTAATCAAGTCAATGCCATCAATTCAATCATATTTCGAACTTGAAAACCGGATTAAAGCACAAACAGCTTCAAATAGAGAAGAAACAGATCTCGCTTTCTCCCAATTGATCTCAATTTCCGATCAACTCACCAGCGAATCCGATCAATACCAAGAACTAGAAACCCGACTTAAGAGAGCACAAGATGAGCTCCCACAAATCCAACAGGCTTCAAAGCGTAACAAAATCCAAGAACTCAGAAATGACATCCAGAAATCAGTCGAAAAAATCGACCAGCTCCGAAACGACTTAAAGTCTGGTGCAACCCAATTACCCAAATACTTAACCGAGTTATTCCAGATCAAAGAAAAAGCTATCAAAGATAAAATAATCGCTGATGAGCTTTCAAAACAGTAAATTTAAACCGTTTAATTGTGAAGGTTTTCTTCAATTTTTCAAAAGGATATTGATAATTTATAAGTTTTGAAATATCTAAATGGAAAACTACTTGGCACTACTTGACTATAATATTATTAGCACAACACATCAATCTTCTTTTGGTCAATCTATTATGCTTAAACATAAAACCAATAATAAGAATTATATGTGCAAAGTAATATCAAGGAATCAGATGAATCAGGATGATATTGACAAGTTTTATCGTTTTTTGCATAAAGTTAAAGAATTTTCTGCACAGTACATTGTTCCTTTTGATACTATAATTGAAGAAGAAGGATCAATATTTCTAATAAGGCCATTTATCGATGGGATATCATTAAAGACTTATATAGAGAGGAAATTAACTCAGAATCCTAATGTATTATATGTTTTTTGGAAAATTATCAACAGAGTATATCATAGTTTGCATCAGCAAGGGCTTTTCCCCAATTATATCAGGCCCTCGAATGTTTTTTTGGGAGAATTTAACAAAATTACTATCACAGACTTGTATTTACCTCCTTCAGATCCATGCGCTTGTTTTAAACAGCAGAACGCATTTAATTATGCATTTTTATCTCCAGAGTTTTTCACCAAACCAGAGAGCATGTCAACAGCTTCCGATATATGGTCATTAGGCATGCTTCTGTTTTATATGCTCACTGGTGAAATGCCTTGGGGGAACATCTCAAATATTTTACGAATGATTCCATGCATTGTTGAGTTCAACCAAGAGTTATTGAAAAATCACAAAGGAATACCGCCATCAATTCTTCAGATTTTACAAAGTGCATTAAGAATTGACCCTGCAAAACGACAGACTATAGAGTATTTTTTATCAACATTCCCAAAAGAAGACAGGATTAAGATATTAAATTTATCTATCCAAAAAGAAATATCTGTTCCCAAGAAAATGAATTTAACCAAACTTGGTGTTATTAATCTTCCCACAAAAAGGAAATCAATTCTTTTAGGTAACTTTAAAGGGTTTAAATCATGTCCTACTCCCCCAACAACATTTAAGGAAAGGACTACTCCCCAAAAATTAGAAAGTGATGACATATAAAATTCGGCTGTTTTACTCTACCTCAAAAAGGGACTCCTTCAATAAGTTCGGAGAAGATGCTCCTACCACAATTAAATCACCGTATTCCCTTAACACCTTCCTGAGAGACTCAGATAATTGTTCAACTGTCATTTCTGGCATAGCTTTAATGTTTTTTGTTAAATGATAAGTAAAAATTCCTTGATCATCGAGTGTGTTATGCTTAATCTTCTTCAATGCTTGCAAATCAGGTACTGTTGCAATTGAGAGTACCAAAGGAGGAAGAACCTTTCCAAATAGCTGACCGTTTTTAATATCAAAAATCGATCCAGGAGGACATGTATCTGTTACCAAAGTGAGTTTAGTCGATTCTTTCTTCAATCCAATTACTCTGTCGAGGAAATCTGTTTCAGGAACAGTTCCATCATCAAAAACGAAACTTGTTTCTGGTTTTGTTTTTGCCAAATTTTGATTCATTTGACCAACATAATAAAATACACAATGCCTTTCGGATGATGCAATTATTTTTTCAAAGTATAATAAGAAATTCCTTTTATGTGGATTTTGAAGAACATAAATCTCATAATCAAACGCTTTGACAGTTTTAGCGAACGAAACAGCATCGTTTATTGGACCTGTTCCAAGGTTCCTTCTGTATGATTCAAATGCATTAACACATATAAAACAGCATTTGTCAATACTTGAAGGGATCTTAGAAACAGGTAAATTAGTAATATCGTGCCCTAGTGTTTGAAGTCGCCTAACTGGATCAACAGACATAACGTATATAAAAAACCGCTCGCTAAAGGTAAATTTTACCACTTTCCGGATGCAAGTTTCTCTGCAAGGGTCTCATTGGAGAGACCATATTTCTTCTTGACTTCCCATATATTTTGCAATTGGAACTCAAGGGCAATTTGTGATCTAGCATTGGAGAACACAATATTGGCTTGTGGAGAAAGGTTAGGTGGGCAGTATGGGATTAAAACCATTGGATATGATTTTCTTCCATCTGGATGGACTCTTTCTGGCATGCAAATGATAATCCTTGGAGCATTAGTAGGAAGTGTCGCAGCAACATCTTCCAGTGGAATTCCTTCTTTAAATTCACTAACAAGGTTAACAGATAATTCAGTGGTATCTGTAGATAGAACTATAGTGTGATACGGAACCCTGCTCTTACGGAGTTCTTGGAAGGCATTACGGACCTCTGAGGTAATGTTCAAGTGCATTGCACACATTTTTTTATGTGAGAAAACAGTTGAATTCAAAAAGTGAAATTGAAAACTTTATGACACCCACATTTACAAAACACAGCTACCAACGAAGTCTGAGACAAGCTTGGAATACTCCTCTTGGTGGTCGATGAACATTCTCACATGTGCAGAGTCATCCCAAAACTTTGATTTTACATTGATGCCTTTTTCTTGGAGGGTGTTTACATAGAGTTTTGTAGTATGTGGCAGTACAATTTTGTCAGAATTTGAACCCAGTACCAATTGTCGGCATTTTGGTGGATTTGTGTATAAGCTATTAATCATATCTTGGGATTTTTTTTCATGTGATTTTGAGAATACCAAGAAAATATCAAATAATGGATCAAGAACAACTGATGCAATTTTTTCTAGGTTCTTATTTCTTGGAAATATTGCTTTGGCGAATGCTTGGTGGTACATCTCCCTATACACTGTTCCAGGGGATGAATCCCAAATTATGCCTCTCAGGTCAATATCCTTAAAAAATTCGTAATTCTTATCAGCCAAAGATTGTATCATAGATGAAGCGCCGTTCAAAGAAAATACATGACAAATTACAGGTTTTCCAATGGAATTATCCCTTATTCTCTCGAAATCCCTGGTATTAGTATTTACACCAATTATTGACATTGGCGATTGAATCATCCAACTATTGTCAACATTAAGATTCCTATAAATGGATTGAATTCGGCGGATGTGTCTCTCCTGGCAACCAAGCCAGCCAAAAGTTAGAATAGTAGGTGTTGGCTTATTCAACATTTGTAAAATTCGATAATTTGGCAATACGATAGATTAAAATCCGCCTAATTATTTTTGAAATGACATCACAGGTGCATAAAATATAACTTTGACAAAGCTATTAATAAAACATTCAAAAATGTCAGGTATCAGTTCAGTTGAAACAAAAATTCTACGGAAATTACATATATAAAAAAGCGAAGTACACATTCAATATTTAAAAGAATAAAACTTCACCATCAGTATCTGTAAACAAATCTTTGAGGACTTCAAGAGGAAAAACCATGTTATATTTGGCAACATCATCATCTTTCTGATTATAGTAACATGAGTTAGCTTTTTCAACTAAACAATATTCACCCATACTATTTTTTTGCATGAACACTTGCTGTTCATAATCATGTTTGATCTTTTTGCGTTGAATAACCAAAAAACGATTTCTCACACTATTACCTGATCTTCCCTTAAGAAGCCTGGAAATCACATTCCAATGGCATCCAACTTCCATATGCTTCTCAATAATTATGTCATCTTCTTCTTGAGTCCAATCCCTTTTCTCCAATAATGGATTGAGATAGTTGTTCCATCTTTCTCTACATTGTCTGGCATTCTTATTCCCCATTTTTGAAGCAATTGAGATCCAATCATGTTCTTGGCTTTCTTCAACTAAGTCTCTAAGAAGATCATCATCTTTTTGTGTAAACTTAGTCTTATGTATTTTTTCCTTCTTATCTAGTCCAATTTGATGAAGCATAGTTGACCTCATGGTAAATAAAATAATAAACAATGTAACCTTTTGAATATTTTGAAAAAGCAAACAATATCGTAATCTCTTTCTCTTCACAAAATTTATATTCGAGGAAATAAGTCATCAAAATTTTGGACATTTAGCTGAATGGATTCAAATTTCTGAGGTTACTCAGAATATTCTCAATGGATTCCCAATCAATAAATTCACCTGGTACTTAAAACTTATCAATTGTCTATTGAATATTTTATCAATTTACGAAATGCAATAAAAATTCAAAGGTCTCCTTTGACATTGAATAAAAACCGTTCAATTTACTTTGCTACAGAATAACAAATCGGAAAGACTTGATTGGATTTCAAAAGTATGCTTATATGAAAATGATATCTATCATTTTCCATATAGATAACTTATAAACTCAACTCTGAACCCAGAAAAATCCATACAAAAAGAACAAATTTGGTTAATTTTGGAGAAATTTGAATGGTTTCGGAGTAATTCTTAACATACTTAACAATAACAATTCCAGATCCACCTTTTCCATATTCACCTAGTCTTGTTCCGCCACCACCACCTCCTGTGTTTGGAGAACCATCATAACTCTTTCTTGTACCATAACCATTTCCACCGCCACCTCTACCACCAGGTAACATATAGTCATTAGTTGCAGCACCACCGGCTCCTCCTCCAGCAAAAAATCTCCACCCATTATTCATATCCCCATAAGGCAAACCCAGTAACCAATCAGTCATGTTAATACCATTACCACCATAACCAGGTCTTATTGTGTCATATTGATTCCCTGACGTTCCACCTCCAGCTTCACTATAACCACCCCCACCAGCTCCCGATCCACCATGATTGATATATGGCGCATCCCCTCCTTTCTTTCCTTGTTGATTTAGTGAAATGCCTCCTGTATTTTGCTTTTTGTCGTACTTTCCAGCACCACCTCCGGAGCCCCCTTGTTGACCATTAGCGAGGCGTCCACCCCCACCACCTCCAAAAGCGACAAAACTTCCGAATACAGAATTTTCTCCATTTGATCCTTTTGTGATACCACCATTTCCTATTACAACGTTATAGAGTGTTTGGTTCAAAATGGTTCTCATGAAGATTACTCCTCCAGCACCCCCTCCTCCGCCTCCACATCCCCACCAATCTGGCTGGTATCCGTCATTTCCACATCCACCTCCAGCAACAATAAATATTTCGGCTTCTTTGCCAATCATTGTGTTTGGAATAATAAACTCACCACTTTGCAAAAATATTTGATATCTATAATTCCCAACATCTTCAACAATTGGATTGCATAATGATTCGAAAAAAAAGAAAACAAACAAGAAATAACAATCCATTTTACAATTTGATTTTTGAAAAACTGTATCACCAAACATGAATAAGGAGATCAAGAGAGATGTTACAGGATCTGGAACAACTAGATTTTTTATGGGAAAAAAGTATTTTTTAAGAGGACCTGTTTTTGAAGTAAAAGCGTTATGGAATCGATTACGAATGGTTTATATCGATAAAAAAGGAATCACTATTAAAAAGAAAAATGATACTGTTGTAATTTTTAGCGGAATGTGGGATTGTTTAACAAAATTCTCTAATACCGAGAATACCGCATATTTACAATTTGAAAATTCCGGTATTAAGCTGGATTTTCGAGAAAGCAATGAGATTCTAATATCAATCAAACGAATCATTTCCCAAATTTCACCAATCCATGTTTTAAGTGAATCAGGCCTTGATTTCTTGCCTACAAATATGGGGGGATATCATTTGCTCAAGATAAAATATCCATCTTTGCTTCCAACATATGAGAATTTGTTATTATATCAGAAACAAGATGTTAGTATTATAGATCCAGAGTATTCTAATATTCTCAAAATTATTCCATATCTACCTTCTTTTAAAAAACTTAAAATATCTGTCTCTTTTGAACAGATTTTGGCCGAATTATTCATATTTCTTACTTTACCTTCCTGTATTGAAGAGATTATTTTAGTTGGGTCATTAGGGGATAAAATTCCTGAATTTTTTAGATTAATCGAAAACAATCCAAATTCTAAGATTCAGGCGATATCATTTCTAGAATCGAGTCTATCACTTCAAGATTTGAAACTTTTAGGTAATAGTGCCAAGAAAAGGAAAATACACAGTTTTTCTTTCCATAATGCAATATTTGGTTCATATCGAACATTTTTCGATCCATTTTTAATGACTTTCATTGGAGACTCTCTTAACTATTTAGATATGAGTAACACCAATGGTCTTGATATTCGAGGGCTGATTCCATGTATATCAAATATAATGTTTTTAAAACTTAGGAATTGTAATATTGACATAGCATCCTTATTACATATGATATCAAAACATTTAAAGAGGATTTGCATACTCGATATTTGCGAGAATGAGATGAAAACTCACATTAATGATGATATAGTTTTACCAGAAACCATATTCACCGTTTTTGCCGACAATATGAGATGGAAAAGCAATATTATGTCGTTTTTAAAGTGTATATTTTCTCAATTCAAACTTGGACTACGTCTCACATTAAGCAATGCGAGTTTAAGTGAATCAGAATGGTTTGAAGTTTTTTCATTTCTTGAATCTTCTTCCTTTTTTTCTTTGGTTTCCTTAAAATGGGATTATAATCCAATTAATAATTCCTTTTTTAGTTTTTTACTGAGAAATCCACTTCTGAGCAGCTTATCATTATCATATTGTTTTCCATTTAATCAAATTTCGTCTCTCAATTCATTTATTGATTATCTTGGCCGAAAACCATCTATACAAATGCTATTATGTAAAGGAAATGGTGATAATTATTTGGGAAGATCCCTTTCTTTGGTAATTGAAAACTTAGCCTCTATCCAATCTTTAGAAATTGTTGATTTTTCTTATAACAAATCTGGAGATTCATCATTTGATCATATAAAGAGTTTTGTTTTAAATCATAATATTAGAGTATGCAATTTTGATGGACAGTTTCCAACATCAAAAGATTTATATTTCGAATTCCTCCGCAGTATTACCAAATTTAGGTATAATGTTTTATCTTTCCCTGAGAACGATCTGAAGTATTTACTTTTTTTGAGTGCAATTAACTCAAAAGAATTTGAAGGAATAAAATTGAAGTTTCTTGAGCCAACTAATACCAATAGCTTTGTTTCTCCATTCGACAAACCATTTAATATATATAAAGAAGATTTCGAATTTGAGATTCCAAATATTTTGACTGATCATTATTTGAAAAAATTGAAATCAAAGAGCCAATTTTCGTTTTTTCCAAGCATCAATAATATTATTGAGCAGATTTCCCCGCAAAAATTGTTGTCTATCAACGAGAAATCCAATAATCAACATTCATCAACCACTTCACTTTCAATTAAAAGAAAGGGAACGAGGCAAATTAAAATTTTATTTGAACCAGAGAAATTTAATAACCCACAACAAATTACCATTAATAAAAGGAGTTCGTCCGTTTCAAAGAGTTCGAAAACCTCACTTACAATATGCGAAACAAATCGTTTTCAAAGAAACAATTCTGACAATGTCGGAATTAGCTGGGTTATTCCAGATTATGGCAATACTCAACGAATTAATCAATGGGAAAAGGCTGAAAATGAGTTTTCATTCGAATATCTAGTAGAAAATATTAGGAAGTTGCCATTAGAAAAGTCTGATTCAAAACCAAATTATCTTAATACCATTGAAATACCTTGATCAAACTTTGAGTACACCGACATTTCCTAAAATGGATTTTACAGTATTTCCATCCAGATCAAAATAATCATCTAGATAATTCCAAAAACATCCTAATAACATTCGGTATGTTTTTTGATTGTATTGAGGGTGGCAAATATTTTGAAGAATACAAAATTCAACCACTCTTTTAAATCTATGGGTTGATACAGACAGCTGGAAATGATGATGTATCAAAGGGTGAAATAGCTCAGGTGATATTGGATTTATTTGATACCTAAAAGCTCCACAAGAGCATCTATTAGCACAAATCATTATGAGACGTGAATTAAGAGAGTTGAACCATATTGCTCCTCCTTGATTAGAACAGACACAGTAATTGAACATTGAGTAAGAATCACCATTCACAAATATTACACCACCACTGCCAGATTTAGAGAATATCTTGAGAAGAAACAGAGAGAAAACAATGAGATCCAATTATGTTTGAGAAAGGGCAGTGTGAGCTTTGGAATCGGGATAGAGAAGTGATCCCGATACCAGAAATCACAATAGCATTGTTCATTGAACTGTTTGTGTAAGAAATAATATATTTCTTTCTCATAAAGAGGGTGAGTTGATATGTCATAAAAGATGACTCCCGTAGATAAATTCAATTATGATTATTTTATTTGAATACTTATGTGAATATTTCCAACTATTTTACACTTTAGACAAATTATATATAATGTAAGAAAACTCAATTCTGAAAGCTAATAGAAATTTCATAAAATTCACTTCGGTTTCGAATGAAGAGAAGATTTTCTAATAATTATTCTGATAATTGTACTTTTTTGTGAACTATTTAAATCCAACCACAAAACTACAAATGTCAGAGAGAATGCAGAAACAGGATTTCCACCCTGTATATTCGAAAGGGGACTCTATCAATGATTACGTAGTGGAAGATGTGATATTCTTCGGCTCTAACTCAGAGATATACACGGTTTGGTCTTCAAAATACAATATGACTTTTGTGCTCAAATTAATTCGCATAATGAACACTGATATTCAAAAGGCGTGGAATGCGTTTAATAGTGAAATCATTTCACTACAGAGACTGGACCACGACAATGTTATCAGATTGTACGATCATTTTCATGTTTCCGATATGTTTTTCATTGTTCTAGAATATTGTTGCGGGGGGACATTGGCAGATGCAATAGTTAAGAATGGATGTTTTCCATTTCACCGCTTCTTGCAACTATCACTGCAAATAGTGAAGGCTATTATGCATTCTCATGAACAAGGAGTAGCTCATCATGATATTAAGCCACAAAATATACTATTTGATGGCTATGGTCGAGTTAAGTTGGCAGATTTTGGAATTAGCATATTTTCGGAACAAACCAAATCTTTTAACAATAGGAATTATTCACCAGTTTTTGTAGCTCCAGAAATTCTCGAAAAACATGACTATTCTCCTTTCGTTGCAGATATCTATTCATTAGGAGTTACTCTTTTCGTTTGTGCCACCGGAAGAGTGGCCACATCATCAACATCAAGGAGAGAAATTGCGGATAATTTGGCTTCATTTAAAGAATATCATCAAGGGAAAACGCTGATCAACATGATTATAAAAATGATGAATGATGATCCAAACAAACGCCCAAATGTTCAATCTTTATACCAGCTTTTGGTAAATATAAGTATAGAAGAGTGTTCAATGCCTCTTAAATCGATTAAAACAAAAATCTCCAAACGGAGCAATCTCTTATCATCGCAAATTGTGCAAATTCATAAAATGGGATCCCATTCCAGATTCATTTTCCTGAAAAACAGCAATCAGAAGTTGCAATTTATATAAAATTGTTTGTATCCAATTTTCTACATAATGGTTTCATACTCTGATGTGGGATAAAAATACAGGATCCCAAAAACAACAGTTAATATGAGTGCAAGTACATTGATTATCCAAATAAAAGTAATTGTTGGTGAATTCTTCACAGCAGAAGATGGAATATTTGAAGATGATGCTAAGGTTTTAAGAACTTGATAAAGTCTATATCCAGCGGCAGCAACTCTTTTCTTTCCTGCAACTCTCATTCTGGTCATATAATCATCAGATGGTGTTTCATCTTTTGGAGTACCATATCCAATGCTGTTAGCAATTGCAAAACTCTCTTGCGACCACTGTTTTGGATTATATGTTGCTACATCTTCAAAAGACTTTTCAGGATACTCTGCCATTATCGAGGATACATTCTTTTCAAATTCTTTTTTGGTTATATCTTGCGTTGGGTTAATCAATGGATATACTCTGCCAACACTATCCCACAAAAAGTGAATATTGTTGCAACAAGAGCCCCAGTTACAATTTAAAGTATATAAGTTGCCGCCCATATCTCCTTTTGGAAACATTGCAGAAAACAACCCACAGTTGTGATGTGGAGTATGAACATCGCCAATAAAATGTATTAGAGAACGAACATGGAAACCCCAAACCCATGGATCTGTTGTTGTTGGATCAGTTAGGGCTTTCCAAGCAGAAGACAGATACCCAGAAACATTATACGTTGGATTTGGTAGTTTGCCAGCGAAACTCGGATCAATAATGGGGTTATCGATAAAATGCCAATTTCCCATTATTCCTAACTTGCTCGCATCTTTAAGATCATCCTGCCATGTAGATGAGGAAACAATAGTGTATCTTTCTGGATAACCATGCGAAATGACATCTTCAATCTTTTGTATATCAGAATAAGACATTTGAGACTCAGCCATTCGTGCAATAATCATATGAGCATGGCCCCACCAACATTGGGAGAGTTGCAATAAGAGACACAACATTATCAGGTAATAATTTGAAAGAAATCACGATTATTGGGCACTGAATAAAAAAACCGATTATTTGGAAAGTTTATACTTTGAAATGAGAGTGGTAAGCCTGGTGACACCTTTGGATAATTCTTTTAGCGTGTCCAGCACCCATTGGCTTAAATGTCCTTACTTGTTTCCTTTCCAAAGTCTTATAGTCGTTAAAGAATTGGTTGATCATCAATAATTTGAATGGAGGAAGTTCAGAAATATCAAAGTAAATATTGTACTCTGGGTCAGATACTGCAACGGCGATAATCTTGTCATCTGGCTCGTTTCCATCTATCATGGGCATTATACCAATTGGTCTTACCCTCATGAGAGAGAGAGGTGGCACTGAGAGTTGGCAAAGGACAAGAATATCCAATGGGTCATTATCTTCGGCAAGTGTCTCGGGAATGAAACCATAGTTTGCTGGATAGATGACAGATGAGTGGAGAATGCGATCAACCTTGATGAGACCAGATGGCTTATCAAGCTCTGTCTTAACCCTAGAAAATGCGGGAATTTCAATACATGCTGTAACAACATCAGGAGACGATTCTCCGATTTTAACTCCGTGCCATGGATGCGCGCATGATAATGTTCTCTCAGTAGAGAGTGAGGGGGCTTTTCCATGCCCATCAAGGGTTTTAAGAAGTGAATCCATGTATTGCCTATATTCTTGTGAGTCCTCTGGTTCCCTAATTCCATCCTTCATGTGAACATCATCGCTCTCAGAGTTTTTCATAACTTTTTGAATTGGAGTAGGTTCCGCAACAATTACGCCTTCTTCAACTATCTCTACGCTCATTTTGTGATTTGGTCGTATGAAGTCATTTTTTAAGATAATTTTCACTTTTTCAGAATGATTTTTACCGATAATTCTGAATTGAATTGTTAATTTAGTACCAAAGGGGTAAATTAACGTCTTTAGAATGAACAGTCCCCTTGTATTTAATGGACAAATTCGTGATCACGAGTATTTTATCCGCGTTGTACAAGAGAATTTGGAAGTTATAAACATCGAAATATTTGATGAAGGTATTGTCGAAAGGTGGGGAAACGTTTTTGATTCGTTTTACATTAATGAAATAACTTCTAAAGCTGGCTGCTCACTAGACATAGATTCATTTCTAGAGATTATCAAAGAGTCATTTTCGAAGAATTGTGTTGATGTATTGACAATGTTGGATATTGAGAACATTAAGGGAAACAAATTGACTGAAAACAATAATGATTCACACCGTTATTTGATTTTGAAAAAGGGAATTGGAACCAAAATATTTTCTTTTCCATTGTCTCTACCTCGAATGCCGTTTTCTGAATCTGATCTCAAAGGTATTATTGTTTCTCAGCGAAATCATAGCAAAAAGTCTTTTGAAAAATTCAAAGAAAAGAAAACTTCAATGTATGAAAAACAAATTGATGATTTGCAGAAGCATTTGATTGAAGTAACAAGAGATAGGGATTATTTAGCTAAAATAGTTGACAGATATGAGGAAGAGATATATAGATTAGAGTCCATTTGTTCTAAAATAGCCGCAAATAATCATACTAATTTAGTAAGGAAAGGCAATATTCAGAGGGATGGTTTACCAAGAAACATATTTGAACCTCAAACAGATAGGGGGTTGAGAAAGCTCGGCCAATACCTATCTAAAAATTCTGTTGGTTAGTATTAATAATAAAAAACAATGTTTTTATTGATAGTTATTTGATTTTAGGAATTCGTATTTGAAAGTATCCAATCTTTTGATTATATGATTAATCTGTTTTTTCTGTTCATTAGTAACTGGCTTCGAAAACTTATTAATGAATAGTAAATATGAAACTCTATATTCCTCTTCGTCATATAGATTTGAATTCAAAGAAACAATATAACTATGAGGTATGATACAATCAACAAGGGTAAGGAGTTGTAGAACATATTTTGTAGGCTTCATATCTAGAAGGTAATCAACAAATAACAAAACCTTTGATTCGACAAGACTTTTAATTAGCTCTTGGGAATAATACCTGTTTGAATACGGAACTTCTTTTCTAAAAAATATATAGTTAGGATCATTCAAAGTATCACTTGTCAATAGATTGAGACATATTCTAATAGCTGAGATCTGATAAAATAGTTCTTGATGATTGAAGACTTGAGGACATTTCAAAAAAAATCCACATATACAGAGTATCATATTATTTGGGAGAGAAAAAAACGAATTTTGAAGATTTAAGAATGAGACAATAGATATGGTAGGCAGCCAATCAAATCCAAACTTACCACATATGTCCTTCTTTTCATCGATGGCAAATGTGATACACTTTTCTAGAAATGAAACAGAATCTTCGAGCAAAAAAACAAACTTTTCAGTATTCTTATCATTAGAAAACTTTCTTAATATCCCTAATGCAAAAGCAAGGCAAACAGGTTTCTCAAGAATTTTGGAAAAAAATAGCGGTATTAATAACCTAAAAGCTCTAAGTACATAAATATGAAAAGAAAAGACACATTTTTGGGGTATAGTGTTAAAGTTCAAATATGGGTGTAGGCAATCAGTAAAAGCAATATACGGAAAATGGTTCATCCCTTGACCAAAACAATTATTTTCTAAAATTATACATACTACTCTCAAAAGAAATTCAATTTTTTCAATTTGCCCATGATTATTATCAATTGCTAAAAAAATTTCTCCAAAAAACATGCAATAATATTCCTTGTCACTCTTCTTATTTTTTTCTCCGATTCTTTCATTGATAAAACTTACTATGTCATGATACTGAGTATCGAATTGACTATCATCCTGTTTCATTATAAAAAATTATAGATCCATCCAAGTAACTTAAAAACATTATTTATTTAAGATTTGATCTTATTTTCGATATTTCTTCTTTTGCTTTTTCTAATCTTTGAACTTTTTCAACAAGCATATTATGCTCATTTTGCAATGTGCTTTTTTCATTATTCAGATTTTTAATGGAATCTTTTTTGATCTGTATCCTGTGCATCACATCCAAAAGAATTTTTTTGGCATCTTCAACATTGCTCCTAAGTTCATATTCATTAATATTAATGCTACTAGATTTGGAAAACTGGTGAATTGGAGAAAGTTCAGGAGGGAATTCAAATTTTGAGGATTCTCGGCCAACAGAAGGAGTATTTAGGTCGGATTCTTGTTTTTTCATTATCATTGCATTTGTGATCATTTTTCTTTTTTCTATTTTCATTTTTGTGATTTCTTCTTTCATTTCGAAAACTTTGAGTTCAATACATTTTCTTTTCTTGGAACTTACTAACCATGAGTCCTTGTTTCTAGACATTTCATGATCTAATTCTATTAGCCTATTTTGAAGTGTATCTTCTTGATTGGAAACATTTATGAGTATGAGTTCTGCTTCCATATATTTGTTTCGGAGATTCATTGTCCTTTCTTGATTTATCTGCTGTTTTTGAATCATTTGGTCTTTGAAAACTTGATAGGTTCTTTTATTTGCAATATCCTGTTTTTCAAACTCATTTTTCTCAACTGTAATTTTGGAAATGATTCTGATTAGGTCTTTATTTTCTTTCTCTAATATTGTGTACAAATCTTTCCTTTTTTTAATCATAACCATTAGGTTTTGACTTTGTTTTGCGAACTCAAAATTTCTTGTTTCTTCTTCAACTCTGTATTCATTAAGTTTTGAAGATAATACTTTAATTTCTTTCTCAAAGTTTTTTATGGACAACAATATTCGTGATAGGGCATTCGTTTTTTCTTGGTACTTTTTTTGTAACATCATCAATTGATTTTGAACCAGATCCAATATAGAAACATATTCATCAATTCCTTCTTTTCTTTCTTTTTCAAGAGAATCTACAAACTTCTCAAGAGCCTTTCTCCTTTCAGAAACCGAGATATTAGATATAATTTGTGAATTTCTAATTTCTTTGACAAGATATTCATTGTTTTTTCTCATATTTTCAATGCTTTCATTAAGAAACCTAAGTTCTTTGTTGTGCAGATTTCTTTTTTCTTTGATAACACAAGCAACTGTTTCCTTCATTTCTGTAATTATTTTTTTAATTTCGCACACCTTATTCTTTTTTTCTTCAATGCTATCAAGCAAATTGGTCCTTGTTTGTTCAAAAAGTTGTTGATGGATCATTCTTTGTTGTTCTAACTCAATTTCTCTAAATTTCTCTTCGTCCAAAGATTTTATTACTTTTTTTTTCATGTTTTTCAAAAGGGAACTACATGATTTTTTCTCATTGGTTAAATCCGCAATCCTTTTTTCACATAGAGAACAATTCTTCTCAATCATATGTAATTTGATTTTAGTATCTTGCACATTTTTAATATTTTTTTCTTTATTTTTCGATAATATTTCGATGTTTTTCTGCAAATTCACAATGATATTATTTCTATCTCTGAGCAAAACAACATTTCTATTAAATTCTGTTCTTATTTCATTTATTCTATCTTCTGTCAACAATATTTCCATATCTATTCCTTTAAAATACTCTGATACTGTTCCTATAACATCCATACGTTAAAAAAACATGAAGAAAAAACCAACATTTCCAAGTAAGATTTCATGCTCAGTTCCTCTAATTGATGTCAATCATAAAGAATCATCGCCGATCATTTATAAAAAATCAAAATCGAAAGAAATATTGGGAATTAAGAGTGATTTTGGAAAAAATAGTCCAAAATTCACAATTGGAAGCAGTAGAAAAATCCAAGAAATAATATTTGGTACACCAGGGCCCGGAGATTATGATTGCAGTGTCCCAAAATCCAGTCGAATTCCATATAAAATTCCATCATCAAGGAAAGCATCTTTCAAACCAAGCATAACATCAAGTGTAGATTTCATAGATTATCGTACTTTCCCGTCTAAAACACAGGCTTTTATACCAAAATCTCCCAGAAAAGGGTTTTATGATATAAATGATTGCCCTGCCCCTGATAGATACCAAAAGATTGATACAATGATCAGTGATAAGGCTCATTTTTTATCCCCTAGGCCAGAAAATAAGCCTCAGGACACCAAAATAGGTCCGGGTTTGTACTCTCCAAATTACTTCTTCCAGGATAGAACAATTAGAATCTCGCTTCGCCAGCAGCCTTATGAAAGGAAGATATGGGATGCTGATCTTTCAATTCCCGGCCCGGAAACTTACGAAATTACAGCGTCCGAGCCATCTAGGGTTACACATATTGGTATTAACTCAGTTCCTCACCGACTAAAACGAGGAGAGCAGCCAAAAATTGAGTGTAATACATATGCCATCTCAAGGTTTTTTGTCAAAGTGCCAATCAATGAATCAAAGCAATTTATCGAGGATCTTTCTTTCTTCCCCGATTTATACGAGTTTTTGGATGAAATAGCAAACATAGTCCTTATATCCAAACCCAAAGACCCTATAGGATACATCAGGGACTATTGTCTTAAGAAATTTTCAAACGGTTTTTATTAGAACCACTTTTTGAGCATTTTGTACGATTATTCTTGATACAACTTTTTGTCAATGAAACCAAGTTCTCCTGCATCTAAACTTTTAACAGCAGATTCTTTTCAAGTTGTTTGGCTTAAGTATCTTAATAAAACTGTTAATAATTCGGTAATCTCTGAGAGTGATAAGACACCTTTTGATTTTTTCTTTTCTGCAAACCCTCTGGAGGTTCCTGATCAAAAGATTCTCAAAGCATCATTAGATTCTGCTAAAAACCCTTCAGAGTTTACCTCGATTATTGAATCTTCGTTCAAGCTCAGGTCTATTAAGATTCTTGAGTTTTGCAATTTAATTCAAATTGCGAATGATAAAAATTCTGAATTAATTGATCAAGAGACGCAGCAAAAAATGATTACGTACTCTTTTTGGTCAATAATTTCATCAGTTTTTCGAATTAAGGCATCTGTGACGTCATTAACCAAGGATTCCGTGAAAGACGGAGAAGTATTAACAGCAGATGAGTGGAAATGTTTACATGATCCTATTGAGTTCTTATTTAAATGCGATGAGGCCACTGTGTGTGATTTAGTTGCCTCATTGCAGCCATATATATCTGCAATGAATAATCACAGGTTGTTTTTAACATTATCTTGTGATCATCCGATTTTGATTTCTTTGCAAAAATTGATTACTCTTTTGAGCCACAGTCTTATGCCCATAGTTGATAATATGGGCTGGTTTTGCATTGATTTTCTAACTAGCTTTTTATTTACATGGATTTCTCACACAACTGCTGAAATGAGTAACTTATTTTTGTTATCAATGGATATTTATATGAAAGCACTATTAAATGTAATTGAAAAATTGCCAGCCCAACAACTTCGAAGGCTTGTATTGGCCATTGCTGCAATCATGTCCAGATCAGAAACAAATAATGATAACCATCCACTTCTTTGTTCTAGCTTATCTTTAATTTCGTTTTCTGCAGATACTTTGGATCAAGAGGTTATTCAAATTGCCTCAAGAACATTATCTCGTTTTTACCAGATTTCTTCAGCGAGATTACCTCCAGAAATTAGTGAAGAAGTTTTCCGGGCTTCCGAATTAGCCAAATATAATAATTATGATGATTATCTATCACAAAACGAGAGCATCTCTATAGAACCAATATATTCATCATTTTTAGAAGATGTCAATATTATGAGTCCCATTTTTGTCAATTTATTTTCCAAATATCACCCAGAGTTTTTTGATATTGTTTATGAAATCTTTGAAAAAATGGATAATGAATCATTCATGATGGCATCATCTGTATTTTTATTAAGTACCGCCCGATCAGATCTTTTCCCTGATAGTCCTAGCTTTTGGCAGTTTGTTGAAAAATGTATTAGATGCCAAAAATTTGATGGAATTCCCAAGAAGGGAATTGAATTGATTCACAAAAGATCTTTATTACGATTTATGTATTTTTTATCAGTTAAATCTAGCAACAATATTGAGAGGCTATTAAATATGATTTCACCTGTTCTTTCAACAACAATTGAAATATTACCATATTTTCGATCAATTTTGAAGGATAATTCTTGTTTTGATATTTTTATCAAGTCAAAGATGATAATTACCTTAAGATCATTGATTAAAAAAGATACATTTTTGGATTCATTAGCTGAGTTTATACAAGTAGTTGCGATTTCTAATCAAATACTTGTGTTTCAATCAACACAGTTTTCCCAAATAGTTGGTGAGTTATTGATGAACAATCGCTATTCCGAATTTATTATTCCTGTATTTATTTTAAATGATCAAACATCACTTGTTTTCCCAAATGTATTTAAACAGATTTCCTTTGTTTTCATGAAAGCCAAAGGAGATCAGGCTCTCTATTCTGTTTGTGACAGATTGCTAGTAATTCTTAAAGATTCAGTACAGTTTCTTTTGAAGCCTAATATAAACGATTTTGTTGAACAAGCAGTTTTATCATCATCATTTTTGCCCCTTGTTTCAAAATCTAATATTATTATGGAACGTGTTTTGGATTTAGTTTTACAACTTGTTCTTGCTTTTCCACAGTACCATAAAAAACTAGTATCTGATGAGTCTCAAGTGTTTAAGAATATTGAATCTTCATTATGCAATTACATTGGAGATGAGAATATAGCATTTTTATTATTAAGCCTTGCTCTCAGAAAGAGAGTTACATCTTTTTCAAATGAAGAGGATCAATATATATCCAGCGACTATGCAATAATGTTAACTCACAAATTTTTAATTAATACCCCTCTTGAAAAAACATTTATTGAATTTCTGAATTTCTTATGTACATCTAGTATATCTAATGCTTTCGAGTGTTTTCAGGCAGGCATTATTGGAAGCATCCTTCTTCAACTTAGTATACAATCATTGGTTGATTGCATTGTGACATTGTTTCGAACAATAGGATCAGTATTCTTTTCCCCAGTTTGCTTAAGACAAACATTTACTGCTCTGCGTGCATATGATAGCCAAGACTTGACTCCACAACAAGTTCTTTTGGATTCTTTTTCTGGAATGATTAGTGAAAGCACTAAAGCGCCAGTTGATTGCTTTTTCCATTTTGGAGGTGTTTCTTCTGGTATTTTTGGACCCCAGTTCGATTCAACGGTATTGACATCAGGGTGGAGCTTTTCCACAATTTTCAGAACGGAAAAATCAAGTGGACCTTTATTTGCAATTCAGGAATCCAATTCAAATTTTGTCTTTATTACTTTTAAGAATTCTCAGATTGTATTTGAGAGAAATTCATCATCTTACACTTTTGATGTTGGGATTAAGCTCAGAACATGGCACAATGTTATTTTTACACATGGACCAAAAGGGATATCCCTAATGTTCGATGGTAAACTCATAGGCTCCCAAAAAGTTGATAAATCCGAGTTTTCTAACTCTGCCATTCTTAGATTAGCAAATTGCAAAGGAGAGTGCTTTTTCGGTGATATCGGACCCACTTTTGTCTATAACACTGATGATATTTCTACTATAACTAGTAATAAAACCGGAGGTAGGCCAAAATCCGCTCTTTGTTGTTATGATCCTACATCTGCTAATGGATCAACAATATCTAATGTTATTGTCGGTTCAGAGCCAGCCTCTATTGTTGGTACTCCAGTGCCTTTTTGTACATCTGTTAATGACATTATTCAACTTCCTGGTACTTTTGGCCAGTTATTATCACTATTTGAGCTCCCATCAAAGCCAGGAAGGAATTCTGAACAAATTCTTCATTCTTTGGTAATTATGATGCAATTGCTATTTGGTTTATCACCTGAAATGGAGCTTCAATTTGAAAAGATTGGAGGATTCGTATTATTATCTGGTTTGCTTTTGCACACACATCCATCATGTTTTACTTCTTCAATTATTGGTGATTTTGTTTCTCTTTTTGAAAGTATTCAAAAGAAAGAATTAAGAAAACAAATGGTAGTTTTTATTTGGCTCAATTTCGAATTGGTTTCGAAGTTTTCTTTCGCAATACAAAAAGCATTTTATAGCCAGTCACTTCTTCGAGCAATTGAGTTTGATTCAGAATCATTTAAATTTGAGTCATTTGAGTTTTTGCTTTACCAAATACAAATACCAATAAGCAAACCAGGCATCAATATTATTACCTCTGAAGAAGAAGTGTTAATTAACAAAATACAATGGGATTTGTTTAAGAAAATTTGTCCAAAACCAGATTATGAATTGGTTACACATATCTTCGATATCTTTTTCTTTAATGAAAATCATTATTATAGGCTACAAGCATGTGAAGTTTTAAAGAGGGTTTTTTATGAAGACCCAGATATTGCTTCTCAAATTCTAAAAATGACAGGAGGGATATCTGTTTTTGGGAAACAACTACAGACTCACCTCGAAGAATTCCGTCTCTCTGTTCTTCAACTATTATTTTTGATCAGAAATTTTGAGTTGATGCATAATGAAAAGCCATCATCTCTAAATGGTGTTGCTTCTTTGTCATGTCAGGCATCTGACGAATTCATTAATAGAACCTTATTGTTTGTTTATGGCCTTGAAAAAGTTTCTACAAATATGGAAAGGTTTTCCAAATCACAATCACCAATAATGTGGCCAGATTTTATTCCTATTGTATTAGCAAACTCAAACGAATCGACATACCCATGTATCGCAACAAAGATTTGTAACTCAATTGAATCATCTCCGGATAGCATATATCCTTTTTTAAATGACATAACCTGGATTATTTGGGCATTTTTAGCTCCATCTAACTCAATAGATTTTACATCTAATCCAGATGAATTCATATCTCTCCTTTGCTCATTTATCCTTGTTGATCTTAAAAGAGGATCAATTAATGGAATTAGGAATTCTTTTCATTTTTTGATTGGATTATCATATCCTAAAGTTTTCGAATGTTTGTTAACCAAACTTATTCCATTATTAGTTGGATCAAAAATTGATGTTTCTGTTTTATCACAAGTTGTAGAAATTGCAATATTATTTGAAATGTATTTCCCAATTGACAATAGAGTATATGATTTTAAACAAGCAAAAGATGACATTATGAGAAGGATCCGATTTTGTGATTTTAAAGGATATCCTTTGGTTTATTCTCCTCCAAAATCAGGGTTAACAAAACAAATTATTCAGATATTATTGACAATTGTTCAATCCAATCCATCCATAATGGTTACATTAAGTAGCAAGTATACCTATTCTGCTTTGCATATGTTATTATATCTTACTTATTTGCAAGCAACACAATTAACACAAGAGTCTCTCGAGTTGTATACACAAGTGCAAGCTTCAGTGTTTTCCAATAACATAATATCAGCGGAGTTATTAAAACCTTTGTCAATGTATTTGATTGCGTCTATGACTTTGTTATCAGAAGCAGGCTTATCTCCTCCTCCATTGCCTCATCAGAATTTTTCCAAAGATGAATCAATTGTTTTGTCCACTCTTTTTTCTGCTAATTTTAGACATGAATTATCATCAATCGAAAATCAAGTTAGTTCCAAAATTAAAGCATTTGCGGAAATTCTGACCAAATCTTTAGTAGAATCATCTCAATATGTTGAATCTCAAGATATAAATCAGAGATCCAAAGTTCTTGAAGCATTTATTAAAGAATCCAACGAGACACGTGGCATAACAACTCGGCAAAACTTCAAATTGGCTCAAGCATTCATAAGAGAGGCAAAAAGTGGGAAGAAGGATGATAAAAAATGGATGCTTTCTAAGCGACTGGATTCCATAATGAGACCAATATTCATGAAAGAAAACCCTGATTTTGACGACCACGCAAAAGCTTCCCAGCAAAGAGATTTTAGTATATCAGGAGCAAAAGCTGACAACGACTCGATAAACTTTAAGAAGATACTTGATCAAAGCTCAGTTCTTGGAATTTCTCAAATGTCTTCAAATGATTCTAAGAACTCGTATTCATCAAAACTAATAACATCAACGAGTGTTTTCCAAGGAATCATCAAATTAATTGAATCAAAATTTGTATTTGAAGGAATAAAAATCATGGAAGGATTTGGAATCCAAGTACCGACAAATGAATCAAGATCCCAGAAGATCATTGAATTCACAATCTCAAACATTGAATTTGTTTTTCTTCGGAAATATTTATATGATGATATTGCATGCGAAGTATACACAAAAGATCAGAAGTCCTATTTTCTTGTTTTTGATTCACCTATTATCAAAAACTCTTATATGAATAGGATTAAAATTATGACTACAAGTAAGAATGTTTCAGCCAAAGATCCAAAAGCCCAGTTTTCGTTTTTTGCTTCATTAAGATCTGTATGTAACTCTTCTGTTCAAACCATGGGATCACAAGAGCTTCTTGAAAAATCCAAACTTGTTCAAAAATGGCAGAGCTCACAAGTGTCAAACTATGAATATATTCTCTATATCAATATTTTAGCTGGAAGAAGTTTCAACCTTCTTTCACATTATCCTGTTTTTCCATGGGTACTTAGCGATTATTCATCTTCATCTATTAATTTAAACGATCCGATATCATATCGTGACTTTTCTCTTCCACTTGGGGCAATGAATCTCAGCAGATTATCATATTTACAAGAAAATCAGAGAGAAATGAACGTTCAGTATGAGAATTGTTTGTATCGAACACATTTTTCAAGTGCAGGTTCTGTAATTGGATTTCTAATTCGAATGGAACCTTTTACATCACTTCATATTGCTCTTCAAGGAGGCCAGTTTGATTATCCTGATAGAATATTTAATTCGATTGAACAAACATGGGCTTCTGTAATTGGACTTGATGCCGACTTTCGGGAATTGACTCCAGAGTTTTATTCCAATCATCATTTCCTCTCAAACGAAAATGTGTTCAATTTAGGAGTAACCTCAAAGGGTGAAAAGATTAATGATATTAAGCTTCCACCATGGGCATCATCACCTGCGGACTTTGTATATAAAATGAGATTGTCTCTTGAAAGTTCATACACATCTGCTCACATTCATCAATGGATGGATTTAATGTTTGGAACATTAAGGAAGTCAGTTGAGAGGAACAATTTGTGGCATCCCTTCTCATACGAAGAGATTGCCTCAAGCCAAGAAGTTAGGAGAGACGAATCTAACTGGAAGTTTGCCAAATATCATTGTGCAAACTTTGGAGCGTGTCCAAGCCAATTATTTACATCATTACATCCAAAGAAGGATACACAAGCCCCTTTTACACCAATACCTCTTCCAAAAGATCTTAAAATTGAAGGGAAAATATTGTTCTTTGGAGGGAGGACGGCAATTTCGACAAATGCTATTCTATATAACTTTACCACACAAAGTGTTGTTCAAAGCAAAGTTAATATCATTGTTGATAGATTCAAATCGATAAACTATGTTCAAGCAAATGGACTTTTATGCATCGTACCCGCCTCTGCTGCATTCTGCGCAGTTCTGAAACAATCAAAGGATAATTCATTTGCTGAAGTAACCAGGTTTTCAAACAGAGGACAATCTATATCGGCTGTTTGCGTTCTTGCTGATAAATATGTTTTTTGTGGATCAGTTGATGGGACTATTGGGGTATGGAATCAGCTGGATTTGAAACAAATTGGTTCAATTACATATCACACCAGACCCGTTATATCAATATCTGCTGATTATACTTTAGGAATTGTTGTTAGTGTTGATTCAGAGCAACTAATAATAACAAGATTGCCGAATTTGAAACACCTAGATACTCTTCAGCTTTCTACAAAACCCACATTTGTTCAAGTTTTGCCAACAGGAATCATTGCAATGACTTCAGATGTTCCTGGAGGCTCAACATTAACATTCATGGATCTTTGTGGCACCAAGTTATCCAGCCACTCATTCAATAACCAAATAACCCAAATCAAAAGCGCTTCTTGCCAAGATGGCCGAGCCTACATTGTTACCCTATCAAACAATGGAAAACTGACTGTATTCGAAAGCGGATCTTGCTCTATTATTCAATCATTTGATGATGCATCAATAGAGCAATTCTATGACATAGAAGCTCAAACAAAAACCATTTTCGCTGCTACAGCATCCTCTAATATTGTGTCTTTCCGTTTTTAATTTTCGGAGGTTAGTAAACATCCCCATTAATGTCTAGTAGGGCGCAGGATCTAGTATATTTAGCGATGGTTTATCAGTCTATTCAGAAGTACTGCATTGCGCTGAATTGCTTACAGGAGGCTTTTGAAATCGACAGAGGCCTTATTCGCGAGAAATCGAGTTTAATTGGGTGTATTTTAAAAACAGCTATTGATCCGATTAGGGACTCCATTAAAACTATTCAAAATTATCTAGATAACAGCGGCTCCAGTGAAATGGCCGGTTTCAACGATGCGCTAAATACCTCGATAATGAAATCCAGGGCAGAAATAGATAATTTGTGCGAAAACGGGTTCTCTTTAATTAAAAAGTGCCTGGAAACTGATATGGGATCAGAAACGACAGCATTTTTCAACAAACTTCAAGGCGATCTGTTTAGATATCGCTGCGAACAGGGAATCCAGCTTGAAGAAAGCCTTAAAAATGCGCAATCATTCTATTTGAAGGCAATTGAAATGGCCCAGAGAGATTTAAGTCTTGCTCATCCTGTTCGATTGGGTACAGTTTTAAATTATGCGGTCTTTTTATATGAGCATCTTGATAAATATGAAGAAGCAATATTGAATCTAACTTCAAGTGCGGAAGATGCAACACACTTAATAAACGAATTATCAGAGAATAGCCAAAATGAATCCCAAACTATCATTGAGGTTATGAGATCCAATTTGCAGAATTGGTCTGTGGATTCTTCAGATGAAGAAGATATTTAGTTTGATTTTTCATTAAAATTATCCTTGATTATTGTCTTTGTTACAGGAAAGTAGTTTTACAACACTGTGCTTTTTGTTAATTCTGGCAAGGTCTAAAGGTGTGTGATTAAGGTAAGGTATTTAATATCCTTATCTTTTGCGTTTCTTTTAGCTTTGTGTTTTAACAAAATATCCACAACATCAACAAACCCATTGTTGGCAGAATAATGAAGAGGTGTTTGCATAGTAATAGACTATCATTAATGAAATGATACTATCTTTATCATTTACACAGGCTCCATTATTAAGTAATAACAAAACAATATCTTTTAAACCACAATAAGAAGCATATAAAATGGGTGTACATTGATGAAAAAGGGGAGAATAAAACTATTGACATGATGCACATCGAAACCATATTGAATTAGAAAATTAACCATTTCATACTGATTATTATTGACTGCTATGTGCAATGGAGAATTCTTATAACAATTAAAGACAATAATCGATCAGTAATCTTCTTATCAATCATGTGTTCAAGGAGGTACTTTGCAACTTCAATATGACCATTAGCAGTGGCTGAAAAAAGAACATGGGGATTATTTTGTGAGCCTGCATTTATATGGGCTCCACATTCAATAAGGTATTTCACAACTTCAAGGTGACCCCTCTCTGCAGCAAAATGGATCGGCCTTTCATCGTCTAGATTGGGTGAATTGACATTAACACCATTTTCTAATAATAATTTGACCGTATTAATGTTACCACCACGTGCTGCAAAATGCAGAGGTGTATTATCATAAAAAAAATTTAAAGATTGATTCCAATTTCATTAGGATCAGCTCCATTTTCAAGAAGAAAATGAATAACTATTTCATGATTCATCTCCAATGCATAATGAAGTGGAGGGATATTTGTATATTCAGCATTTAGAATCCCATTTCCTTTTTCTACGCAATACAAGATGCTTCTAAGATTAACTTCATGAACATAAGATAAATCATATTTCTCAAGCATCCAATCCACTAATTCTGATCTACAATACATTATCGCATATTTCAATGATTCTTCGCAAATGAACTGAGAAAATGAATGAATCATATCGAATTGACAAGAGAAGATGAGAGAATTGATGATATCATTATTTACCCGGCATCCAGAAACTAAAAAATATTTAAAACAATTCAATGATCCGAAGAAAGCTGAAACAGAAAAAGGAGTCAAATCTTCTGGGACCAAAGACCATTCAAACACACTCCATTCTATTGGGGACTCTAATTCTATCATTGGATTCTCAAAAGTGCACTTGAGTCTATCTAAATCGTCATATTTGATAATGTATCCCAGAGAATTGGGTTCGAATCCTGTTTTAATAACTTCTTCAAGTGAATTAGGAATCTTTAAATCCATTTTGATTATTGGTTTTGTTAAAATATCAAAATCATCGAGAAAATCTCGGAAATAAAGATATGAAATATAATTTCGTGCCTCTTTAAGCTGTTTTCTAACAGTGTCAAGATCATACCTCCCATTTTTAAAAAGATAATAACATAAAACAGGGCAAAATTGAACGCTTTTCATGAGGATAATAGTGCTGATCTTTGAATCATGCACTATTTTGCTCATAAAATCAACAATCTTCTCCAAAAAAAATGGCCTGATTCTAATGAAATAAATGAGGGAATCTATCATAAAATGGGGATCAACATTATAATCCAAGGAAATATCCGGTTGATTTGCAAATATTTTGTCTTGAAACTCGATCAAGTCCAGAATCTCGCCTTTGGTTCTTAATGAAGAAAACATTGAAAAAAATAAAACTTTTTACACAGTTTACTTGAAAACTGCCTCCCAACAAAACCAGATTTGAACAAACCTTGATTTATAATAACCTTATTCCTCATAAATAGCAAATCATGTTAATTAATCCAATCTCCCACAGTATCTATTTGACAACAAATCCATATGTTTAGCTTTCAAGATATGATAAAGATGAGAATACTGAAGAAGGATGACTTATATCTGATTGAATCTGAGAATGTGTTCACCGATCTAGTTATCTTAATTGGAATATCTGCATTACAATAATTGGACTTGAAGAATTGAATTTGATATGTTTGACTTTTTATGAAAGAATTGTTCACTGATGTTGATACTGTGGTTGATGTGGAAAACATTGCTGAGTGAAATATGAAAGAATGAGAAACTTCAAGAGAGCCCTTTTCAACACAAAATAGAGTGTTTTCATTAAAATAGAAAACACAAAAGTGTAATTTTGGTGATCCTCCATGAACATAAACAACACCATAATTTGAAGGGCTGTTATTTTGTATAATGTTCGAAAAAGATATTGTGCCTGGGTTAGAATAAATGTATAAACAAATACTATTAGAGGCTTTGTTATTTGAGAATGTGCAGTATGAGCTTATAAACGAAGAAGGAGACCAAAAAGCAATACCAGATGTTAAAAACACAATGTTCACAGAAATGTTTGTTTTTTCAACTCTCTGATCACCATTGACTAAGTAAATAGGATAATATCCATATTGTGTATGAGAGCATAAGGAAATTGATAGATATTCCAGTTGGTTCTCTTGAGATGCTTGAATATTTGCAAAATGACTTGTTATAGATGAACACCTATGTGCACATATCATCTTGAGAACTGATTTTGGAGAATAGCAAAAGTAGATTGCTCCTCCACTATTTGAACTTGAACAATTGTAGAACATCGAATAAGAAATACTCATAATGAAAGAGCCACTATTAACATAAATTACACCCCCATTTCCAGAAATTTCAGAAAATCTAGAGAAAAAGCAATCATATATATTTATATCCCTATCTACGTAGGATCTTCCTTGAACAATAATCTCATTGTCACATCCTAAAGACAAACCTCGAAACTTACCAAAAAAAGGTTGATTATTAGTATTAATACTATAAAAGAAACAAGAAACAAGGGAAAAAAACACCGAAAATAATCTAAATTTGATTTTGCCACTAATTCTTATTCTTTTCATTTTCTCAAAAGGATATCGAAAAAAACATAAACATAAAATACAAATATACCGTAATTCGGCAAAAATTGGCCATATCAGAAAATTATCTGCTGGAAAACTAATAATCGCTCTTTGTCGAAGCAAATCTATATTGTGAGACTTTTTCACCAAAAATATATCATTTTTTTCTTTAATTGGCCACAATACACCGATTTCAGTATCAACCAGTAACATCAAAAAACTAGAAAGGGGCTCCTTAAGTGATTCCATTGATTTAATTCGAAATATGAAATCATTTTCCGCCAAAATTTTTATGTGGCATTTTTTATGTTGCCCAATGAATCAATTGTTGTTTTTAAACATGAAAATGAGGAATTTGTTCTTAAAAATGAACAAATTGTGTTTAATAAGTATCTTCATGTGAATGATGGGGGGAAGGTTATTGAATTCCAAACAAGAATTGAACATCAGTATGTGAATTTTTTTTTTGAATTTTTAAGAGCAGGGTTTGTTCCTAATGATTATGGAGCTCAAATACAGGTTTTTCAACTCATGAAAGAATGTGATTGCCATTTTACAGTTCTTGAGTCTTTTCGGTTTAGAATCCATACTCATCCGAATAATGGTATTATTATTCACAATAATCAAATTCATCATGTGAACATTGGATGCCTGTATTTCCAAAGCTCTGCTTTCCAAGAGTTCTGTATGAACAATCCGCAAGAATTATTCATTATTAATTTTCAGTGTTCAACAGAAGCATTTCGTGTCTTTTTAGATCTCATTCATTGTAGAACAGGACAGCCAAAAGTCGAATATATTGATGATGTACTTGAGATTAGTCGTTTTCTTGGTTGCTCTTCAATTTATGCGTTGATAAGTCAACTATCCCCAGAATATATTATTTCAACAGTTCTTCGCAAACAATGTGAGGATTATTTTGATTTTTCCATTTTTTGTGATTATATTGTCGATAATATTGAATCTTTTTTGGCATTATCTAATTTTGGACAGATTTGTATTCAGTATTTGACACAAATCTTTCAGAAAACCAAATCAGTATTTACTATTTCCATTCTTCAACCATTTTTTGAGAATTGTGTTAGTTTTCATGGATCCAAAGTATCAATTCTTTTGTCAATGATCCAATTCCAACCAGCAAATGATATTGAAGAATTACATGAATTCCTTTGTATCTTTTCTGAGAATAATAAGGATGATTTCTTTTCGATCAACAGCCACCATTTCAAAAAGAATTTATGTATTAATAATGAAAACGGAGCAAAGGCCATGAAATTGGATATAGTAGAAAAGAATAATGGAGCAAATCATACAATCAATATTGAGGGAGGAATTAACAAACAAATTGAATATTTTCATGAACAATGGAAAACAACAAGACCATCAGACTTTATAGAGGATATATTTATTGCATCTGCAAATGGAAACTTCACAAGTGTAATCTACCTTTTGGCAAATCGAAATAGTGTAAATGAGAAATTTCAAGATTCTTTGTTCAACGGGGAGAGAATGCGAAATTCATCACCTCTTCATTTCTCGTCAAAATATGGTCATCATTTTATCACAGAATATCTTATCAATCATGGGGCTGAGATAAATGGAAAAAGTTTAGATAATTTGACTCCCCTTCATTTTTCAGCACAATATGGTCATCTCAGTATTGTTGAGATTCTTATCAGTCATGGGGCTGAAGTAAATGGAAAAACCTTAAATAATTTGACTCCTCTTCATTATTCAGCGCAAAATGGTCATCTCAGTATTGTTGAGTATCTTATCAGTCATGGGGCTGAAGTAAATGGAAAAACCTTAAATAATTTGACTCCCCTTCATTATTCAGCGCAAAATGGCCATCTCAGTGTTACAGAGTTTCTAGTTAATCACGGAGCTGATGTTAATGGGAAAGGAGAAAAAAATGCTACTCCTCTTCATTTTTCAGGACAAAATGGTCATCTCAGTATTTGTGAGTATCTTATCAATCATGGGGCTGAGATAAATGGAAAAACCTTAGATAATTTGACTCCTCTCCATTGTTCAGCGCAAAATGGTCATCTCAGTATTGTTGAGTATCTTATCAGTCATGGGGCTGAAGTAAATGGAAAAACCTTAGATAATTTGACTCTCCTTCATTGTTCAGCGCAAAATGGTCATCTCAGTATTGTTGAGTATCTTATCAGTCATGGGGCTGAAGTAAATGGAAAAACCTTAAATAATTTGACTCCCCTTCATTATTCAGCGCAAAATGGCCATCTCAGTATTTGTGAGTGTCTGGTTAATCATGGAGCTGATGTAAATGCAAAAGCTGATAATAATATGACACCTCTTCATTTTTCTTCACAAAATGGTCATCTCAGTGTTTGTGAGTATCTTATCAATCATGAAGCTGAAGTAAATGGAAAAACCTTAGATAATTTGACTCCTCTCCATTTTTCTTCACAAAATGGTCATCTCAGTGTTTGTGAGTATTTATTGAATCATGGAGCTGATAAAAATACTAAAGATGAAGAAAACTATTCTCCTCTTCATTTTTCAGGACAAAATGGTCATCTCAGTATTTGTGAGTATCTTATCAATCATGGGGCTGAGATAAATGGAAAAACCTTAGATAATTTGACTCCTCTCCATTGTTCAGCGCAAAATGGTCATCTCAGTATTGTTGAGTATCTTATCAGTCATGGGGCTGAAGTAAATGGAAAAACCTTAGATAATTTGACTCTCCTTCATTGTTCAGCGCAAAATGGTCATCTCAGTATTGTTGAGTATCTTATCAGTCATGGGGCTGAAGTAAATGGAAAAACCTTAAATAATTTGACTCCCCTTCATTATTCAGCGCAAAATGGCCATCTCAGTATTTGTGAGTGTCTGGTTAATCATGGAGCTGATGTAAATGCAAAAGCTGATAATAATATGACACCTCTTCATTTTTCTTCACAAAATGGTCATCTCAGTGTTTGTGAGTATCTTATCAATCATGAAGCTGAAGTAAATGGAAAAACCTTAGATAATTTGACTCCTCTCCATTGTTCAGCGCAAAATGGTCATCTCAGTATTGTTGAGTATCTTATCAGTCATGGGGCTGAAGTAAATGGAAAAACCTTAAATAATTTGACTCCTCTCCATTGTTCAGCGCAAAATGGTCATCTCAGTATTGTTGAGTATCTTATCAGTCATGGGGCTGAAGTAAATGGAAAAACTTTAAATAATTTGACTCCCCTTCATTATTCAGCGCAAAATGGCCATCTCAGTATTTGTGAGTGTCTGGTTAATCATGGAGCTGATGTAAATGCAAAAACTGATAATAATATGACACCTCTCCATTTTTCTTCACAAAATGGTCACCTCAGTGTTACTGAGTATCTAATTAATCATGGAGCTGATGTTAATTCAAATGGAGAAAAAAATTCTACTCCTCTACATTTTTCAGCACAAAATGGTCATCTCAGTGTTACTGAGTATCTAGTTAATCATGGAGCTGATGTAAATGTAAAAAATGATAATAATATGACTCCTCTTCATTATTCTTCGGGAAATGGTCATCTCAGTGTTACTGAGTATCTTATCAATCATGGAGCTGATGTAAGTGTAAAAGGTGAAAAAAATTGGACTCCTCTATTTTTCTCAGCTTTAAATGGTCATCTCAGTGTTATAGAGTTTCTAGTTAATCATGGAGCTGATGTTAATGGGAAAGGAGTAAAAAATGATACTCCTCTTCATGCATCCTCACAAAAAGGCCACCTCAGTGTTACAGAGTATCTAATTAATCATGGAGCTGATGTCAATTCCACAGCTTCACTAAATGCCAAAGATATAAAATTCCTTCAAAATATTACTCCACTTCATTTATCGGCTTTATTTGGTCATCTCAGTGTTTGTGAGTGTCTATTGAATCATGGATCAGATGTTAATAGGAAAACCATAGGAAATTGGACTCCTCTTCATTTTTCGGCCATTGGCGGAGATCTTAGTGTTACAGAGTGTCTAATTAATCATGGAGCTGATATTAATGCCAAAGATGAAGAAAATAATTCTCCTCTACATTTTTCAGCTCAAAATGGACACCTCAATGTTACAAAATATTTATTGATTCACCCATCTGAAGTGAATGTAATTGGAGAAAAAAATATGACTCCTCTCCATTATTCATCCCAAAATGGTCATCTCAGTATTTGTGAGTATCTTTTAAATCATGGAGCTAATAATAATTTGAAAACTTCAAACAATTTTACTACTCTTCATTTATCAGCTTGTAATGGTCATCTCAGTGTTTGTGAATATCTGGTTAATCATGGAGCTGATATCAATGCAATAGCTGATAAAAATTTGACACCTCTCCATTTTTCATCTATAAACGGCCATCTCAACATTTGTGAATATCTAGTTAATCATGGAGCTGATATCAATGCAATAGCTGATGAAAATATGACACCTCTCCATTTTTCATCTCTAAACGGCTATCTCAGCATTTGTGAGTACCTGGTTAATCATGGAGCTGATATAAATGCGAAAACAATACAAAATGCTACTCCTCTTCATTTATCATCTCTAAATGGCCATCTCAACATTTGTGAATTTCTAGTTAATCATGGAGCTGATATAAATGCGAAAGCTAAAAGAAATATGACTCCTCTCCATTTGTCATCACAAAATGGTCATCTCAGTATTTGTGAGTGTCTGGTTAATCATGGAGCTGATATAAATGCAAAAGCTGATAATAATATGACACCTCTTCATTATTCTTCGGAAAATGGTCATCTCAGTGTTTGTGAATATCTTATCAATCATGGAGCTGATGTAAGTGTAAAAGGTGAAAAAAATTGGACTCCTCTTCATGCATCATCTATAAATGGTCATCTCAGTATTTGTGAATATCTGGTTAATCATGGAGCTGATATTAATGGAAAAACCTTGGAGAATTGGACTCCTCTTCATTATTCTTCGGAAAATGGTCATCTCAGTGTTTGTGAATATCTTATCAATCATGGAGCTGAAGTAAGTGTTAAAGGTGAAAAAAATTGGACTCCTCTTCATATTTCATCTCAGAATGGTCATCTCAGTGTTTGTGAATATCTGGTTAATCATGGAGCTGATATTAATGGAAAAACCTCAGATAATTGGATTCCTCTTCATTGTTCAGTTACAAACGGTCATCTCACTGTTTGTGAATATCTATTGAATCACGGGGCTGATATTAGTATAAAAAGTGATTACGGGCAAACTCCTTTGGAGTTAGCAATTCAACAACAAAAATCTAACATTGTTGAATTCTTCCTAAAAGCAGCAAAAAAATCTAAATAAACAAAAATTCATTTATTATTAATATGAAACAGAAAGAAAGCCCGAAACAAACAATTCTCACACATTCCAAAAACAAAGTAGTGATAGTAAATTATATTGAACAAGATGGTCAATTTTGGTTTGGACTCAGGATAATATAATTATCTTATGAATAAAGAAATCAAATGAACAAAATTATTAACCAATTATGAAATCCAGAAATTGGAAAACAAAATTGGGAGGGTTTTAATCATAGTATTGGGATGTTTTTTGGGGTTAAATATCAAAGTTGGGGAATAAATTGACTCATGTGAAATTCTTATAAAATTCAAATCTCGAAATGGACAAAAAATTGAAATAATATGGATTTGTGAATAGATTATTACCCCAAAAACTCCAGGAAAATTCAACCCAAAAAAGTTCTATTTGTGTTTTTTGGGAGTTTCTAACATCAATCAATAAAAACTGTTGTAAAAAACTGGGTAGTGTTCAATTCTCCTTCATTTTACTCAATTATCATAATAAATCATTCTTACATTGGACTGCTACTGAAATTAAAATTATGTCATGTTTATAAAGTGGCATTTTTTAAAATGGATTCACTCATTGAGGCTATCCTTCAACAATTATATTCAAACAAGCCCCAAGACATTGAAGAAGACATATTTTCTGCATCAGCTAAAGGAGATCTCTCAAGTGTAATATATTCTATAGAAAATGGAACAAATCCAAATGTAAAGTATGTAGCTAAACATGAGTCCGCTTTGATTGAAACCACATTTATCAATAAAACACCTCTCCATTTGTCATCTCTAAACGGCCATCTCAACATTTGTGAATATCTAGTTAATCATGGAGCTGATATCAATGCATTAGCTGATAAAAATATGACGCCTCTCCATTTTTCATCTCTAAACGGCTATCTCAGCATTTGTGAGTACCTGGTTAATCATGGAGCTGATATAAATGCGAAAACAATACAAAATGCTACTCCTCTTCATTTATCATCTCTAAATGGCCATCTCAACATTTGTGAATTTCTAGTTAATCATGGAGCTGATATAAATGCAAAAGCTGAAAGAAATATGACTCCTCTCCATTTGTCATCACAAAATGGTCATCTCAGTATTTGTGAGTGTCTGGTTAATCATGGAGCAGATGTTAAATCGAAAGCATTAGAAAACGCCACTCCTCTTCATTTGTCATCTCAAAATGGCCATCTAAGTGTTACTGAGTTTCTGGTTAAACATGGCGCTGATGTAAATGCAAGAGCTGAAAGAAATTTGACTCCTCTTCATGCATCATCTCTATACGGCCATCTCAGCATTTGTGAATATCTGGTTGATAATGGAGCTGATGTTAATTCAAAAACAATACAAAATGCTACTCCTCTTCATTTATCATCTCAAAATGGTCATCTCAGTGTTACTGAGTTCCTGGTTAATAAAGGATCTGGTTTAAATGCAAAAGCAAATGACAACATTTCTCCTCTTTATTTAGCAATATATAATGGTCATGTAAGTGTAATCGAGTATCTAGTGAATCATGGAGCTGATGTAAATGCAAAAGCTGAAAAGAATATGACGCCCCTTCATTTATCATCTCAAAAGGGTAATCTTAACATTTGCGAATACCTAGTTAATCATGGAGCTGATGTAAATGCAAAAGCTGAAAAAAATATGACTCCTCTTCATTTATCATCTCAAAATGGTCATCTTGGCATTTGTGAATACCTGGAAACACATGGAGCTGATATACATGCCAAAAATGACGAAAATGCTACTCCTCTTTATTTATCAGTTCAAGAGGGTCATCTCGACATTTGTGAGTACCTTGTAAATCGTGGAGCTGATATAAATGCGAAAACATTAGAAAATGCTACACATCTTCATGTATCATCTCAAAAGGGTCATCTCAGCATATGTGAGTATCTTGTAAATCATGGAGCTGATGTAAATGCCAAAACTATTCAAAATACTACTCCCCTTCATTTGTCATCTCAAAGTGGCCATCTCGGCATTTGTGAGTACCTGGTTAATCATGGATCTGACGTAAATGCAAAGGCTGAAAGAAATCTGACTCCTCTTCATTTATCATCTCAAAATGGTGATCTCAATGTAATTGAGTTCCTGGTTAATCATGGAGCAGATGTAAATGCAAAGGCTGAAAGAAATATGACTCCTCTTCATTTTGCTTCTCATGAAGGTCATCTCAGTATTTGTGAGTGTTTAGTTAGTCGTGGAGCCCATATCAATGCTAAAGGGTTAAATAATATGACTCCTCTACATTTATCATCTCTAAGGGGTCATCTCAAGATATGCAAATACCTAGTCAATCATGGAGCCGATATCAATATGGAAAATGGAAGTGGACTAACTGCTTTGGAATTAGCAATTGAAGGAGGTAATCATAAAATTGTTAAATTCTTCCATAGTTTTCTCCCTAAGACATAAACAAACCAATGAACATTGATTAATTGAACCCTCTCTAATAATTTTTGTGTCAGTTTTTTTGTTTCATAGATGATTCAACTAGACAATAGACCAAAAGTGCAACATGTCATTTTTAATGTTACATTTCGAATATCCTGAACAATGGAATACAATTAAACCACAAGACTTGGAAGAAGACATATTTACAGCCTCAACGAAAGGGAATCTCTTAAGAGTTATTAATTGTATTGAAAATGGAACAAATCCAAATGAAAAGTATGTTTCGAAAGATGAATCAGATTTATTTGATGCAATGTTTAACAACAGGACACCTCTTCATTGTTCATCGCTATATGGCCATCTCAACATTTGTGAATATCTTGTTAATCATGGAGCTGATGTAAATGCAAAAACTATACAAAATTATACACCCCTTCATTGTTCTGCTCTAAGTGGCCATCTAAACATTTTCAAGTATCTATTGAAACATGGATCAGATATTTATTCGAGAACTTTTCAAAATTACCTGCCTATTCATTTATCGGCTCTAAATGATCATTTAAGTGTTTCTGAATTCTTAGTTAATCATGGAACTGAAATTAATGCAAAATCCAAAGGAAATATGACTCCTCTTCATTTATCATCTCAAAATGGTCATCTCAATACTTGTGCGTATCTAATTAAAAATGGAGCTGATATCAAAGCGAAAACTGAAGAAAATATGACTCCTCTTCATTTATCATGTCAAGGTGGCCATCTCAATGTTTGTGCGTATCTGGTTAAAAGTGGAGCTGATATCAAAGCGAAAACTGAAGAAAATATGACTCCTCTTCATTTATCATGCCAAAGTGGCCATCTCAATGTTTGTGCATTTCTTGTTAAAAATGGAGCTGATATCAAAGCGAAAGGAATAGAAAATGCTACTCCTCTTCATTTATCATCTCAAAAGGGTCATCTCAGCATATGTGAGTACCTAGTTAAAAATGGAGCTGATATCACAGCAATAGATGAAAGAAATATGACTCCTCTTCACATATCATGTCAATGTGGCCATCTCAATGTTTGTGCTTTTCTTGTTAAAAATGGAGCTGATATCAAAGCGAAAGCAATACTAAATCTAACTCCTCTTCATTTATCATCTCAAAACGGCCATCTCAACATTTGTGAGTATCTGGTTAAAAATGGAGCTGAAATTCATGCAAAAACCAAAGGAAATATAACTCCTCTTCACATATCATGTCAAAGTGGCCATCTCAATGTTTGTGAGTATTTAGTTAAAAATGGAGCTGATATCAAAGCAATAGCCGAAGGAAATATGACTCCTCTTCATTTATCATGTCAAAGTGGCCATCTCAATGTTTGTGAGTATTTAGTTAAAAATGGAGCTGATATCAAAGCGAAAGCATTACAAAATGCTACTCCTCTTCATGTATCATGCCAAAATGGTCATCTCAACATTTGTGAGTATCTGGTTAAAAATGGAGCTGATATAAATGCAAAAGCCAATGAAAATATGACTCCTCTTTATCTATCAGCTCTATATGGTCACTTGAGTGTTATAGAGTATCTTGTTAATCATGGAGCTGAAATAAATATTAAAGCCGAAAGAAATCTGAGTCCTCTCCATTTGTCATGTCAAAAAGGTCATCTCAGCATTTGTGAGTTCCTTGTTAATCATGGAGCTGATATAAATGCGAAAGCTGATGCAAATATGACCCCACTTTATCTATCAGTTCAAAATGGCCATCTCAGTGTAATCAAGTATCTTGTTGAACATGGAGCTGATATCAATGCGAAAGCAGAAAGAAATCTGACACCTCTTCACATGTCATCCCTTAATGGTCATCTAAACATTTGTGAGTATCTAGTTAATCATGGAGCTAATATCAAAGCGAAAACATTACAAAATATGACTCCCCTTTATCTATCAGTTCAAAATGGTCATCTTAGTGTAATCGAGTATCTAGTTAATCAAGGATCTGATATAAATTCTAAAACTGAAAAGAATTTGACTCCTCTTCACATGTCATCTCAAGATGGTCATCTCAACATTTGTGAGTATCTAGTTAATCATGGAGCTAATATCAAAGCGAAATCATTAGATAATGCTACTCCTCTTCATATGTCAGTTCAAAATGGTCATCTCAATGTTATCGAGTATCTAGTAAATTGTGGATCTGATATAAATGCAAAAGATGTCAACAATTTTACTCCTCTTCATTTATCATCTCAAAATGGTCATCTCAACATTTGTGAGTACCTTGTTAATCATGGAGCTAATGTCAAAGCGAAAACATTAGATAATGCTACTCCTCTACATTTATCATCTCAACTAGGAAGTGTCGGAATTTGTAAATGTCTAGTGAATCATGGAGCTGATATAAATGCAAAAGCTAATGAAAATTTTACTCCTCTTCATTTATCATCTCAAAATGACCATTTAAGTGTTACCGAATATTTAGTTAATAATGGCGCTAATATAAAAGCAAAAGCTGAAAAAAATAAGACTCCTCTTCATTTGTCATCTCAAAATGGTCATATCGGTGTTGTTAAGTACCTAGTTAATCATGGAGCAGATATAAATGCAAAATCCATAGAAAATGAAACTCCTCTTCATAGCTCATCTCTGAATAACCATCTCAGTGTTGTTGAGTACCTAGTTAATCATGGAGCGGATGTAAATGCAAAAACCATGGAAAACATGACTCCTCTTCATTGCTCATCTCAATACGGCTATCTCAATGTTACTGAGTTCCTAGTGAATCATGGAGCTGATATAAATGTGAAAACATATCAAGAATTAACTCCTCTTCATATATCAGCTCTTAATGGCCATCTAAGTATTTGTGAATGTCTGGTGAATCATGGTGCTGATATAAATGCAAAAGGCCAACAAAATATGACTGCTCTTCATGCATCATCTCAAAATGGCCATTTCAACATTTGTAAATACCTGGTTAATCATGGAGCTGATATAAATGCAAGATCCAAAGAAAATATGACTCCTCTTCATTATTCAACTTGTATGGGTCATCTCAACATTTGTGAATTCTTAGTGAATCATGGTGCTAATATCCATATCAAAAATGCATTTGGACAAACTCCTATGGAGTTAGCAATTCAACAAGGAAATTATTACATGTATGCTTTCTTACTTATTCTGGCAACAAGACTTAAATAAACCAATGGACTTTGATTTATATATTAAACAGAAAGAAAGCACAAAACAAACAATTCGAATGGAAAAAAATGATAAGATGATTTCTTCTGAAAGATACACATCATATGATCGCCTTGCGAGAAATTATCACCATCCTTCGTATAGAGACAGTTTTGTTAACCATTACGACGAGTTATTTCGGTTTAATTTAGCTTTCCATGAGTTAAACCATCCTGCTCCACCAAAAAGGAGCAAATTGATGTCAATCAATCCTCCAGAAACACTTCAAAGCACTAAACTCACTAGAACGATGAGTGCTAGTATATATTTAATTATATTTTCTCAAAGTATAAAGCTATTGTCGAAATAAATTAGAATTATAAAAGCCCCGGATTTTAAAAGAAAAAATAGCTCACCATTCATATAAACCTATATTTGTTGAAGAATTGACTATCTTTACCTAATAGGAATATAACAATTTAAATATTACATTCTATCCAACTTTACGCCATTTCGTAAAGTTCATAATAATTTGAAATATAACGATTAAATGGGTAATTTGTTTACAGATTTGGCCCATTTTCATTTCATTTAATCTTGTTGGATTAAATAAAATGAAACTGTTTTTTATGAGAGCTTAAAACAATATTCCAAATCAAAACCAATTTACTGCAATGATGTAAGCCAATGTGATTGAATTAGATTTATACATGACTGGCGCGGTCTTCAACTTCAATAAAAAATAGTCACTTTTGATTAATCAAAACAATAATGTGGTAAGAGAAAAAGGGTCAAAGTGACACTTATCGGCCCGATCAATAAATATTTCAATTATTTTTAAAACGATTATTTTTATTTTCAAGATAGGAAGACTTCCTTTATTCCAAAACCCCAAGA
>Ga0074193_1000532_pt1 | contig 60677 bp, 49 predicted proteins | sample EPASupsiteHSE605_FD_64523 | JGI IMG/M metagenome (GOLD analysis project Ga0074193, IMG submission 64523) | Bioremediated contaminated groundwater from EPA Superfund site, New Mexico - Sample HSE6-05 | ecosystem: Environmental > Aquatic > Deep subsurface > Groundwater > Contaminated ...
CAAGCACGCCGATAGCGAGGCTGCCGTTGGTTTCGACCAGGACCGTGGCCCCGGCGTCGGCCAGACGCGCGGCCAGGGCCGGCGTGTCGGGAGCGAGCAACGGTTCGCCGCCGGTCAGTTCCACCAGCGGCAGCCCGTGGGCAAGAAGCGCCCCGGCCGCCGCTTCCACGGTCATTTCCGCATAGGAATCGCCGGCGTAGAGCGTGTCGCACCAGGAGCAGGCCAGATTGCAGCCGGACAGGCGCAAAAAGGCGCAGGGCCAGCCGGCAAAACCGGACTCGCCCTGGATGCTGCAAAAAATCTCGTGGACCCTAAGACTCATGCGTCTTCCGTGTAGCTGGCCGAAAGTCCCCGGCTCTCCACCACCGTGACCCGGGCCACGCGCACCCGGCCATCGGCCAGCCGGTCGCGCAATTGCCCGAAAATCCAGGCGGCCAGGACCTCGGCCGTTGGCGGCGACAGTTCCGGACGGTCGTTGAGGCAGGCATGGTCGAGCCCCTCAAAGGCCGCATCGAGAGCGGCCCGCACATCCAGGAAGTCCGCCACCATGCCATCCACCAGCGATGCGGCGGCCAGCTCGGCCGTGACCTCGAAATTGTGCCCGTGCATCCGGGCGCAGGGCCCGGAATGTCCGGGCAGACGATGGGCGGCGCTGAACGAGGCCGCAACGGTTATGGCATAGGAGCCGGACATGGGGTTCTCCCTGGTCGTTGAATATCGGAGCCGGGAAAGGTAGGAAGGCTTTTTGCCCTTGTCAATGAACCCATGACAACCACGGCCCCGACCGGCCGTCAAGGAGCAGGCCATGGCCGCAACCAACGCCACGCCCAAGGACGACACCAGCGATCTGAAAACCCTCGGCCAGGGCGCGACCCAGTATCCCCGCACCGTCAGCCCCGGGCTGCTGGAGACGTTTCCCAACGCCTTCCCCGGCCGGCATTATGCCGTGAGCTTTTGCAGCGAGGAGTTCACCAGCCTGTGCCCGAAAACCGGCCAGCCCGACTTCGGCGCCATCACCATCCGCTACGTGCCGGACGCCCGCTGCATCGAGTCCAAGTCGCTCAAGCTCTACCTGTTCAGCTACCGCGACGAAGGCGCCTTCATGGAAACGCTGACCAATCGCATCCTCGACGATCTGGTCGCCGCCTGCCAGCCCCTGGAAATGGAAGTGACCGGCGACTTCGCCGCCCGCGGCGGCATCACCATTTCGGTGACGGCGCGGCATAGGAAGGAGTAACGACAGAACTCCGGGGGGAAACGCTTTTTTAGAAGCGTTTTCTCCCAGGCCCCACCTTTGGCATGCGGTTACAGCGGACAGGCAGGGGCACGGCTACGCCACAGGGTATCAGGCGCGGCCTGCGGATTCGCCGATTTTTTTCCGCCAGGGCCGCACGCGCCGCAGCCAGCCGGCCAGGGCCAGCCGACGCCGGGGTGCGGCCCGGGCATGGTCGCGCTGCCAGATGCGCAGGAACCATGCCCCCCAGAGCACCAGACCGGCATTGTAGTTGAGCCACAGCAGAAACAGCACGGCGCCGCTCAGGGAACCGTAGACCATGTGATACCGGGGCAGCCTGGCCACCACCCCGACGAAAAGCAGGCTGACCCCGTAGGCGGCCATGGCCAGAACGGCGCAAAGGCCGAGCATGGCCCGAAGCGGCCGCCGGCCGGGCAGAAAAAGCAGATAGACCGCGTAAAAAAGCCCGGTCAGGCAGGCCACGCCCCAGGCTGCGGACAGTTCGCGAAAAAGGCTTCCCGGCGGACTCAGGCGCGGCAGGTGGGCGCAAAAAAGCACGCCCGACACGGCCACGACAAAAAGCGTCCCGGCCACGGCTCCCCGCAAGACCCCGGCCAACCGGCCCGGCCATGTCCGGACCGCCGGCCGGGACTCCCGCCAGGGCAGAGCCAACGCCCGCCGCAGTTCCCCGATGAAAAGCCACGACGACCACAGGATAAACAGCACGCTCTGCCAGGTCATGCCCGGCGAAGCCCACACCAGCCGGCGCACCCGCCTGACCAGCACCTCGTCGATAAACGGCGCGGCATCGGCCAACTGGCGGCGCAACAGCATCTGGGCCGACCAGCTTTCCCCGGCCACGGCTCCGTACAGGACAATCATCAAAAACAGCAGCGGAATGGCAGCGAGCAAGGCGTAAAAAGCCAGGGCCGCCGCCTGGGACGGCCCGCCGGCCTGGAAAAAAGCCGCAAGCGAAGCTGCCGCGGCCAGACGAAGGCCGTGCGCCAACCGGCCGAACCGCGCCCGCGCCGACCGCATCACCGGGATGTGGCTCCGGCCAGCCGCCGGATCCGGAAAAGCGGCCGCGCCACCGGGTTTTCCCGGGTGCAGTCGTAAAATTGACGCAGGAAGGCCGGCCGGGGCAGGGCTGCCGGCCGCCGGCAACGGACCGGCAGGATCGGGAAGAATGCTGTACATGCCTGCATACGGCCTGGGTACTCCGTTTGCCCGCCCGGGAAAAGACTACTGCCGCCTGGAACAAAATCTGCAAAAATGGCTGCGGATATCCAGGAGGTTGCCATGTTTTCGCCAAGCATCCATGTGGAATGCATCGTTTTTTCAGAACAGGCCGAATGCGCCTGGGGCGAGGAGGACGTCAAAACCCCGACAGACGAAGGCGCGCCGGTGCAGGAGGAAGAGGAAGATTTCCTGGCATTCTGCCGCCGTTCCCTCTGGTAGGGCGGCATACTGGCGTCGATTGGCCGCCAACCGCAACCCTTTTAAAAGGCAGGAAAATCGCCAGGAACAGCCCTGGATTCCGGGGCGGCTTGGCAGAAATGCCGCTTCCCGTTACAACGCAACGGCTGCCCGGCGCGTAACCAACGCGCAAAAGTTGCGTCGCAAACAGGGAGGAAGCATGAAACGTCTGTTGTGTATCCTGGCGCTTTTCGCCTTTGCCCTGACGGCCATGGGCTGTCCGCCGCCCAGGCGGCCTGGCCCGCCGCCGCCTCCGGTCCTCCTGCCGGCTCCGGGTCATCCCCACCCGCCAGGACCCCCGGGGCCGCCGCCCGTACGCCCGTATTAGGCGGACGTACCTTCGTCGGATCGTTGTCGGGAAAACCGGCCACAGCCGGTTTTCCCGACCGCCGCAGGGCCATTGCCGCATTCTCCCCGATGCCAAAGAACAAAGAGGCGTCGGCGATGCGCCGTCAGGCCGAAGCGTAGCGCGGCAGGGCCGGTTCGCGTTCGGCCACCAGATCTGCGGCCAGGGCGTCGCAATAGCCGCACTCCCGGCAACGCCGGGAACAGCCATTGGTCCTGGCAAAAAACTCCTCCGGAATGGCGGTGTTGTCGATCCACAGCCGGCCGGACAGAATTTCCTGGGTATCGAGCAGCCAGGCCAGATTGCCCGCAAACGCCCCTTCCAGATAGGCCGACACGATGGCCGCCAGTTCGGCCGCCGGCCGGGTACGGCCGCAGATCTTCATGAAATCCGCAATCCCCTCCAGCCGGCACACATCCTCGGGGCGCACGAACGGCGAGGCCAGCATCCGGCCGGGATGGTCGGCAAACGAACGCAGACAGCCCAGATCGCGGTTGATGTCCGGGCCAAGCGGACAGGAGGCCAGCCGGGACAGGGCGATGTGGGCGTCGTGGGCAGTCTTGAACGGGCAGGCGTACAGACAGCCCTCGTTGGCCATGAGGCCAAGCTGCAAATCGGGCCAGGAGCGCTGAAGCTTTTCCCGCAGCCCGGCCAGCCGCCGCGTGTCGCGGTTGCAGTCCCGGTCGAGGATCAGGCATTCGGGAAACCCGAAACGGGTGTCGGCCACGGCGTCGAGCATGGCGGCAATGCGCGCAAACTCGTCCAGGCGGAAATTGATGCTCGGGATGGCCGACAACGCCCCGGCCACGTCCGGAGCCTCGTCGGAAATGGCCGTCAGCAGGTAGTGGTCGGCATAGACGATGCCGGTAATGGCCTCGGCCGCCAGATACCCTTCCAAAAGCAGGATCAGGTCGCGCAGTCCGTCGCCGGCCAGCAGTTCCGGCGCGTGGAAGGCGGCGTTCAAAAGGCCCAGGCGCGGCACGTCGGGCAGCGCCCGCAGGCCTTCGGCCAGTTCCTGGGGCGAGGCGTCCCCGATCCCCGGCAACCGGCCGTCCGGAGTGTCCGGGCCAAGGCGAAAATACACGGCCGACAGCGCATCCCGGTGCGCGGCGAGCAGGGCCGCGTAGGCCGGCTCCGGCACGAACGGAACCTCGAAACGCATAATTCGCTCCTTGCAGGCCACACCCTGTCGAAAGTGCAGCATATTCAAGATAGCCCGGGCGATCGCCAGCCGCAACACAAAATCGTTTTTCCTGTCAGCCCGGGCGGCGACAGCGGACGGCCATGACACGATTCTCCATGCTGTGCCGTCCGGGCGGGGAAAAGTCAAACCCCGACCCTCTTGCCTTTGCGGACAATGACCTTATGTTCCACCCTTGCCGCGACGGCGTTTGGAGGCATGGATGACCGAGGCTCCCCATATTCACATCGAAGGCGCTCGCCAGCACAACCTCAAAGACCTGACCTTGGACATTCCCCGCGACAAGCTGGTGGTGGTGTGCGGCCCGTCGGGATCGGGCAAGTCCACCCTGGCCTTTGACATCATCTATGCCGAGGGCCAGAGGCGCTACGTGGAATCCCTGTCCGCCTACGCCCGCCAGTTCCTGCCCCAGATGGACAAGCCGCAGGTGGACAAGATCGAGGGGCTTTCCCCGGCCATCTCCCTGGAACAGCAGACCGCCACCCGCAATCCGCGTTCGACGGTCGGCACGGTGACGGAGATCTACGATTTCCTGCGCGTCTTTTTCGCCCGCCTGGGCAAACCCCACTGCCCGAACTGCGGCGAGCCCATCACGGCCCGCACGGCCGATGAGATCATCAGCGACATCCTGGCCTTTCCCGAAGGCTCCAAGGTGCTCCTGCTCGCCCCGCTGGTCGAGCACCAGAAAGGCGCCCATGCCGACCGCCTCAAAAAGCTCAAAAGCCAGGGCTTTGCCAGGGTGCGCGTGGGCGGCGCGGTGGTGCCCCTGGAGCCGCTGCCGGAACTGGAAAAAAACAAGCGCCACAGCATCGATCTGGTGGTGGACCGGCTGGTGATCAAGGACGGCATCCGTTCGCGCCTGTCCGATTCCGTGGAACTGGGACTGGCCCAGGGCGACGGCCGGCTCTACGTCGCGGACCACGAGGGCAGGGCCAAGGACCGCGTGTTCTCCACGGCCTCCTCCTGCCCCGCCTGCAAGATCAGCGTGCCGAGCCCCTCGCCCCAGATTTTTTCCTTCAACAGTCCCCAGGGCGCCTGCCCGGCCTGCTCGGGCATCGGCGCGGTGGAGTATTTCGAACCCGCCCTGCTTGCGCCCAACAAGGGCCTGTCCCTGGCCGACGGCGGCATTTTGCCCTGGAAGAGCGAACGGGCCCTGGCCCGGTACGCCAAACGGTTGGAGGACCTCGGCGCACGGCATGGCTTCACGCTTCGCACCAGACTGGCCGATTTTTCCGAGCCCGCCTGGCAGGCCCTGTTTTACGGCGACAAAGCCTTTGGCTGGGACGGCGTGGTCAATCTGCTGGAGCACGGCCAGTCTTTCGGATCGGTGTGGCGCGACGAGCTGGCCCGCTACCGCCAGTCGCGGCCCTGCCCGACCTGCCAGGGGGCGCGGCTGCGCCCGGAATCGCTGGCTGTACGGGTGTTCGGGCAAAACATCTTCCAGTTCTGCTCCATGCCCATCGACCGGGCGCTGTCCTGGCTGTCGGACCTGGACTTCACCGGGGCCGAAGCGGTTATCGCCGAGCCGCTGCTCAAGGAACTGACCCACCGCTTGAAGTTTCTTTCGGGCGTCGGGCTCGAGTACCTGTCGCTGTCGCGCAACATGGCCACGCTGTCCGGCGGCGAGGCCCAGCGCATCCGGCTGGCCGGCCAGCTCGGCTCGGGCCTTGTCGGCGTCACCTACGTTCTGGACGAGCCGAGCATCGGCCTGCATCCCCGGGACAACGACCGGCTGCTCGGCACCCTGCGCCAACTGCAAGGCCGGGGCAATACCGTGCTCGTGGTCGAGCACGACGATGCGACGATCCGCAGCGCCGACCACGTGGTCGAACTCGGCCCGGGTTCGGGCCGGCTCGGCGGCGAGGTGGTCTATCAGGGGTCTGTTGCGGGCATGCTGGCCGCGCCGGGTTCGCTGACCGGCAAGTATCTGCGCGGCGAGGTCCACGCCCCCCGTCCCGAAACGCGCCGCCAGGGCCGGGGCGAACTGGTGCTGCGGGGCGTTTCCACCAACAATCTCAAGAACATCGACGCCGTCATTCCGCTTGGCTCCCTGGTGTGCGTCACGGGCGTGTCGGGATCGGGCAAAAGCTCCCTGGTCATGGATTCGCTGTACAAGCATCTGGCCCTGGCCAAGGGCATCAAGGTGGATGCGCCGGGGACCATTGCCGGCCTCGAGGGCGCGGAGCAGATCGAAAAGATCGTCAGCATCGACCAGACGCCCATCGGCCGCACGCCGCGCTCCAATCCGGCCACCTACACCAAGATTTTCGATGAGATCCGCGAAATCTTCACCACCACCCCGGACGCCAAGCGGCGGGGTTTCAAGCCCGGCCGTTTCAGCTTCAACGTCAAGGGCGGCCGGTGCGAGGCCTGCGGCGGCGACGGCCAGATCCGGGTGGAGATGCATTTCCTGCCGGACATCTACGTCACCTGCGAGGTCTGCGGCGGCCTGCGCTACAACCGCGAGACGCTGGACGTGCGCTACAAGGGCCTCAATATCGCCGAGGTGCTCGATCTGACCGTGCGGCAGGCCCGGGAGTTTTTCGAGAACTATCCCGTGCTCGACCGGCGGCTGGCCGTGCTTGAGGAAGTGGGCCTGGAATACCTGCACCTGGGCCAGCCGGCCACCACCCTGTCCGGCGGCGAAGCCCAGCGCATCAAGATCTCCCGGGAACTTGGCAAGCGCAGCCTGCCCGGGGCGCTCTACATCCTCGACGAGCCGACCACGGGCCTGCACATGCAGGAGGTGGGCAAGCTCATTGTGGTGCTGCACCGGTTGGTGGAAAAAGGGGCCAGCGTGGTGGTCATCGAGCACAACACCGACGTGGTGGCCGCTTCGGACCATGTCATCGACCTCGGCCCGGGCGGCGGCGAGGCAGGCGGGCGCATCGTGGCCAGCGGCACGCCCGAGGAACTCAGGGCCAATCCGGATTCGGTGACCGGGCGTTTCCTGACGCTTGACCGCTAGGGTCTGTTCACAATTGATGCGATGGGGAAGATCCTCCGGCGGCCGGGGGGCATCATGCCCCCCGATCCCCCTGGACGGAAAACAAATTTTTCCTCATGGCGTAGCCGTCATATGGCTTTCCGCCGGGGAGGGTCCGGGAAGGGATCATCCCCTCCCGGCGGGGCCCGGGGCAGCGCCCCGGTTGCTCTTTCTGTTCCCTCACAAATACAGTTCCGGTTCCCTGCGTTCCTGGCAGGCGGCGCACAGGCGATCGGCTATGGCCAGCACGCGTTCGTCGTGCATCTGCCGCGCACCGGTTGTGCAGATTTTGACGCAGGCGTGGCACCGGACGCAACGCTCGGACCTCGTCGCCACCGCCTCGCCCACGGCAATGGCGCCAACGGGACAGACGCTGGCGCAGCGGCCGCAACGCACGCAGGTCTCGTCCGACGATTCGGGCGAAACAGCCAGAGCAGGCCCGCGCGCCTTGTAGGGGTGGTTTCCCGGCACGGCCACCCGGGGCGCAGGCGAAAGCAGCGATACGTCCCGGAGTTTGCAGGCCACACGCCGGCCAAAGGCCCTGGCCTGTTCCAGATCGGCCGCATCGGGCCGGCCCACGGCAATGGGCCGGTCGCTGCTGGAGAAGGAATGCTCGCCGATGAAGGCTCCGGCCGCCACCGGGGAAAATCCCCGGGCCAGGGCCAGATCCCAAAGCTCCAGCAGGGCGTCGTCATAGGCCCTGTTGCCGTAGACCACGACCACGACGGCCGGCGCGCCCCGGCCGTCCACCCGGCCAAAACGCGCCACGGAGTCGGCCGGCAACCGGCCGGCGTAGACCGGAGCGCCGATCAGGGCCAGGCAGTCTGGCGCAATGTCAAAGCTTTCCTGTGCCGCGCCGGGTTTGGTCAGGTCGACGATTTTCGCCGCCTGCGCCCCAATGCCGTGGGAAACAGCATTGATCACGGCGCGGGTCGTGCCGGTCGGCGAAAAACAGATGAGCGTGTTTTCCCGCATCAAGCCCTCCTACAGATCTTCATTCTTGCCATCCTTGCCATCCTTGCCGGTCATCCATTTGGTAATAGGGTTATCCTTCCCGGGATGGCGCTCCTGGTAATTCTTCGCCCGCCGGTTGAAGTACAGCAGGATGACGAAGCCGAAAGCGATCAGCACGAGCAGGAACATGCCATTGCTCATAAGGGCCTCCTCGGGGATGGACCGCACATTCAGGGCAACGATACCATCAAATACATACGTCCTGCCGCCGGACTTGTACAGGCCCGGACATCGCCCCGCCGCGTTGGAGTTGCCGATTCGCCACAAAACGGCGCCGTTCCTTGCCTACCCCTATGCGTTCGCAAGCGCCCGCATGACCATGGGGTAGTGCGCCTCGTTCGGGGCAAGCACCGGGTCCCGGGCCACGGCTTGGCACAGGGCGGCATAGGCCTGCTCCCCGTCCTGGGCATCGGCCTCCGCCTGGCGCACGGCGCACACCACCAGCCGCCGGGGTTCCATGGAGAGACCGGGATTCCCCGACAAGCCATAGAGCGTCATATAAAAAGGAGTCCTCCTGCGTAAGGCGAAGGACTGCAAAGGATCAGGCGTCATCATGTAGCCGAGGATCTGATAGTCCGTTGAATGATACTGCACGTGCAGACAGTTGTGCCAACGAAAGAGAATGCCGCCAAACCCCAGCGGAACCCCGTCGACAACAAGCCTCCCCGAAACCTGAAGCCCTCCCTCGAACTGGCCGCCTATGGCGGCGGCTCCTTTCCAGAGGGTTTCGGATATGCCGTCCTGGCAATAGAGGCTGTAGACGCCAACAACCGTCCGGTGCAGTTCATACAGATACTTATCCTGATTCTGCTCGGCCAGGCGTTCCAGCGCCGCAGCATCGTGGGCAGGGAAGGCAAATGCCGCGCAACTGCGCGAGTGGTGTTTGTTCTTGAGAATCTCGCAGGAAAACGCCGACGCGGACGGGCTGATCCCCTCATCCACGAACAGCGTCGGCGAAACCTGGAAAAACGCGGCATAGTTGTCCAGCCGGTTGGCCGGAATGCCGGAACGGATATCCTCGTTGACGGTATTGCTGCTTTTGGGCAGCCCGCAGGCGGCCCAATGCTTGTTGGCGGCGATATGGCCCGGGCCAAGTTTCGCCCCCCAGGCCACGCCGGCCAGTTTGAGGGCCATGTAGAGCTTTTCGCCGCTCCCGCCGGCCCGGACATTTTTCGGTCTGCCCTGCGGCATGCTGCAACCTCCTGGCCGCCAACGACCCGTACGGCCCGGATCTGCCCTGCAGCCGGCCTTGAGGCCGCCCTGCCGCAACCCGATGGCCGTGGCGTTTGAAACAAATATTTGCGTTTTTTTTGATATCAAAAAAACCAAATAAAAAGTCTAGAAAAAAATCAACCCTTTCGTATTATCCGACAGGAAAATTACTCTATAATCACAACATATAGAAAATTATATAACTATAAAAAGCATCAGAAACAAGCACAGTCGAAACGTCACAGCCCCAATCGGACCTGTTGGCAATACAGCGGCAGTGGTTGGCGTACTGCGGTCTGTTCCGCCGCTTTTCTCAATTCTTTCTCTGGTTCGAAGGAGACTTCCATGCGCCGTATGGGCATCAACGAAGTGCTGACGCTGGCCGTCATTGCTTCACTCTTTATTGGCATAGCTTCCCTCATAGGCTACGCCACGACATCGACGTACAAAATCTCCACGGCTCTTGAGGAGAAATCCCTGCTGCAAAGCGCCAAAAGCATGGCCGGCACCTTGGAGCTCTACATCGACAATGCCGCAGACCAAGCCGAGAATCTCGCCACCCTGCCTGCCGTTATCGAAGCCTTGCAAGGCAAATCGGAACGGGCGCAAAACATGCTCAATATTTATATTGCCAATTCCGAAACACTTTTTTCAGCCGTCGTCATCGGCCCGGACGGCGCCCCCGCGGCGGCAACGCTGAAAAACGGTTCTCCCCCGGAGAAGTCCTACGCCGACCGGGAATATTTCAAGGCCATCCTGGGCGGCCGGAAAAGCTTCGTGAGCAAAACCATCCTGCAAGACAAAAGCGCCGGCATCCTGATGTTCGTCGCGGCCCACGCCGTCGTCGGACCGGACGGGAAAACCCTCGGCATGGTCATCGTCTGCCCCCTCTGGGACAGCTTTACGAAAAAATTCCTCGACCCCCTACGGTTTGGCGAATCCGGCTACGGTTTCATGCTCGACGGGGAAGGCAACATCATCGCCCATGCCATGGACAAATCCCTGCTCCTGAAGCAACTGCCCGACCGGAGCATTGCCCAATACGCCCTGGATCTCAAAAACGGCGTCATGAACTACGAATACAAGGGACAAAGAAAATACATGGCCGTGGCCGAAGTGCCGCAAACAGGCTGGCTTGTCTGCATGAGCGCCGTCGAGGCGGAGATGGCCGCCCTGGCCGCCGGGCAACGCAATGTCCTGATCATCGTGGGTCTGGTCGTGCTTGTCTGCGTCGCGGCCATCATCATCCTGTTTAACCGGGTGGTGGTGCTCTCGCCGCTGACGGCCATCAGCCGCTTCACCGAACGGGTGGCGGCCGGCGATCTGACGGCCCGGCTGTCGGGGCGATTCCGTTTCGAACTCGCCGGCCTGGCGCACAATCTCGAAGGCATGGTGGCTGAACTCAAGACCAAGCTCGGCTTTGCCGAAGGCGTCATGAACGGCATTCCCACCCCGTGCGGCATCGTCGGCCCGGACCACAACGTGGTGTGGGTCAACAAACAGATCTGCGACCTCCTGGAAAAACACGCCGCGCCCGAAACCTACAAGGGACAGCGCTCCGGCCAGTTTTACGCCAACGACGCCAGCCGCGAAACCGGCTCCGACCAGGCCCTTCGGGAGCGCCGCGTCATTTCGGCTCAAAACGAATTCGTCACCCCGTCCGGGAACAAGCTGCATGTCAACGTCGTCACCACGCCGTTCTATGACATGGACAACAACCTGCTCGGCTCCATATCCTTCTGGCTGGACCAGACCGAAGCCCATACCCAGCAGCAGCGCATCGCCGCCCAGAACGCCCTGATGGCCGACACGGCGGCCAAGGCCACAACGACGTCCGAACGCATGGCCTCGGCCGCCGAACAACTCTCGGCCCAGATCGACCAGGCCAACCAGGGCAGCCAGGAACAAAACAACCGCGTCCAGGACACGGTCGCGGCCGTGGAAGAGATGAACGCCACCATCCTCGAGGTGGCCAAAAATGCCGGCGACACCGCCCAAAACGCCGAAGCCGCCCGGGCCAAGGCCAGGGAGGGCGCACAACTGGTGGTCCAGGTGGTCAATGCCGTGGGTTCGGTGCGCGACGCCGCCACACGGGTCAAGGGCAACATGCATGCCCTGGGCGACAAGGCCCAGGGCATCGGCGCGGTCTTAAACGTCATCTCGGACATCGCCGACCAGACCAACCTGCTGGCGCTTAACGCCGCCATCGAGGCGGCCCGGGCCGGCGAGGCCGGGCGCGGCTTTGCCGTGGTGGCCGACGAGGTGCGAAAACTCGCCGAAAAAACCATGCACGCCACCAAGGAAGTCGGAGACGCCATCTCCGGCATCCAGCGCGGCACAGCCGAAACCGTGGCCATGTTCGACCAGGCCGCCGTGGCTGTGGAGCAGGCCACGTCCCTGGCCGAAAAATCCGGCTCCGCGCTGACCGAAATCGTGGCGGTGGTCGAAGCCGCCGGCGATCAGGTCCGGGCCATCGCCACCGCTGCCGAGCAGCAATCCGCCACTTCCGAGGAAATCAACCGGTCCATAGAGTCCATAAGCCGCATCGCCTCCGAAACCGCGTCGGCCATGCAGGAATCCACCCAGGCCGTTGCCGATCTGGCCACCCAGGCCCATGACCTGCGCATGCTGGTGGCCGACATCCAGGGCGGGGACAAGGCCGCCCTCCCCGCCTGAGGCCATGGCGCCGGCCTGCTCCGCCAGCGCCTGTTTCCCGCCAACTTCGCCATAACCCGAGGAGGCGACCCGGCCACACCGCGCAACCCGGACCGTTGGCCAATGCCCCTCCCTGGGCGGCTGCCGGCCCATTCGCCTTTTCCCCTCCCCCTCCCTGGGCGGCTGCCGGCCCATTCGCCTTTTCCCCTCCCCCTCCCCTGGCCATCCCCGGCCGATCAGGAGGGCAGCGTATTCCCCTCGCTTTTCCCATTGCCACAATTCGTGATTTTCGAGTAACCTGGCGCAACTTTTCCACGATCGGCGTTACGACCCGACCAGGCTGTCCCAACCGCGGGCCTTGCGCTCCGGACGACGGCCAGGACGGTTTGCCGCCGCAACACCCATGCCAACGGAGGGCGCCCATGCGCAAGGCCAGCGTCAATACGGTGCTAACCCTGCTTGTAGCCGGCTCTGTCCTGGCTGCCATTGTCGTGCTGGTCGTCTACGTGTCGCGCTCCTCCTTTGACATGGCCACAAAACTGCAGGAATCCTCGCTGCTGCAATTGGCCCAATCCTCCAGCCGCACCCTGGAACTCTATCTTGAAGATGCGGCCGACGTGGCCCGGGCCCTGTCCACCCAGGACGCCGTGGTGGCCGGTCTGGCCGGCGATGCGCCGCGGGCCAGGGAGCGTTTCCGCAACTACATCGAAAGTTACAAACAGTATTGGGCAATCTTCGCTTTCGACCAGACAGGCAAGGTGGTGGCCGGCTACAATGCCAAGATGGAAGACATGGCCGGCGGCAGCCGGGCCGACCGGGATTACGTCAAGGGCATCCTGGCCGGGCAGGACATGGTCTTCACCAACCGGGTGCTCAGCGCCAAAACCGGCGACATTCTCATCTTCGTGGTCTCCAAGGCCGTACGCGGCCCTGACGGCAGGCTGCTCGGCGGCGTGGCCGTGTGCCCCAAATGGAACGTCTTCACCAAGGGATTTGTCGATCCGTTGCGGTTTGGCCAGCGCGGCTACGGCTTCATGCTCGACGACGCCGGCACGGTCATCGCCCATGCCACGGACAAGGAGTTGCTGCTCAAGAACATGGCCGATCTGGATTTCATCAAAAAGGCCCTGGCCCGGAAAGACGGGCTGTTACGCTACGAGTGGCATGGCGAGCAGAAATTCATGGCCATTGCCCGGGTTCCGACCACCAACTGGCTGATCTGCATGACCGCCTACGAATCCGAGATGACCGCCACAGCGGTCGGCCAGCGCAATACGCTCATGCTCATCGGCGTCCTGATGCTGGTGGCCGTGGTGGCCGGCATCACCCTGGCCAACCGGAAGCTGGTGCTGCGGCCGCTTGTGGCTGTGGAGCATTTCACCAAGGCCGTCACGGCCGGGGATCTGCGGGCAACGCTGTCCGGGGTTTTCCGGTTCGAGCTGGCGGAGCTGGCCGCCAACCTGCGCGCCATGGTGGCCGAACTGAAAAACAAACTCGGCTTTGCCGAGGGGGTGCTGGCCGGCATCCCGGCCCCGTGCTCCATTGTCGACCCGGATGGCCGCATCCGGTGGACCAACCAGCCGACCCTCGACCTGCTCGGCCTTGACGCCACGCCGGAATCAGCCAGAGGACAGGATACGGGGCAACTGTTCTATGGCGATCCCGGCCGGGAAACCCTGTCCGTAAAAACCCTCCGGGAACGCCGGGGCTACTCCCTCGACATCGACTTCACCACCCGGGCCGGCAAGCTCCTGCACCTGCACGTCGACACCACGCCCTTTTACGATATGGACGGCGAACTCCTTGGCTGCCTTGTCTTCTGGAACGACCTGACCGCCATCGTCGCCCAGAAAAACCGCATCCAGGACCAGAACGCCGTCATTGCCGGGGTTGCCTCCGAAGCCACCATGGTGGCCGACCGCATGGCCCAGGGCGCCGAGGAAGTCTCGGCCCAGATCGATCAGGCCAATGAAAGCGCCCAGGAGCAAAGCCGCCGGGTCGACGAAACCGCCACCGCCGTGGAGGAGATGAACGCCACCATCCTGGAAGTGGCCCGAAGCGCCGGCCAAACGGCCCAAAGCACCCAGACGGCCCGCGACAAGGCCCATGAAGGCGCCGGGCTCGTCGCCTCGGTCATCCGGGCCGTGGGTTCCGTGCGCGAGGAGGCCGACGCCCTCAAGGAGAACATGCGCGCCCTTGACGGGCAGGCCCAAGGCATCGGGGCCATCATGAACGTCATTTCCGACATCGCCGATCAGACCAATCTGCTGGCCTTAAACGCCGCCATCGAGGCGGCCCGGGCCGGCGAGGCCGGCCGGGGATTTGCCGTGGTGGCCGACGAGGTGCGAAAGCTCGCCGAAAAAACCATGCACGCCACCAAGGAGGTCGGCGGGGCCATCGCCGGCATCCAGAACGGCGCGGCCGACACTGCCGCCCGCATGGAGCGGGCCGTGACCCGCGTGGCCGAGGCCACCGATCTGGCCGGACAATCCGGAACCGCCATCGAGCATATCGTCGGCCTGATCGAGGCCGCCGGCGATCAGGTCCGCTCCATCGCCACCGCCGCCGAGCAGCAATCCGCCACGTCCGAGGAAATCAGCCGGGCCGTGGCGGACGTCAACAAACTGGCCGCCGAGGCTGCCGACGCCATGGTCCAATCAGCCAGGGCCGTGTCCGAACTGTCCGGATTGGCCACCAACCTCAACGCCCTCATCGGGAAACTCCAGGAAACGGAACTCGGACAAAAATCCCTGACCTGATTTTCCGGACGCTTGGGAGATCTTGCACAAACCATATTTTGGCAGTATCCATTCCGGCCGTCACCCCATGCCCTCCTGGTGCGGCCTCGTCTGTCCTGCGCCGTGACCTTCGGCCCGCATCGGCGCCGAAACGTCCCGGAGCATGACACCCATCCGGCTGTTGTTGCGTCATGAGAAGGAGCGTCCCTACGTCCTATTTTGTCGCGACGGCGTCCTCCGACGGTTTTGCCCGCACCAGACGCATCCGCCATGCAGACAACACGACCTCCAGGCGTTTGTCGCGACGCGGCGCATCGGGGCAAGCCCACCACGAGGAGCCTTCCATGCGTAATGCCGGCATCAACACCATTTTGGCCGTTTCGGTCACCCTTTCCGTTCTGGCCGGATTCACGGCCCTGATCCTGTACGTCTCCCAATCCTCGCATACGATGGTCGAAGGCGTGCAGGAAAACGCTCTGGCCGAAACAGCCAAGATCACGGGCCGCAGCGCTGAGATCTATCTGCGCAACACGGCCTCGGTGGTCGAATCCCTGGCCTCCCAGGACGCCATCAAGGAGGCTTTCGCCGGATCGCCCGAGCGGGCCAGGGAACGGCTTCGCAATTACGTGGCCGGATTCAAGGATTATTTTTCCTTTTTCCTGTTTGACGCCAACGGCCGGATCCTTGCCGGCAGCAATGCCGACGGCCAGGATCTGACCGGCGGCGACAGGGCCGGCCGCGACTATGTCAAGGCCGTGCTGGCCGGCCAGGACCTTGTCTACAGCCAGAGCGTCTTCAAGGCGACCAGCGGCACGGCCCTGATCTATGTCGTGGCCAAGGCCGTGCGCGGCCCCGACGGCAAGGTGATCGGCGGGGTGGCGGCCTGTCCGCTCTGGGACCAGTTCACGGCCGCAACCATCAACCCGGTCCGCTTCGGCCAGCGCGGCTACGGCTTCATGGTGGACGCCACAGGCAGGATCATTGCCCACGCCACAGACAGCCAGCTCGTTTTGCAGGACCTGTCAAAAGAGGATTTCATCCAAAAGGCCCTGGCCACAGGCAACGGGACCTTTGAATACGTCTGGAAAGGCGAACGCAAGGCCATGTCCGTCTTCCGCATCCCGACAACGGGCTGGCTGGTCTGCATGTCCTATTACGTGAGCGAGATGACCGTCCAGGCCCGGCAGCAAAGCATGATCCTCGTGGCCATGGGCCTTGGCGTCGCCGCCGTCGTGGTGGGCCTCATCACGCTTATCAACCGCCGTCTGGTGCTTGGGCCGCTGCTGTCCCTCAATGCCTTCACCAGGAGAATTGCCTCGGGCGAGTTTACAGCCACCCTGGACGGAACGTTCAGGGCCGAACTCAAAGGCTTTGCCGACAACCTGCGGCACATGGTCGGCGAACTCAAGGCCAAGCTCGGTTTCGCCCAGGGCGTGCTCAACGGCATTCCCTCGCCGTGCGGCATTGTGGGGCCGGATTTCAACCTGCTGTGGGTCAACGATCAGTTATGCGAGTTGCTTGATAAAAAAGACTCCTGCCAGACCTGCCTGGGCCAGCGCTCCGGGACTTTTTTTCTCAATGATCCGACCCGCCGGACCCTTTCGGACATGGCCATCCAGGAACGCCGCCCCATGACCGAGGAGATCGACCACACCACGGCCGCCGGCAACAAACTGCGCATCGCCGTGCGCACGACGCCTTTCTATGATCTTGACGGCGTTCTTCTCGGCTCCATCACTTTCTGGACGGACCTGACCCAGATCCATGACCAGAAGTGCTGCATCGAGGAGCAAAACGAGGTGATCGCCCGCACCGCCGCCCAGGCCTCGGGCGTGGCCGACCGCATGGCCGCCGCGTCCGAGCAGCTCTCGGCCCAGATCGAGCAGTCCAACCAGGGGGCCCAGGAACAAAACGACCGGGTGCGCGACACGGCCGCCGCTGTCGAGGAAATGAACGCCACCATCCTCGAAGTGGCCAAAAACGCCGCAGCCACGGCCCAGGGCGCGGAACTGGCCCGGGAAAAAGCCCGGCAGGGAGCAGGCCTTGTCAGGGATGTGGCCGATGCCGTCGTCTCGATTCGCGACGAGGCCGTGGTGCTGACGGAAAACATGCGCGGACTTGGCGAACAGGCCCACGGCATCGGCGCCATCATGAACGTCATTTCCGACATTGCCGACCAGACCAACCTGCTGGCCTTAAACGCCGCCATCGAGGCGGCCCGGGCCGGCGAGGCCGGACGCGGCTTCGCGGTCGTGGCCGACGAGGTCCGAAAACTCGCCGAAAAAACCATGCACGCCACCAAGGAAGTCGGGCAGGCCATTTCCGGCATCCAGCAGGGCACGGCCGAGGCCGTCTCCCGCGTGGATCGGGCCGTGTCCCGGGTCGGACAGGCTTCCGAACTGGCCGAGCGCTCGGGCGCGGCCCTGGCCGAAATCGTCGCCGTGGTCGAGGCGGCCGGCGACCAGGTGCGCTCCATCGCCACGGCGGCCGAGCAGCAGTCGGCCACGTCGGAGGAGATCAACCGCTCCGTGGAGTCCATCAGCTCCATTGCCTCGGAAACCGCCCAGGCCATGCACCAGTCGGCCGGGGCCGTCACCGATCTGGCCCGGCAGGCCCAGGAACTCAACAGCCTGATTGCCGATCTCCATACCGGCAGCGGAACGCCCCCCAAGGCTCTGGCCTAGTGTAGCGTTCGCAAAAAAACATTTATGTTTTTTTGCGAATAAAAAAAATAATTACGGTCTATTGTTGCGCCAAACAGTGTCACGGCATTTCCCGAACGCGACACTAGACGCGGCCGGCGGCGTTTCCCCGGGGGCCCTGCATGGCGGCGGCCCCCGGGGCATGCGGCGGGCCGGCGGCGTCGCCCGGCCATTTCGAGGCGTCGCCAGCCGCGACGGCGTCCGCGCGGCCAGGGCCGCCCTGCGCGATGGTTTGCCTTTCCCCGATTTTACGGCTAGCCTTCCCTTTTTCATGACCTCTTCCGGGCAGGCACTTTGCCCGCAACAACGGACGCTTCCTCCCCGCCAAGGGGCCCGGGCCGGACCCTCTGCCGTCGGTCCGCACCGGGCATGCCCCGGCGGCCGGAGGTTTTGCCTGCATGCAAAAGGAGACGCGCCATGCGCATACTGGTGGTCGGTTCGGGCGGCCGGGAACACGCCCTGGCCCATACCCTCGTCAAAAGCCCGGCAGTGTCGGCGGTCATGGCCGCCCCGGGCAATGGCGGCACAGCCGCCTGCGGCGAAAATTTCCCCATAGCCGATACGGATGTGCCGGGGATCGTGGCCCTGGCCAGGGACAAGGGCATCGATCTGGTGGTGGCCGGCCCGGAAGCGCCGCTGGTGGCCGGCCTGCGCGACACCCTGGAAGAGGCCGGCATCGCCTGCTTTGGCCCCGATGCCTATACGGCCCGGCTGGAAGGCAGCAAGGCCTTTGCCAAAGAGGTCATGACCGCTGCCGGCGTGCCCACCGCGGCCCACGAAACCTTCACCGACGCCCGGGCCGCCCGGGCCTACGTGGAAAAAATCGGCGCCCCGGTGGTGGTCAAGGCCGACGGGCTGGCCGCCGGCAAAGGCGTGACCGTGGCCCGGAGCGTTGCCGAGGCCCTGGCCGCCATCGACGAGGCCATGGTCCAGGAGGCCTTCGGCCAAGCCGGGGCCACGGTGGTGGTGGAAGAGGCGCTGGTGGGCGAGGAGGCCTCGTTTCTGGCCTTTTGCGACGGCAAAACCGCCGTGCCCATGACCGCCTGCCAGGACCACAAGGCCGCCTACGACGGCGACGCCGGCCCCAATACCGGCGGCATGGGGGCGTACTGTCCGGCCCCGGTTCTGCCGCCGGACCGCTACGCGGCCGCCATGGATCTGGTCATCCATCCCATCATGCGGGAAATGGCCAAGCGCGGCCATCCCTTCACCGGCATCCTCTATGCGGGCCTGATGATGACCGCCGCCGGCCCCAAGGTCCTCGAATACAACGTGCGCTTCGGCGATCCGGAGTGCCAGCCGCTGCTGGCCCGCCTGGACAGCGATCTGCCGGCGATCCTCACGGCCTGCCGCGAAGGCCGGCTGACCCCGGAGCTCGTGCGCTGGTCGCCGCAAAGCGCCCTGTGCGTGGTCATCGCCGCCCCGGGCTATCCGGGCGGCTATCCCAAGGGCATGCCCATCACCGGCATCGCGGAGGCCGAGACCGACCCTGCCGTCACGGTCTTCCAGGCCGGCACGAAGCGCGACGGCGACAGGATCGTCACCTCGGGCGGCCGGGTGCTCGGCGTCACGGCCCTGGGGGCCGATCTGGCCGCCGCCCAGGCGGCTGCCTACCGGGCCTGCGAAAAAATCGCCTTTGACGGGGCCTTTTACCGCCGCGACATTGGCAACAAGGGACTCCAACGGGAGGGGAAATAATGCGTATCGCCATCCTGATCGGTTCGATCTCCGACGAAGAAAAAATGCGCCCCTGTTCCAGGGTGCTCGACTCCCTGGGCATCGACCATCTTTTCACCGTCACCTCGGCCCACCGCACCCTGGAGCGCACGGAACGGGTCATCCGGGAATGCGAAGTCGCCGGCTGCCAGATCTTCATCTGCGCGGCGGGCCTTGCCGCCCATCTGGCCGGGGCCGTGGCCGCCCGGACCATCAAACCCGTCATCGGCGTGCCCCTGTCCGCCCCGGGCTCGGTCCTGGGCGGCCTGGACGCCATGCTGTCCACGGTGCAGATGCCCCCGGGCTATCCCGTGGCCACGGTGGCCCTGGACGGGGCCGGAGCCAAAAACGCCGCCTGGATGGCCGCCGCCATCCTGGCCCTGGGCGATCCCGAACTGGCCGCCCGCATCCAGGCCGCCCGGGAGGGGTTCGCCCGCGACGTGGAAACGGCCGCTGCCAAGCTCCAGAAATAAGACCGCAAAGAAAGCTTTTTGCGGCGTTCCCCGCCAGACGCTACGGGGCATGCCAGCCATGCCCGGGGAATCCCTGAATCTGTCCGGGATCAGACGACAAGCCCCCTGCCGGCGCTCCGGCAGGGGGCTTGTCGTGCCGGACAGGCCGAAAACCATTGCCCAGGGCCTCGACCGGGAAAGCCGAACACCAACGCCTCCTCGCAAGACACCATTCCCCTCATCTAAAAATTGCTATTTTTGTACAACACCGTCACGGCCTGCCCCACGACTTCGCGCGCAATACCCCGCGTCCTGCCTGCCATAAGATCCTGTCGTCGACGGCGGGCGCTGCCCGTTGCCATTTCTCTGCCCGCCTTCCGAGGGCAATACCACCTTCCGCCGAGACTCCTCAGCCATTTCCGACAATTCCAGACCACCTTCCCGAACATTTTTGTCGTTTAATGAACGACATTTTTGTCAGCTACAAATCGACCCGCTTCTGGAACATTTTCCATCCAAGACAATTACTTCAATAAATTCAATCAACTAACAGCAAAGCATCACGCCTTCCACCACGTGGCATGACTCTTGCCTAAGAGGGATTCATCACACTCTGCAGCAGGAGGCATTACAAAATGCGCAAGATCGCTATTTACGGAAAGGGCGGCATCGGCAAGTCCACCACCACGCAGAACACCGTCGCCGGTCTGGCGGAAATGGGCAAGAAGGTCATGGTGGTCGGTTGCGACCCCAAGGCCGACTCCACCCGGCTCCTCCTGCACGGGCTGGCCCAGAAGACCGTCCTCGACACCCTGCGCGAGGAAGGCGAGGACGTCGAACTCGACGATATCCTCAAGGAAGGCTACGGCGGCACCATGTGCACCGAGTCCGGCGGTCCCGAGCCCGGCGTCGGCTGCGCCGGCCGCGGCATCATCACCTCCATCAACCTGCTCGAACAGCTCGGCGCCTACGAGGAAGAAAAGCACCTGGACTACGTCTTCTACGACGTCCTCGGCGACGTTGTCTGCGGCGGGTTCGCCATGCCGATCCGCGACGGCAAGGCCGAGGAGATCTACATCGTCTGCTCCGGCGAGATGATGGCCATGTACGCCGCCAACAACATCTGCAAGGGCATCGTGAAGTACGCCGACACCGGCGGCGTGCGCCTGGGCGGCATCATCTGCAACAGCCGCAAGGTCGATTTTGAAAAGGAAATGATCGAGGAACTCTGCCGCCAGCTCGGCACCCAGATGATCCACTTCATGCCCCGGGAAAACCAGGTGCAGCGCGCCGAGATCAACCGCAAGACCGTTATCGACTTCTCCCCCGAGCACGCCCAGGCCGACGAGTACCGGGCCCTGGCCAACAAGATCGACAAGAACGAAATGTTCGTCATCCCCAAGCCCCTGGAAATCAACCAGCTCGAAAAGCTGCTTATCGACTTCGGCATCGCCAACTAGACGCGACCAGGACAACAACGCAACCGCACCGCACGCACCTTAAGGAGAATTCGATATGCAGACCATGGTGAGAGCCATTGTTCGTCCCGAGAAGTCCGACGCCGTCCTGGCCGCCCTGATGGATGCCGGCTTCCCCGCAGTGACCAAGTTCAACGTGGCCGGTCGCGGCAAGCAGCGCGGCATCAAGATCGGCGAGATCCAGTACGACGAGATCCCCAAGGTCATGCTGATCTGCGTGGTGGACGACAAAGACAAGGAATTCGTGATCAAGACCGTCATGGAAAGCGCCCGCACCGGCGCCAAGGGAGCCTTCGGCGACGGCAAGATCTTCGTGAGCCCGGTCGAGGAGATGTACACCATTTCCTCCGGCGTCAAGGAATCCTAAGGAGGGCGTCATGAAAGAGATCATGGCGGTTATCCGCATGAACAAGATGAATCAGACCAAAAAGGCCCTCGCCGATGCAGGCATGCCGGCCTTCGTGGCCCACGAGGGCTACGGCCGGGGAAAGGGTCTGGTCAATCAGGACGTGCTCGACGGCGCGGCCGCCGGAAACGAGGAAGCCATAGCCCTGCTCGGCACCAAGGGACGCCTGTACTCCAAGCGGATCGTGTCCATCGTGGTCCCGGACGACCAGGTAAAGACCGCTGTGGACGCCCTTATCTCCGTCAACAAGACCGGCCAGGCCGGCGACGGCAAGATCTTCGTCATGCCCGTCTCCGATTCCGTCCGGGTCAGGACCGGCGAGGACGGCAACGCGGCCATCGTCTAGCGCCACGCTGCGGACGTCCCCGGACCACTACAGACCAACGAGGTAGATCGAGATGAGCACCAAGCCCCTGAACGTCGAAGAGATCAAGAAGGAATTGATCGCCAAGATGCCCACCAAGGTCGCGCGCAAGCGGGCCAAGGGTATGATCCCGGGCTCTGAGACTGGCGAGGCCATTCCTGAAATCCAGGCCAACGTCCGCACCATTCCGGGCATCATCACCCAGCGCGGCTGCACCTACGCCGGCTGCAAGGGCGTCGTTCTCGGCCCCTCCCGAGACATCGTCAACCTGACCCACGGCCCCATCGGCTGCGGCTTCTACTCCTGGCTGACCCGCCGCAACCAGACCGATGCCGGCCCTGACGGGGAGAACTTCATCCCCTATTCCTTCTCCACGGACATGACCGAGCACGACATCGTGTTCGGCGGCATGAAGAAGCTGGCCGCGGCCATCCAGGAAGCCTACGACAACTTCCATCCCCGTTCCATCTCCGTCTTCTCCACCTGTCCGGTCGGGCTCATCGGCGACGACATCCACGCCGTGGCCCGCCAGATGCAGGAAAAGCTCGGCATCACCGTCTTCGCCAACTCCTGCGAAGGCTACAAGGGCGTGTCCCAGTCGGCCGGCCACCACATCGCCAACAACCAGATCATGAAGCACATCATCGGCACCGACGACGTCACCCCGGTTGAAGGCAAGTACAAGGTCAACATCCTCGGCGAGTACAACATCGGCGGCGATGCGTTTGAAATCGAGCGCATCATGGAGAAGTGCGGGTTCACCCTGATCTCCACCTTCTCCGGCAACTCCACCGTGGACTCGTTCCGTCTGGCCCACAATGCCGATCTCAACACCGTCATGTGCCACCGTTCGCTCAACTACGTGGCCGAGATGATGGAGACCAAGTTCGGCATTCCCTGGATCAAGGTGAACTTCATCGGCGCCGAAGCCTCGGCCAAGTCGCTTCGCCGCATGGCCGCCTACTTCGAGGACCAGGAGCTGATCGACCGGGTCGAGGCCGTCATCGCCGAGGAAATGCTCGATATCAAAAAGGTTGTCTCGGACATCCGGCCCCGCACCGAGGGCAAGACGGCCATGCTGTTCGTCGGCGGCTCGCGCGCCCACCACTACCAGGAACTGTTCAAGGAACTGGGCATGAAGATCCTGGGCGCGGGCTACGAGTTCGCCCACCGCGACGACTACGAAGGCCGCCATGTGCTGCCCAACATCAAGGTCGACGCCGACTCGCGCAATATCGAAGAGCTCGAAATCCATAAGGACCCGACCCGCTACAACCCCAGAAAGACTCCCGAACAGATGGAGGCCCTCAAGGCCAAGGGCGTGGAGTTCAAGGGCTACGAAGGCATGATCGAGGGCATGGGCAAGGATTCGATGGTCATCGACGACATCAACCACTACGAGACGGAAAAACTCCTCGAACTGATGCGCCCCGACATTTTCTGCGCCGGCATCAAGGAGAAGTACATCATCCAGAAGATGGGCATTCCGCTCAAGCAGCTGCACAACTACGACATGGGCGGCCCCTACGCCGGGTTCAAGGGCGCCATCAACTGGTACCACGACATCGACCGCATGGTGGGCACCAAGGTGTGGGATCTGATGAAGGCCCCCTGGCAGAAGACCGGCCCCGAGCTTGAAGCCAGCTACGTGGCGGAATAACGACAGCATCCCGCGAGAAGGAACGCATTATGGCACTGCTCAGACACACCACCGGCGAGATCAAGGAACGCAAGGCGCTCACCGTCAACCCGGCCAAAACCTGCCAGCCCGTGGGCGCCATGTACGCGGCGCTCGGCGTACACGGCTGCTTCCCCCATAGCCACGGTTCCCAGGGTTGCTGCGCCTACCACCGCTCCGCTCTGACCCGGCACTACAAGGAACCCGTCATCGCCGGCACCTCGTCGTTCACCGAAGGCTCCTCGGTCTTTGGCGGACAGGCGAACCTGATCTCGGCCATCGACAATATTTTCACCATCTACGATCCCGAAACCATCGCCATCCACACGACCTGCCTGTCGGAGACCATCGGCGACGATCTGCGCCAGATCTCCCAGAAGGCCATCGACGACGGCAAGGTGCCGGCCGGCAAGCACATCATCTACGCCAGCACCCCGAGCTATGTCGGCACCCACGTCACGGGCTACGCCAACATGGTCAAGGGCATCCTCAAGGGCTTTGCCAAAAAGACCGGCACGCCCAACGGGAAGATCAACATCATCCCCGGCTTCTGCGAGCCGTCCGACATGGCGGAAATGCGCCGGCTGGCCGCCATGATGGGCATCGACATCCTCATGGCCCCGGACACCAACGGCGTTTTAAACGGCCCGCTGACCGGCCACTACGAGATGTATCCCAAGGGCGGGGCCACGCCCGAGGAAATCGCCTCCATGGGCGACTCCATCGGCTCCATCGGCCTCGGACGCTGGGCCACCACCGACGGCGTCAACTACCTGGATGCCGAGTTCAAGGTGCCGGGCAAGGTCCTCGGCCTGCCCATCGGCCTCAAGGCCACGGACCGCTACGTCAACGAACTGCGCATCATGTCCGGCAAGGACGTGCCCGAATCCGTCAACTTCGAGCGCGGCCAGGTCGTGGACATCATCTCCGACTACAGCCAGTACTTCCACGGCAAGAAGGTGGCCATGGCCGGCGATCCGGACCAGCTCCTGGCCCTGGTGGAATTCGTCATCACCCTGGGCATGATTCCGGCCTACACGGTCACCGGCACTGCGGGCAAATACTTCGAGGAGCGCATGACGGAGATGCTCAAGGACGTGCCCTACGACTGCAAGTTCAAGTGCGGCGACACGGCCGACATGTATCTGCTGCACCAGTGGATCAAAAACGACCCGGTCGATCTGCTCATTGGCAACACCTACCTCAAGTACGTGGCCCGCGACGAGGACATCCCGCTGGTGCGCCACGGCTTCCCGATCCTCGACCGGGTGGGACACCAGTACTTCCCGTCGGTCGGTTACTCCGGCGCCATGCGCCTGATGGAAAAGATCCTTGAAGCCGTCATGGACCGCCAGGACCGCGACGCGCCCGAGACCAAGTTCGAACTCCAGATGTAGCGACACCGAGACCACGCAAGGGAGACGCACGCAAGATGGAAAAGCCGCAATACCTGATCAACGTCTGCGCGAGCTTTCGCGTCAAGGGCGAGGCCAAGGGCATCTGCCACAAGAAGGGATCGCACAACCTGCTTGGCTACATGGAAGAAGGCATCCTCGACCGGGACATCGACGCCCGGGTGGTGAGCACAGGGTGCATGAAGCAGTGCGAAGACGGACCGGTTGTGGTCATTATGCCCAGTAATTGGTGGTACAAGGAGATCGACAGCGAGGACAAGGTGGACGAGATCCTCGACGCCCTGGAAAAAGGCGAGGCCTGCGAGGACCATCTGTTCAGTTAGAGACGCCGGTTTGCCAACCGCTTGGATTGGATTCCCCATACAAAGCCGCCCCGCTGTCACGGACCCAGCGGGGCGGCTTCCTTTGTTGCACGCGGCTGTTGCGCCGCCGTCACCGGCCGTAGCGGGCCGTCAGCGTCGCCTGCCCCAGTCGATGTTGGCCAAGCATGAATCCCACCATGGCCGCCGAGGCGTCGGCCGGCAGGTCCAGACGCTCCACATCCAGGGCGTGAATCGTAAAAACGTAGCGGTGCGGCGCAGCACCGGCCGGAGGGCAGGCCCCGCCGTAGCCCGGTTGGCCGAAATCCGTACGCGACTGCACGGCCCCGGCCGGCAATCCGCCGCTCTCGCCGCCGGCTCCGGCCGGCAGGCCGGTCGCCGCAGCCGGCAGGTTGAACACCACCCAGTGCCACCAGCCGCTGCCTGTGGGCGCGTCCGGGTCGTAGACCGTCAGGGCGAAGCTTTTGGTTCCGGCCGGCGGGTTCTTCCAGGCCAACTCCGGCGAGACGTTCGGCCCCGTGCAGCCGAAACCGTTTAACACCTGCCTGTCCGGCAATGCGCCGCCGTCGGCCATATCCTGGCTCGACAACGCGAAGGCGGCGGCACGCCCCGGCAGGGCCAGCACCACGAACAACACCAATAATCCCCAAAACAGATGACGCATGGCATCCCTCCTTGAAGTGATGCCGCACCCTGCCCCATCGTTACGGATAATGCCGTCCGCAACCGGCCAAATGCCCTCCCGAAACGGCATTGTTGCGCAGGATGTCGCTTGGGGACGCCCCGAACCGCTCCCGGAACCGCACGGCAAATCGGGATGGCGAATCGTAGCCGCATCGGGCGGCGGCCTCGCCGACAGACAGCCGGCCGGATTGCAGCAGGGCCAGGGCGGCCGTCAGACGCACATCGCGCACGATCCGCCGCAGTCCCGTGCCCTCGGCCGACAAGCAGCGCCGCAGGCTGCGTTCGCCCATGGCCAGCCGGGAAGCCACCTCGCCGGCCGTCCAGTCCCGGGCCGGGTCCTGGCCGACCAGCCCCGCCACCCGGGCCTGCCACGTGGCCGCAGCGCTCCAGAGAAGCGGCATGGCCCCGGTCCGGCCGGCGGCCAGAACCACCACGGTCTCCAGACACAGGGCCAGCAGCCGCTCGTTGTCCGGACAGGCGGCCGCCATGTCGAGCACGTGTTCCACCGCCAGGACCAGGGCGGCGTCCACCGCGACGAGATAGGTTGCAAGCGACGCCGCCAGGGCCGACGACGGCGCGTCCTCGGCCAGGACCGCCCGGGCCAGCATGTCCCGGGGCAGCCCCAGGCACAGGGCAAGGTAGCGGCCTGTTTTCGGGTCCGGCTCGTTTTCGATGCCCACTTCCATCTGGCCGGGCAAAACGAACATCCCTCCGGCCGCGACAGCCAGGCTGTCCTCGCCGCGAAACAGCGTCTTTTTGCCCTGCAACACGAACACCGCCGCCGGTCCGGGCAGGGAGACCGCCCGCAGCCGGTGGCGCAGCCGACAGCACACGGACCCGAGAAACGGGACGTCCGTCAGGCCGGCCGCCACCGGCGCAGCCAGGGCGGCCTCAAGCTTGCGGACAAGGCCGGCGGTTGGCGGCGGCCAGCCCATCTAGCCGTCCCCGCCGTCGCAACCGGCAATGGCGCAGGCCAGCACGGCATAGTGGCGCACCACCGTCTCGGACACGATTTCGTAGGCCTCGTCGCCGGGGTAGAGCACGGCCACGCCGATGTCCTCCCCGGCAAAGGCCGTAACGCAGGCCAGCGACTCCCAGTAGGTCACAAGGGTGAATTCCACCATGCCGTCCACGTCGCGCGTCAGGATCTGATAGCCGGCATAGCCCGGCAGCGCCGCAGTCTCGGCCACGCCCGTGGCGTGGAGATGTTTGAGAAAGCCCTCGCGACGGCGCGGCGGGCACAGGCATTTCCATTCCCTGGCAATCATGACAACGGCTCCACGTCCACCCGGGCTTCGTAATACGGCGTTCCCTGGCCGACGGCGCTGACCATGTCCGGGATGAGCCGGTTGACGCCCTGCCCGGCCTTGAGCCAGCCGCCGCGCGGGCACGACGCCACGTCGGGCCGGGCCGACGGATCGTGGCGCACCGTGACGACAAGTTCCCCCAGCGCGCTCATCAGCCGGGCCGGGCCGCCGTCGGCAATGCCCAGGCGCAGGGCCACGTCCGCCGCCAGCACCACCTCGGGCGGACCGTCGTGGTCCCCGGGCGTCCGCTCGGAACACAGCGCGCCCGCCTCGCCCGGCGTCAGGAAATGGTAGGGATAGCGGGCGGCGTCCCGGCAGTCCGAACAGGCGGCCACCTCGGTCAGAAGCTGGAATTTCCCGCTTGGCGTGGCAAAGCGGCCGTCGCGCCACGGCGTCATGGGCGCATCGGGAATACGCACCGGCCCGCGCCACAGGTCGTCCCAGGCCACGCCCTTGTCCAGCAGCGGCCTGACGAGCAGGCGCAGCCATTCCTCCTCGGTTTTGACAAACTCGCCGGCAAAGGGAAAACGCGAGGCCAGATCCATGAAGATGTCGAACTGGGACCGGCACTGGCCGGGCGGGTCCACGGCGCGCACCAGCGGCCCGACATGGTTGTGGCCGAAGCTGGCCACCAGATCGCGCTGCTCGTAAAAGGCCGCGCACGGCAAAAAAAGATCGGCATGGTCGGCCGTGTCGTCGAGAAAAAGATTCATGTGGACGACAAACGGCACCGCATCAAACGCCCGGGCCACCAAGTCGGAATTGGGGGCCATGCAGACCGGGTTGGCGGCCGTGACGACGGCCATCTCGATGGGCGGGTCCTTGGCCTCGAGAATCTCCCGGCCGATCTGCGGCATCAGAAGCTTTCGCCGGGGCGGGTGCAATCCCTCGCCCCACAGCTCCTGATCGTAGGGGCCCCATTCCTCAAAACCCTGGGACACGCCGCCCCCGGGCAGGCCGATGTTGCCCGACACGGCCCCAAGCGCGTCCACGGCCCGGATCATCTCATGGCCCATGGCGAAGCGGTGCAGGCCCCAGCCAAGCAGGGTGGCCGTGGGCCGGCCGGCCGCGTAGGCCCGGGCCAGCGCATCCACCGCCGCCTCGTCCACGTCGCATGACCGGCGCAACGCGTCCATGCCCTGCCGATCCAGCAGGGCCAGATAGGCGTCCAGGTTGTCCGCGCGCTGCCGGAGAAATGCCCGATCCTCCCAGCCGTTTTCCACGATGCGTTTGGCCACGGCCAGGGCCAGGAAGGCGTCGCGGCCGGGCCGGGGGCGGATGTGCATATCGGCCAGGGCGGCGGATTCGCTGTTTCGCGGATCGATGAGCGCAACCTGCACGCCCCGGTCCTTGGCGGCGCGCAGAAGCGGCATGAGGCCGGGCTGGGTGGCCGCCGGATTTCGCCCCCAGAGCACGATGGTGCGGGCGTTTTCCAGGTCCAGGGGATCGTGGGAGACGCGGGGGCCGAAATCCAGCCCCTGGGCGGCATAGCCCGTGCCGCCGCACAGGGTGCCGGCCAGGGTCGTCACCCCGCCAAGCAGGGCGAAAAACCGGGCATTGACGATCTTAAGCGCCGTGCGCTCGCCAAAGCCCATATAATACAGGATGGATTCCGGCCCGTGCCGGGCCACGCAATCCTTGAGCCGGCCGGCCATCTCGTCCAGGGCCTCGGTCCAACTGACCGGGACCCAGCCGCCGCCGCGCCGCCGAAGAGGCGTCAGCACCCGTTCGGGACTGGAAAAACGGCGCAGAAACGCCGGGGCCTTGCGACAGACCGTGCCCCGGTTGACCGGATGGTCGGGGTTGCCGGAAAGCCGGACCACCCGGCCGTCCCGGACATGGGCCAGGAGCCCGCAGGCGCTTGGACAATCCCTGGTGCAGGTGGCCACGACGGTTTTGGTTGCTGGCGGCATACGTCCTCCCGGCATGCGGCGTGACCATCATCCCGTCACGCCAACGTCCGAGAATACCGACAGATGGCTGGGGCCGCAACCGCCGGCGTCACGCCCCCAGCCCCGGCTGCCCGGCCACGGGCAGGGTCAGGATGAACGTCGTGCCTTCCCCGGGACGGGAAACGAGATCCAGCCGGGCCTGATGCCGGGCCATGACGGCATGGACGATGGCCAGCCCCTGGCCGGTGCCCCTGCCCACCGCCTTGGTGGTGAAAAACGGATCGAAAATCCGGGATCGGATGTCTTCGGGGATGCCCGGGCCGTCATCGGCAATGGACACTTCCACGGCATCGCCGCGGCGGAGCGCCCGGATAGCGATATGCCCCTTGCCTGCGCCGCCCTGCCCGGCCATCTTTTCCTCAAGGGCCTGGGCGGCGTTGATCACGATGTTGAGCAATACCTGATTGAAATCGCCCGGCACGAAACGGATCGGCGGCAGGTCCGGCTCGATGTCGCTGGTCACGTCGGCCACAAACTTCCAGGCGCTGCGGGACACGGACAACGTGTCCAGGATGGCCTGGGACACGTCCATCGGCTGGGGGGCTTCGACGCCAGGATGGGCAAAACGCTTCATGGACAGGACAATGCCGGCCACCCGGTCGAGGCCCTCCCGGGATTCCCGGAGGGCGGACGGCGTCTCTTCCAGCAAAAACCGCAACCCTTCGTCGTCGACCAGGGTCGTCAGCTCGGCGATCAGGGCGTCGCAGCCGTCCTCATTATCCAGGGCCATAGCCGTCAGCCGGTCGAACAGTTCGAGCAGTTGGGCAAAGGCGTTGCCCAAAAATTCCAGATTGCCGCCGACATACTGCACCGGGGTGTTTATCTCGTGGGCGATGCCGGCGGCCAGCTGGCCCAGGGACTCCATTTTGAGGGCATGGGCCAGTTGGCGCTCCATGGCTCTCTGGGCGGTCACGTCGACGACGCTCAGGATCACCTGCTCCACCGTGCCGTCGGGGGCGAAAAGCGGCGCGCCGCTGACCGACAAAAACCGCCGGCCGCCGGACGGACGGACGATGGACAGGGCCATGTCGTAGACAGGGCGGCCGGCGGCCGTCACCAGGGCAAACGGATGCTCGTCGGCGGACAGCGGCCGTCCGTCCAGGCTCATGGCGGCAAACGAGGCGTCGTTGTAGACCCTGGAGGCCAGCCGGCGCGACTCCAGTTCCAGGATGGCCTCGGCCCGGGGATTGCAGAAGATAATGACGCCGTTGCGATCAAGGCGCACAACGCCGCCCGGCAACGTGTCCATGAGCAGGGCCGAGAATTCCCGCTCCCGGCGCAGGGCGTCGTCGGCGTTTAAGCGGCCCATGGTCCGTTCCAGCCGTTGGGCCACCAGCCGGACCAGCTCCGCCTCCTCGTCGGAAAAGGCCTCGCCGGACTCGTCCGGACGCTGGTCGTAATACACCTCGAGCACGGCCTCGGGCTGGCCGGAAGCGGCCAGGGAATAGGACAGGACATGCGGCCCGACCCGGAACCCGGGCGAAACGAACTCGCGCCCATCGGCCGCGATGCGGGCGTGGACCTGCTTTGGCCGCCGCATGGCCGGAGGAATCAGGGCGGCGATCCCCTGAAACAACTCTTCGCGGGGCTGGTCGAAACGCTGGATGACGGCGTGGACCTCGGACAGACAGGTCAGGGCTTTGATGCGCCGGTCCGGATCGGCGGCGGCCGCTGCCGCAACTCCGAAAACACCCATAGGTCACCTCGTGAAACGCGTCGAAAACGTTCCCGCCGTCCGTCGCCCCGTTCCCGGGAAAACCCGCGCCGGCAGCAGGCGGCGGGCCGCCGCACAAGGCGGGGCGTCGCCCACTCCGAAAAATGCGCGGCCCATATTGCAGATGATAGCGGCAGAGCATGGAATTTGTCACGTCATCCGGCAACCGTTGGCATGGCCAAAAAACGGCGTGACGCCTCCCGGGCCGGGGAGTGCCCCCGAAACCCGCCATCGGAACCTGGCTGTCGCCGCAAAAGCCGCCGGCAGCCCGGGAGGCTCCGCCGGGAAAGAGGACACGGCAAAGGAAAATCATTGCGCGAAACACTGCGTTTCCACTATAAGCCGCGGTGTTGCCTGCAACAGGGCTTTGCCCAAGGAGCGCACCATGACCATCATGCTTGTCGTCGCCGCCGTGGCGATCCTGGCCGTCCTCTATCTCATTGTCGTCTATAACGGGCTGGTCCGGGGCCGCAACCTCGCCGCCGAGGCCCAAAGCGGCGTGGACGTGCAACTCAAACGCCGGGCCGATCTTATCCCGAATCTGGTGGCCGCCGTCAAAGGCTATATGGGGCATGAGCGTGACGTCCTGGAGTCTGTCACAGGAATGCGGGCCAAAATCGAGGCGGCTCCCGATGATGCCTCCCGCTTTCGCCTGGAGGGCGAACTGTCCCAGGCGCTTGGTCGCTTCATGGCCGTGGCGGAAAGCTACCCGCAACTGCGGGCCAGCGAGAACTTCATAGCCCTGCAACAGGAACTTGCCTCCCTGGAAAACGAATTGCAGCTTGCCAGACGCTATTACAACGGCGCGGCCCGGGACCAGAACAACCGGGTGCAATCCTTTCCCGTCAATCTGCTGGCCGGCGGTTTCGGTTTTGCCAGCCTGCCCTACTTCGAGGTCGAGGACCCGGCCGAGCGGAAGGCCCCCAAGATCTCCTTCGACGCGGGAGCCGGCACGTGAAACGGTTTTTTTCCACCCTGGCCGCCGCGCTCCTGCTCCTGGTCGCGGCCGGCCGGCCCTGTCCGGCCCAGACCGAACGCATCCTGGCATTTGACAGCCGGGTGGAGATTGCCGCCGACGGCGACCTGACCGTCACCGAGACCATCCGGGTGCTGGCCACGGGCCAGACCATCCGCCACGGCATTGTGCGCGAATTCCCCACCACCTACGCCACGCCGGACGGCAAGACCGTCACCGTGGGCTTTCGGCTGCTGTCCGCCCGCCGCGACGGGCACAAGGAAGACTGGCACATCAAGGACGCGGAGAACGGCAAGAAAATCTACCTGGGCGACAAGGACGAACTCGTGGCCCCGGGCGAGCACGTCTATGCGCTGACCTACGCCACCGATGGCCAGCTTGGCCTGTTCGACGACTTCGACGAGCTGTACTGGAACGTCACCGGCAACGGCTGGCGGCTGCCCATTGATGCGGCCACGGCCACGATCCAGCTGCCGCCCGGGGCCACGGTCGGCCAGTACGCCGCCTACACCGGGCCGGCCGGCGCCAAGGGCCGGGACTTCCGGGCGTTTCCCGAAGCGGATGCCGTGGTCTTTGAAACGACCCGCCCCCTGCCCCCGGGACAGGGATTCACCGTGGCCGTGTCCTTTCCCAAGGGCTTTGTCCACCTTCCCTCGCCCATGGAGCGCACCGTCCGAAGCCGGGCCTTTGCCATTGCGGCGGCAGGCCTTGTCACGGCGGCGGTCTTTTTCCTGATCGCCTGGCTGCGCGTCGGCCGCGATCCCGCCCGCGGCCTGACGATCCCGCTTTTTTATCCGCCGGAAAACCTGTCCGCCCCGGCCGCCCGCTACGTGCGGCGCATGGGCTTTGACGACAAGACCTTCGCCGCCGCCCTTGTGGATCTGGCCGTGGCCGGCGGCGTGGTCATCGAAGACACAGGCAGCGCCTACACCCTGGCCCGGGGCAAGGCCGGATTCCCGGCCGGCTCGTGGCAGGCGGCGCTTGTGGGAAAGCTGCTCGGCCAGGGCGACAGCCTGCTCCTTGAACAAAAAAACCACGCCGCCGTCAGCGCCGCCCGAAAGGCCCTGACCGCCAGTCTGGCCGGCAGTTGCCAGGGGACGTATTTTCAGACGAACCGGAGCTGGTTTTTCCTGGGAGCGGCCCTTTCGGCAGCGGTTTTCGGGCTGGCCGCCTGGCAGGGCGACGACCCGGAAACCGCCGGCATCTTCCTGGGCTGGCTCGGCATCTGGACCTACGGCGCGGCCACGCTGGCCATCCGGGCCATGACGGCCCTTGGCAAGGCCCGCCGCCGGCCGGGCATCATGAGTCTGGCCGGAGCGTTACTTGCCTGTCTGTTCGCCGTGCCGTTTTTGATCGGCGAGGTGGTGGGCGTGGCCCTGCTGTCCCTGGCCGTCTCCCTGCCCGCTGCCGGCTGTCTGGCCGTTATCGCCGTATTAAACGCCGTATTCTGGCATCTGCTCAAGGCCCCGACCAAGGCCGGGCGAAAGATCATGGACGCCATCGAAGGCTTTCGCCTGTACCTGTCCGTGGGCGAGCGCGAACGCCTGAACCTGCTCAACCCGCCCGAACGCACGCCGGAGCTTTTCGAGAAATATCTGCCCTACGCCCTGGCCCTGGATGTGGAAAACGCCTGGGCCGCCCAGTTTGCCGAGGTTCTCGCCAAGGCCGCCGCCGAAGGCTACGCCCCGGCCTGGTATGTCGGCCACGCGTTTTCCTCCGGGCATTTTTCGGATTTTGCCGACAATCTGGGCAGCGGCTTTTCCTCGGCCATCAGTTCGGCCGGCACGGCTCCGGGATCAAGTTCGGGCAGCGGGGGCGGCGGCAGTTCCGGCGGCGGAGGAGGCGGCGGGGGCGGCGGCGGCTGGTAAACGCCGCCACGATGGAAAACGGCGGTCGCACCCGGCCGGGATTGCGGCCGCACCATGCCCCGCCTTATTCCAGTTCTACTTCAAAAGCGAAGCCGACATGAGACATGCCACATTGATATAGCTATATGTTTTTAGAACACAACTGACGTCGCGTTTTGAATTTGGCATTACTCTCCGCCGGGTTCGCCCGGCCCCGCCCCGCCCGGGAAATGCCCGTCCCGGGGCGGGGCCTCATCCTCGCAAAGAACCGCGCATCCGCCCTGGGCGAGCGTTTCCTCGCACAGCAGCTTGCACCCGGCCTGGGACAGGATGCGTCCGATGGCCTCCCGGCCGGGCAGCCGGCTTTTGCCCACAGCCGCCACATGGCCGGCCACCACGTCCGCCTGCCGGTAATACGTCCGCAACACGGTGAGCAGGTCCGAAAGCCCGGCCAGCCGCGACAGCCAGCCCAGCCCCTCGGCGTAGACAATGGACGAGGCGGCGTGGGCCGCGACAACGGCCTGGAGATACGAAGCCGGGGCGGTTTCCAGGAGCCGGTCGAAGTGGCGGGCCACCAGCAGCGGCGGGCAATGCTCGGCCACAAGCCGGCGCAAAAGCGGATCGTCGGCCACGGCAAGGCCCGATGCGGCCAGGGCGGCGGCAATGGCGTCCTTAAAGGCCGTAATCTCCCGGGACACCGCGCCGCTTAAGGCCACAAGCCCTGTGCGGCCGCCGCCCCGCCGGCGCTCGCGCAAAAGCAGGTCCGCCTCGGCCCGGCACTTGCGGCGCAAAATCTCCAGCACCTCGACCACGTAGCGCCGCCGGGAAGCGGCGAACTCGGCCTCGGTCATGACCATGCCGGCCAGAATCTCGTATGAGGAACAGATGACGCCGGCCTTGTTGGCCGACGGCCCCGGCACGATCAGCGCCCCGGCCTCCTCCAGGCGCAGCCGGGCCTCGGCCGTCAGGAAGAGATTGGCCCCCTCGACCACCACCCGGGCCGACGGCCGGCCGACGGCATCGCAAAAATCCCGCCAGTTGCCGGCATGGATGGCATCCGGCCGGCCGCCGGCCGGAATGAAAAGATCAGCCGGCACCACATTGTGCAGCCCGGCCCGGACCCTGGCCCCTTCGGCCGTGTCGGACCGGACCACGAAGGCCCCGTCCCCGGACAGCCGGGCAACCGAAAAGGCCGCAATGTTGCGCTCCCCGTCAACCAGCCGCAGCAGTTCGTCGTGGTCAAGGCCCCGGGGATCATGGGCCGCGCCGTGGCCGTCGCTCACCGCCACGATGCGCACCCGCTCCCCGTAACGGGCAATAAGCTGCCGCATGGCGTTTCCGGCCACATCCCCGGCCGGGCCGCCGGTGATCTTGACCGTAAACGGCTGCACATCCGGATCGATGCCGGCCTCGCGCAAAAAGACGTCGGCAAACTCCAGCACGCCAAGGCTGGTGACGCCGTAGCGTTTGTGGTTGATGCCGGTTTCGGCCTTGGAGCTCATAAACGCCCCGGGCCAGCGGTAGCCGCGTTCCCCGGCCCGCGCGACGATCCAGCCGATATGCTGCGGCGTGATGCCCTCGTCAGGCCCAAGATAGAGGTATTCGTCGCGGCCGAGGTAATCGACCATCCCGGCGGGCATGGCTCCGTCCGGGCCGGGAACGAGGCAGTCGAGCAGGCCGTCCACGGCGCATTTGAGGGCCAGGGTCGGTTCGGCCCCGGGGCCGAGCAGCAGCACGGCCTTGGCCCCTCCCTCGGGAATATCCTTGTTTTTGTATTGCTGGGACAGGGCGAGATTGCGAACCTCGGCCAGCAGCCGGTTGGATTCGATCTCGAATTGTTCCTGGCTGCGGGTGCGCACCAGCCGCACCCCGCCCCGGGCCATTTCCCGGTAGCGCAGATGAAAGCCCTGGACGTGCGGGCCATGCAGGAAAAACAGGGCATAGGGCCGCTCCCCGTCCGGCGGCGACCCATCGCCCGGCACGGCCGTCAGCACGGCCGGGTCCAGACGGAAAGCCAGGCCGAAACGCCCGGGCAGGAAATAATTGGTGCGCAGGGTGTGCCGGAAAAAGGCAAGCAGTCCCTCGAACACGCTGCGGGCCACCTCGTCGTCGAGGCTGGCGGCCAGGGCCGCTGCCGCGTCATGAGCGGCCCGTCCGGCCCCGTCGCGGTCCGTCCGGCCAGGAGCGAACCGGGCCTCGCAGTAGGCAAGGCAGGCCCGGGCCTCCCGGACATGGCCGAGCACGGCCCGCACGATGTTGTCCGAAGTGAAGGCATGCAGGTCACGGCGCACCAGCAACTGGTGGACGCACTCGCACCCGGCCGCAAGCAGCTCCACTTGCTCGGGCGTGAAGCCAGGGTTCCGGGCCAGGACGTCCAGGCCGTGGGGAGCCGTCCACTTGACCCGGCGCAGCCGGGTCTTGAGCCGGTCCCAGACAGGATCGGGCGGCAGCAGCCCCCGCCCCTCCCGGCAGACGTACAGGCTTATGACCGTGAAATCGCCGGCGGCAAAGACAAACCGGTCGGAATAGCCGCGCGGGATGTCCAGACCCTCGGCCAGCGCCAGTCCGGCCACCCGCAGCAAAAGCCCGGAGGACGGCGGTTCGCGCATGGCCACAACGAGCCGGCTTTCGGCCTCGCCGGGCAGGATGTGCAGCTCCACCCGGACCTCGTCCCGGTCGGCCAATTCGCGATACAGGGCGAAGTGGCGGGCGGCGCGCACCGGATCGAACTTGTCCACGTAGTCGGCCGGCGCTCCCCGCAAAAAGTCCGTGAACGCCTTGTGGTGGCGGGGATCGAGATGGCGGCCGGACTCCATCAGGGCCGCCGCCTGGACCAGGGCCCGGTTGCCGGGCCCGACCGAGGGCTGGGGTTCGAGCAGGAAGGTGTCCAGGCGCAGGCGTCCGTCCAGGCTGGCGTAGAGCCGCGAGGTGCGGATATTGGCATCGGCCAGTTCCGTCAGGTGTTCGACCAGGGTCCGGGGGCCGGCCGGGGCGATGCGGGTCACCCGGGTGCGCTCGGGATTCCACAGGCTGGCCGACTGGCCGCCCGTGAGCACCTGCCCGGAGATGACGGCCCGGATATGCCGGGCCTGTTCGCCGGGGCCGTGGGTGCGAAAATAGTATTCCGGCATGTTGTCGAGAAACCAGGGAACGAGCTTTTCCGCCTCGCGGCGCAGGTCGTGGGTGACGGATTGCAGGAAAGCCCCCGGATCGGGGCGCTCGGGCATGTGCATGCAGGGCTCCTTGGCGGACCGGACGGGACGACAATGGAACGGATCGGCAGCAGGACGCCACGGGGCCATTTCTGGACAAAGGCCGGAAAAACGGCAAGCCGCCCTACCCCATTGGCCGATTCTGCGCTATGTTTGCCACAACCCGCAACCCCATTGGAGGCGACATGACCAGAATCGCTTCGTTTACCAAGCTCGAAAACGAGCTGACGCCGAAGTTCCGGGAGAGCATGAGCCGGGCCGAGTCCACGGCTGACGTGCAGAAGTTTTTCGTCTACGCCATGCTGGAACTGCTTAACGGGGTCCTGCCCGGCGGTGAGGACGCCCTGGAACTGGTCTATGAGGATGTGGCCCTGGCGGCGGACGGGGAGCCAGGCTACGTGGTTTCGCCGCGCCTTGCCGCCTATGCGCCCTTTGCCGCGCTTGGCCGGGAGTCGGACCTGCCGGCCATCCTGGAACGCTTCGCCGAAACCGCTGGCAAGCGTTTCCATTACCTCGGCAAAAAGCCGGAAAAGACCGAATCGAAGATGTACCATGGCACAGGCCGGGCGGCCCGCTGACGCCCTGACGTTTTGCCCGGGCGGGGCCGATGCGGCCTGCGGCGGCCCCGCTTTTTCACAATACTGCCGGCTACCCTTCCCCGCGCGACCGGAAGAGCGTCAGCCCGCGGCGCTCCCGCACCACCTCGAAAAGCTGGCGCAACACGGCCAGATACGGACTGTCCTCGGCCGGAGCGGCGTTTATGGCCGCGATGGACAGCCGCGTTTCCGGCAATGTCCGGCGCGTCAGCAGATGAACCAGCGGCGACAGGGCCGCCGGCAGGCCCGGATCATCCGGCGACAGGGCGATATGGATACGCCCGCCCCGGGCCTCGACCGCGATCGTCGGCCGCGCCCCGGCAAATGCGACATACGCGCCGGCCGCCCGGCGCGGCAGGGCAAGCCCCCCGTCCGCCGGGCCGGAGTTCCATAACGCCACGGGATCGCGCCCGGAACACCACCACGGCTCGTCGCCGCCAAGGCCCCCGGCCAGCAGCCGCACCGCCCGGGCCGAGGCAAACTGCGGCCCGCCAAGGCCGGCGAAAAACTCCCCCGACGTCACCTCGCCCGAAAGCTCCATGCGCCGCAGCGCCCGAAACACCCCGCCCCAACCAAGGCCCGGCGCTTCGCCGGCCAGGACGTCGCGGCAAACCACCCCGTAGCGCTCCAGCAGCAGCCTTGCCCGGTCCATGGCCAATTCCTCGCCGGCCAGGGCGTCCCCGGCCGGCTCGGGCACGCGCACGGCAAACCACGCCCCGGCCGTGGGCAGCGCCGCCGCGAACCGGCCGGGAGCCGTGCGGCGCTGCATCCGCCGGCCGCCACGGGAGGATTCGTGATAGGCGGCTTCGGGCGAAAAATCCGTGGCCACGCCCCGGCGCAGCACGGCCAGGGCATCGCAGGCCGCCTCGCGCTTCCAGGCCGCCTGCCACAGCCGTTCGGCCAGGGCAGCCGGGGCAAGGCCGGTGATCTCCAGCAGGGCCGAGAAGTCATAGCGCGCCCGGGCATCGGGAAAGAGCGCCGCATCGGGCCGGGGGGGCGAAAAACCGGCCAGATCAAGATCCTCGGCCCTGGCGAAAAGCACCTTTTTCGACCCGGCCCCATACCAGCCAAGCCCGGTCTCGCGCAGGGCGGCGTCGAGCCAGGCCGGATCGTAGGCCACAGCACGCGCCGGCAGCACGTCCGTCTCCCACAGCCCGGCCGCCAGCGGCAGACAGGCCAGACGCTCCAGACGTCCGGCCAGACCGGCCGCATCCCCGGCCGGCGCAACCAGCCCCTGCCATACGGCCAGGAAATACGGCAGCCTGTCCGCCGGCACAGCCCGAAGCGCCGGCCGTCGGGCCGCCCGGGCCAGGCGCAGCAGGGTCTCAAAATTGGCGGCGTCGCAAAAAAGCGTTTCCCCGTTCCCGGAAAGGAGCCGGCCGGAAATCAGACTGCCGGCAGCCAGCAAATCCCCGGCCACGGCTTCGAGAACATCTCCCGGCAGTCCCAGCAGACGTCCGGCCTGCCCAAGGGAAATCGGGCCGTAAAAGGACAGCCAGTCGCCCAGAAGCGCCTCGCGCCGCACGGCCGCGTCATCCTGGCCGGCCTTGGCCCGCGCCGGCACGTTGCCTCCGGGGGCTGACGGCTGCACCGGCACAGCCCCGTCGTAGAGAGTCCTGGCCACGTCCCCGGCCCGCTCCAGGGCGACGGTCAGCGGCCCATCCGCTCCGGGCGGCGCGAGGCGGGCCAGTCTGGGAGCCAGGGCGGCCTCCAGATCGCCGGCCGAAAGGCCGTGATCCCGGGCCACGGCGGCCAGGACCTCCCGCCACTCCTGGCCGGGCACAACCACCCGCTCCTTGACGTATTCCAGGAGTTCGGCCGGACCGGACGGGGCGTAGCCGGGATACAGCCGCTGGCGCTTGGCCGTGAACATCCGGGCGATGGCCTCCGGCACGGCCGGCCGGTCCGGTCCCCGGGCCACCTCGGCCACCAGATCGGGCCGCGCCCCGGTCGGGCCGGCGGCCGTGCCGGCATCGGTCAGATACATGTATTCGGTGACGTGCCGCCAGACGAGATCAGCGGCAAAAGGGCTTTGCACCCGGGTGCGGGCCACGCTGACGGCCACGGCCCCGGACCGGACCGCGTCCAGAAACTCCCGCAGCCCGGCCGGGTCGAACAACTCGCCCAGGCACGTCCTCCAGGCTTCGAGCACAATGGGAAAATCGCCGTAGCCGGCCACGGCGGCCAGGAGCTTCCTGGCCCGCAGCCGGGTGATCCACAGCGGCTGGCGTTTGCCGAAACCATCCCGGGGCAGCAGCAGCGCCCGCCCCGCCGCCTCGCGAAAGGCCGCGCCAAAGGCGCCCGATCCTTCAAGCCGGTCCCGCAGCAAAGCGTCCAGCCCGGCGCTGGTCACGGCCTTGAGCAGGGCCAAGGGCTCAAAGTCGCCCGGCAACGTGGCGGCCACGCAGTCGTTGCCGGCAAAAACCGGCACCGGATGGCCGCATCCGGCCTCCAGGGCCGTTTCCAGGACCAGCCCGAGCGGAGCCAGGATCGCCAGCCCAAGCGGCGCATGCAAAATGACCTGATTGCCGGGCGCACCGCCGGGACCGGTGGACGTGACTTCGAGAAGCACGTGGCGGGCGTGGGGCAAGGCCGCGCCGGCGCCCGCCTTTTGCCGGCCAAGATACGACAGCAGGGCCTCGGCCGCCTCGGACGACAGGAAATGGTCGCGCAGCAGCTCTTCCCGAAAAGCGGGATCATCCAGCCGGACGTCGGCCTCCTCCAGAAAGGCGGCCAGCAGCCCGGAAAAATGCCGGTCGCGGGAGCGGGCGTCGCCAAGCCAGAACGGCGCCGGCACAGCCCCCGGCGGAGCCGGCGAAACAAAGACGTCGGCATCGGTGATGCGTTCGATGCGCCAGCTCTGGGCCCCGAAGGCGAACACCTGCCCCAGCCGGGCCTCCCAGACGAACACCTCGTCGAGTTCCCCAAGCCGCGTGCCTGAATCCTGGCGGCGAAGGGCGTAATAGCCCCGGTCGGCAATGACCCCGCCCGAGGCGTACAGGCGCATGAGCGCGCCTTTGCGGGCGCTGGCCGTGCCGTCTATGGCGTCCACGGCCACCAGCGGCGACAACTCGCGCAGGCGCGTTGCCGCGTAGCGCCCGGCCAGCATGCCAAGCGTCAGGTCAAAGGCCGCGCGCGACAGGTCGCGGTAGGGCCAGGCCTGGCGCACGGCGTGATACAGGGCGTCGACGTCCCAGGCCTCCACTCCGAGCATGGCCACCAGGGTCTGGGCCAGGACGTCCAGCGGCGCCGACACGGGACGCAACGGTTCGATGTCGCGCCCGGCAGCCGCCCGGGCCATGACCGCCGCCTCCAGCAGGTCCTTTTCAGACGTGGGCAGGAACACGCCCCGGCTCACCTCGCCCACCCCGTGCCCGGACCGGCCGATGCGCTGGACAGCGGCGCTGACCGTGGGCGGACACTCGACGAGCATCACCTCGTCCACCGCCCCGATGTCGATGCCAAGCTCCAGGGAATTGGTGGCCACCACGGCGCGCAGTTCGCCGGCCTTGAGCCGCGATTCCACGGCCTGCCGCAATTCCCGGGAAAGCGAGCCGTGGTGGGCGTAGGCCAGGGTTTCGGACTGGTCGTCGTTGATGATCCGGGCCAGCTTTTCGCACAGCTTGCGGCTGTTGACGAAGACCAGCGTCGTCCGATTGGCCGCTATGCGCCGGCGCACCTCCCCGGCCACCAGATGCAGCCGCGAAGCCTCCGGACCGCCGCCGTCCGTCCACGGGGCGTAGCGCACGGACAGGGCCATGCGCTTCCCGGCCGGACTTTTCACCACCGCCACCGGGCGCGGCGCATAGGCCGGATCGGACGGGTCGCCGGTCTGCCGCAGCCCGCCGACCATGGCCGCCACCATGTCCAGCGGCGACACCGTGGCCGAGAGTGCCACGCGCTGGAATTCCCCGGACAGACAGGCCAGCCGTTCCACGGCCGAGAGCAGGAACACCCCCCGCTTGGACCCGGCCACGGCATGGATCTCGTCCAGGATGACCAGACGCACGGCCCCGAGCATGCCGCGGCCGCTCTTGGAACTGAGCATCAGGCTCAGGGATTCGGGCGTGGTGATGAGGATTTCCGGCGGATGGCGCACCATGCGGCGACGGGCCTCCTGGGAGGTGTCGCCGCTGCGTATCTCGGCCCGGATGCGGGGAAAGGCCGCACCGGCAGCCGTGAACGTCCGACGCAGACCGGCCAGGGGCACGGCCAGATTGGCCCGTACGTCCGACCCAAGGGCCTTGAGCGGGGAAACATAGACCACGCTGACCTGCCCGACCGGCCACCGGCCCGTGGCCAGAGCGTCCAGGGCGCTGAGAAACGCCGTCAGCGTCTTGCCCGAACCCGTCGGAGCCACGGCCAGCACATGCTCGCCGGCGGCAATGCGCGGCCATGCCTGACGCTGGATGTCGGTTGGCGGTCCCAGGCCGGCAGCCAGCCAGTCCGCCACAAGCGGATGAAACGGAAGTTGCATGGCGAGTGCTGCGCTCCGGGGCGGGGCCGAGGAGAAAAAGCGCCTCCGGCGGCCGGGGGGAATAATTCCCCCCGGACCCCCCTGACGGTTTATAGGGTGCGATGCCGGGACTGCGAAGCAGTGCGGAGGTCCTTTGAAATCGTTCGCGTCACAACGTCGTCAGGCAGCGCCCTCCCGCAATGCCGTGTTCTTCGCCGTACTCCCGCGCTCGTCCCTCGTCCCGCCACCCCTCCCTTTCCCACCATCCAGGGGTCCGGGGGGATGATCCCCCCGGCCGCCGGAGGCATCTTCATTTCTATAACTTCTTCACTTCTTTACTTCTTCATCCTCTTCGCCTCTTCCCTCTCCCTACGCCTGTCCGGCTTCGGGTTCGGATTCCATTTCCCGGGGGATGGTGATGGACGGGACGCCGGAGGGGTGGGCGTAGCGGTCGTTGAGGGTCTGGATGAATTTTTCGCTGTCCGCGATGACGGAGGCGAGCATACGCCGGGCTTTGGGGCCCCAGCCGCCGGGTTCCGTGCAGAAGATGGAGCGCCAGGGACTGACGTTGCGGGAAAAGGCGCGCAGCAGGCCTTCGCGGACGGGGCCGTAGGGATAGGCTTTGTCCACCAGCCTGGCCACGCCGAGCGCCGACCATTTGCGGGCCAGCAGGTGCAGCCAGAAGCCGCCGCCCAGGCACAGCAGCAGGAAGACGACGGCCCGGATGGCGTCGTCGAACACCCAGGACAGCCAGCCCGGCACGAGGCCTGTGGAGAACGGGTGCCCGGTCAGCACGTAGAGCACGGCGCACAGCACGCCGATGCCGCCGAACAGCATGGCGTCGCGCCGCAACGCCCCGGAGCGCCAGCGCGTGAGCATATGGCGCAATTCCGGCACGCGCACGTCTTCCACTTCGCGGGCCAGTTTTTCCAGGTCGCCGACGATACGATAGGCCCGTTCCACCCGCACCTGCTTCATGCGCTCGTGGATGCCGGCCATATCGGCGTCGCGTTTGGCCTCGAACCGCTGCTTGAGGGATTCGTCGGCAATGGGCACCGCGGCCGAGGGGGAATAGATGCGGTAGAACTTTCCGGCGGTCAGGCCTTGCTGGGCCAGGGCCCGCTGCCATGCGCCCACCACCTCTTCGGGATTGTCCTCCCGGGCGGCGATATCCATCTGATTGAGAATGTAGATAAATTTATTGGAGTCGCGGCGATTGATGGTGGCGGCGACCAGATGGGTGAGGGTGTCGCGCATGGCTCCGGGTTCGGGGCGGCGGGCGTCGAAGAGCACCAGCACGAGGTCGGAAAGATCCATGATGTGGTTGGTGATGCGCAGGGTGGCGGTGCGCTGGGCGTCGGCGTCAAATCCCGGGGAGTCGATGAGGATCAGGCCGCGCAGCTTTTCGCTGGGGCAGGTTTTGAGGCGGATGTAGGAATCGATGCGGCCGCCCTCGCCGGGTTCGACTTTTTCGAGTTCCTCGCTCATTTTGTAAAAGGGAAAGCGCAGGTCGGCATTGAGCGCCGTGCCGGGCAGCACCCGGGATTCGCCGGCGGCGTTGTAGCAGATGACGGTGAACTTGTCGTCCACGGCATGGGAGCCGGTCTGCTGCACGGGCGTATCGAGGTAGTTGTTGAGAAACGTGGATTTCCCGGCGGAAAAGGGCCCAAGGATGGAGATAAGCGGCCACCATGCGATTTGGGAAATGGTGGACTGGTCCGGGGCCAGCAGCCCGAGTCCCCGGCAGACCCGGTCGAGCTTTTTAAAGCTGCCGACCGCATCGACCAGGAGCGGATTTTCCAGTTGCAGATGTTCCTTAAGGCTCTCCAGCCGGTCACGCAGCCTGCCGTCTTCCATGCACCCCCCCTGCCTGTTGCGGATGGCTTCTTCTCTATCAAATAATTCGGGATTCGTCGAGGAGGCTGCGGGGCAAAGACACAAGCGCGTCCAAACCGGCCCGCTTCGGAGACTTGCCGAAGCAAGGCCTGTAAGGCATACTTGGATGTTGCCGCCATTCGTCTCACCGGCGAGCGCCATCTGCCCGGCCCATGGAGACGCAAAACGTGCCCACGCCCCCTTCGACCCCGCTCCCCGCCAATTGCGACGCCCCCCGGGGCGAGGCTGTGATCCCGCCCAAAGCCGCGCCCAGGGCCCGCTACGAAACCCCGGTCTACTACGCCCTGGCAGCGGCGCTTGTCAGCCTTTTTTACGGCGAGTTCCTCTTCACCGACCGGGTCGGCATCCTCGACTGGAGCAAGGATCTCTACTATTTCGCCTTCCTCCACGACGCCCTGCGTTCGTTTTCCACCCTGCCCGTCTCGTTCCTCCACATCCCGGACGGCATCCGGTGGTTCTCAACCCTCCAGGACGCCTCCTACTGGTCCAATCCCGAGGTCATCAGCCTGTCGCCGTTTATGGCCCTGGCCTTTGTCCTGCCGCTGATGCCCTTTATCAAGGCGGTGCTGGCCGCCCATCTGGCCATCGCGGCCTGGGGGGTGCGGCTTTTCGCCGACGCCCTGGGCTGGAGCCTGTCCCAGGCGGCGGCGCTGCTTATCCTGTTTCTCGGCAACCCCTGGCTCGTCCAGCATCTGGCCATCGGCTATTCCCCCCAGATCAGCCTGTGCCTCGTGCCGGTTCTGGCCGCCCTGCTTGTCCGCCGGGAATTCGGTCCGTTGGCATGGGGGGCGGCCTGCCTCGTCAACGCCCTGATCCTCTATCAGGGCGCACTGCACCTGTTCGTCTGGACCAATCTGGCCATTGCCGTCTACGCTGCGGCCAAAGCCGCCCTGGACCGCCGGTTGCCAGCCCTTTTCCGGGCCAGTGCCCTGTTCGTCGGCAGCTTCATCCTGGTCGCGCCCAAAATCCACGCCGTCCGGGCCGTCTACGGCGCATGGCAGCGCATTCCCGGCGACGGCTACGCCTCCCTGGCCGCCCTGTGGGGCCTGCTCACCGACGCCGATTTTCCCATGTTCGATTTTCCCGAGACCTACAGCCACTACGGCGTGGCCTTCTACGACGCCTCCATCCTGGTCGGTCCCGTCTTTTGCCTGGCAGCCGTCTGGCTCGCCCTGGACACCCTGGCCGGAACCGTTTTCCGCCCCGGCCGCCCAGACCGGCAAATCGATACGACCCCGGTCGCCGCAATCATGGCCGCCGCCGTGTTTCTCGTACTGGGCTGGGGAACCGTATGGCGGGAACTCTGCCGGTTCGTGCCGCTGCTCGCCTCGGAGATCTACCCCTTCCGCTACCTGCTGCCCGCCCTGGCGTTCCTCTTCTTCCTCATGGCCCACGGCCTGGGCCGCCCCGCGACCAACCGGACCGGCCGCTTCGCCCGCATCGCCATCCTGGCCGCCCTGATCGCCACAACCATCGTTTTTTACCAACGAAACCGCCAGCTCATGCCGGCCCTGACCGAAACGCCCGACTTCATCGGCGCCTTCTCCCTGGCCGAGTACTACAAGGACCGCATCACCGCCTTCTCGGGCCCGACCCGGCTGCCCGTCGCCGTCACGCCCAATCGCGTGACCATCATCCCTTCCGGCACGTCCGGCGAACAGATCGAACTGCCGTGGCTGCCGCGCGCCGCCCTGCCCGGCTACGTCCTGGAAAACGCCCGCCCCGTCGGGAACGCCCCGGGCGAGGCAGCCGTCATCGAAACGACCAGGGCCGCCAGCCCGGTGGCCGTCATCCCCCGCGACCACGACCGCACGCCATTGTTGGCCGCGGCAGCCGTCATCTTCGCCGCAATGCTCGGCGTCAGCACGGTTTTGGCCGGAAGGCGAAACAGAAGGGACAAAGGAATGGAGCGCTGAAAAAGCCTTCGGCGGCCGGGGGCTCCCCTGCCCCGCAAGCGTTCATGCGCTGTCCCCGCTTTCCTTTTCTCCGCCAAAAAACCGTAAAGCGTGCATCCATTCCAACAGGATAGACCGTCGTTCAGGAAGAAGGCGGATATCGCCCGGCATCCCGTTTCCGCCTCGAAAACGTCTTGCTCCCGCGCCAGAATCCGGCATATTCTCCAACCATACCCTCCCCTGACGCGTTCGGGAGAGGGCTGGGGGAGGGAGCAACCATGCGCAAGGGGACCGAGGAAAAGACGCCCATCGTGGTGCGGCCCGAGGCTGTGGACCGGTATCTGCGCGAGGCGTTCGGCCCGGATGCCCGGATGCTTGGCGTGTGCGCCCTTGACGCCGCCAGCGGCCAGGGCATGAAGGAATTCGGCTACGGCAAACCGGTCTGCCTGGATTTCGAAGTGGGCGGCGAGGTGCGCCGGGGCGTGCTGTCGATCATGCGCGGCGACAAGTACGGCCACCAGTTCTATTGGGACCGGGCGGCCATCCTGATGTTCCAGCACGATGCCGGCGGGCGCATGGAAAAGCATGTGCGCCCCATCGGGCTCGGCTATTTCGATCAGGAGGACCGGCTTGTTCCGGTCAGGGACCCCAAGGAATTTTTCATCATCAGCGAAAAAGCCCCGGGCTACGACTACTACCTTGACCTGCAACGCATTCAAAAGACGGGCCTGGAGGACCGGGACCTGGACATGGCCCGGTCGTTTGCCCGCTGGCTGGCCCGGGTGCATGCGAACAAGAAAGACGATGCGGATCTGTATCTGCGCCGCGTGCGCAACCTCATCGGCGCATCGGAATGCATCTTCGGGCTGGTGGACGCCTATCCCCATCCCTACGCCCTTTTTCCGCCGGAACGCTTTTGCGCCCTGGAAAAACGGATCATCGACTGGCGCTGGAAGCTGCGGGGCTACACCCACCGCCTAAGCGAAGTGCACGGCGATTTCCATCCCTGGAACGTGCTGGTCCAGGAGGGCGGCGAAACGCGGGATTTCGCCGTACTCGACCGCAGCCGGGGCGAATGGGGCGAACCGGCCGACGACGTGGCCACCATGAGCCTGAATTACGTGCTGTTCGGGCTTTACAAGGAACCGAGGCTGGCCGGGGATTTCGAACGCCTCTACATGACCTTTTGGGAAACGTATCTGCGCGAGTCCGGCGACGACGAGGTTTTTTCCGTCATTGCCCCGTTTTACGTCTTCCGGGGATTGGTGGTGGCCTCGCCCCAGTGGTATCCGGGCCATCCCGAATCCGTACGCCGGGGGTTGCTGCGCTTTCTCGAAAACGTGCTTGAAGACGACCGGTTCGACTGCCAGCGGTTCAACCGGTACATGGAATAGCCATCCATGGCCGCGGCGCTGTGGTTCACCGGGCTTCCCGGCTCCGGCAAAAGCGCCGTGGCCACGGCCGTGTACAAGACCCTGGCCATGACCATGCCTTCCGTGGCGCTGCTCGAACTCGACGCCCGGCGCAAGGCCTATTTTCCCAATCCGACCTACAGCGAGCAGGAACGCGAGGCGGCCTACCGGCTTTTTGCCGAGGAGGCGGCCGGGCTCTACCGGGCCGGGCATGCGTTGGTGCTCATGGACGCCTCGGCCCCGCGCCTCGCCATGCGGGCCTATGCCCGCTCGCTCATGGAGCGCTTTGCCGAGGTGCATGTCCGGTGCAGCCTCAAAACGGCCATGGCCCGCGAGGCGGCCCGGCCTGAAGGCAAGGTCATGGCCGGACTCTACGCCAAGGCCATGATGCGAAAGGCCACGGGCCGACAATTTCCGGGACTTGGCCAGGTCATCGGCGTGGACGTGCCCTTCGAGGAAGACCCGGGGGCCGAATGCGTGGTGGATGCCGAGCGGCTCACCATCGCCCAATGCCGCGACGCGGTGCTCGCTTTTTTGCGGCAATGGCGGGGAGGGGACGGCGGATAGGCGCCAGAGCCGTGCATGCCTTCGGCCCTTACCCTGCCTTTCCGTCCGGGAGGGTCCGGGAGGGGGTGACCCCCTCCCGGCCGCCGGAGGCTCTCTTGTGAACAACCCCTAGTAGACCCGTTGGCCCAGGGCGACGTCGTGATCCGGGGACAGCAGCACCACCCCGCGCTCGCCGTCAAGCCCGAGCACCAGCACCTCCGACAGGAAGCCGGCGATGCGTTTGGGCTCGAAATTGACCACGGCCACCACCAGCCGCCCGGGCAGGTCCCCGGCGGCATAGTATTCGGTGATGCGGGCGCTTGATTGGCGCACGCCAAGCGCCCCGAAATCGATACGCAGTTTGTAGGACGGAATGCGCGCCCCCTTGAGGGGTTCGGCCGTGAGGATGCGCCCCACGCGCATGTCAACGGCAAGAAAATTTTCGTACGTCATTGATTCCATGCGGACTCCGTATATCACGTCCGTTTCATGTAACCGAACCGCTCCCAGCCGGCACTTGTCTTGCATCTACTCCGGCCAATGGAGGGTCGTATGTCCGAAGGCCCCGTCCGTCAATGTCCAGGCTGCGGCCAGACGCTTCGTTTTCCGGGTAATGTCGGCGGTATGCTTATGGCCTGCCCTGAGTGCGGCCACAAGTTCATCTCCCCCTTCAAACTGGCCGGCGCGGTCCAGGCCGCCTCCGAACCGGTCCTTCCCCGGGCTGCCGCCTGCCCCCCGCCTGCCGCCAGGCCGCTGCCGCCTGAAGCCGCCGTCCCTGTCAAAAAGGCAACGTGCAACGCCCTGGCTGCCCGCGTGGCCGCCCTCTACGCCTCGCGCTCGTAAGGCCGCAGATTTTCAAATCAGATCAGGCCGCAGCCAGTTCCCCTGACTGGCTGCGCCGTATCACCGGCCGTCCTCCATCCGTCCCCTGCCTTTCCGTCAAGGGGTCCGGGGGGATTATCCCCCCGGCCGCCGGAGGCTTCCCCTCCCGTCCTTCGCTTCATAGCCCCTCGCTGTCGGGATCGTGACGGGCGAAGCTGGCCCGGGCGCGCTCGAAGCTCGACGTCGCGTAGCAGTAACGGCAGCCGAACAGACAGGTGTCGTAGGCCCCGATGTCCTTGCTGGGGGCGCAGCCGCAACGAGGCCGCTGGTTGGGATCTTTGGCGTCGGCCAGGGGACGGGCGATGTGGCTTTCGATCCAGTCCGGGTCGATGCAGCGGGCGGGAGGAATGCCGGCTGCCTCGAAAATCTCCGGCTGCGAGCAGGTGAAAAGCGTCATGCCGTTGGCTGCGGCCATGTCTCGCAGGTCGGCAAACAGGCGGACCTCGGCGGCCGTGTCCCGGTCCAGTGCGGCAAAACCGTCGTTTTCCAGGGCCGCCATACGCCGGGCGATCTTGCGGTAGGGTTCGACGAGGCTGACCACCACCCGGTCGGCCCTGCCGGCAAGGCGTGAGGCCAGGGCCTCGAACATGCGGCGATGCCAGTCCGGCGGCGTGGCCTCGGTCAGCGCCACCGGATCGTAGCGCCAGGTGACGCGGCCGGGAAGCGCCCCGGCCAGGGCCTCGAAGGCGGCCAGCCCGGTTTCCGGTTCCGGGCATTTGGGGTCCAGGGCCCTGGGATTGCCAAGCAGCGTGAACAGGAAAAACGGTTCATGGCCCATGGCCCGGATTTCCGGCAGCAGGGGCAGCAGGGGCCTTGGGTCGCGGGTCCAGAAGACCAGGGCGGAAACGTCGTCCGGACACAGCGACACGTGGGAAACCTGGGCGGCGTTGAAGGGATTTCGCACCGTGCAAAAGCCGGCCCGAAGCCGGCCCATGAGCCAGCGGGCATAAAAGGCCGGGATGTCGGTGCGGCGGCTGGCGCTGATGATCATGCCCGTTCTCCGGCTGCCAGGAGTTCATGAAAATCTTGTTCCGGCAGCATGCCCCCGCCCGTGGCCCAGACCACATGGGTGGCCGGACGCCCCGCCAGGGCCGGCAGCCCGGCGGCACGCACCATGCCCGGTCCGGCCACGGCAGCGGCGGCAGCCGGCTCCAGGCGTTCGCCTTCCTCGCGCCAGACCGCCGCCACCAAGGGGGCCAGGGCCGCGTCGGCAACGGTGCAGACGCCGTCCACCACCGGCTCCATGAGCCGGCCGACAAATCGCGACGGCCGGGCCACGGCCAGCCCGTCGGCCAGGGTGCGGCCCGAAAGCCCGATGTCGGCCACGGAAATGTCGGCGTGGCGGCCGGTGGCCAGTCCGAGAAGCATGCACGGGGCCTCGGTCGGCTCGGCGAAAAAACACAGGGCCGCGTCGCCAAGGGCCAGCCGCGCCCCAAGGGCGATGCCGCCCGGCGCGCCGCCGACGCCGCACGGCAGATGCAGGCACAGCGGCGAAGCCTTGCCAACGGATATGCCAAGGGCGGCGAGCTGGGCCGGCAGACGCAGACCGGCCACGGCATAGCCCAGAAAGAGGTCGAGGGAATTTTCGTCGTCAATGAAGTGCACGGCGGGATCGCGGGCCGCTTCGGCGCGGGCCGCGGCGCAGGCGGCGCTGTAATCGCCGGCGTGCTCCGCAACCATGGCTCCGACGCGGCGCAGGCGCTCCTTTTTCCAGGCTTTCGCCTCGGACGACATGTGGACCGTGACGGCAAATCCCAACGCCCGGCCCATGACGCCGATGGACAGGCCGAGGTTGCCGGTGGACCCGACGGACAGGGTCTGCCCGGCAAAAAAGGCCCGGGCCGCCGCATCCTCCAGACGACGGTAGTCGTCGGCCGGTCCCGACAGCAGGCCCGAGGCCAGGGCAAGGCCCTCGGCCACAGCCAGCACGGCGTGAAAACCGCCCCGGGCCTTGACCGATCCGGCCACCGGCAGCAGATGGTCGCCTTTGAGCAGCACCCGGTCCGTGTCCGGCAGGCCGTCCTCCCGGACAAGCCGGGCGGCCAGGGCCGGCGCCGGGCGCAGTTCGGATTCGATGATGCCCCCGCTGCCGGCGAGTTCCGGAAACAGGCGGGCCAGCAGCGGCGCAAAACGGACAAGCCGGCGCTGTGCCGCCTCGATGTCGGCCAGGGAGACGGCAAGGCCGTTTTGGCCCGTTGCAATGGGGAGCCGTTTGGGATTTGTCCACAGAAACGGCCGTCCCGCACGCAGGGAAGCGTCGGTTGTGGGGTCCATAACCAGGGAGGATAGACCAAAGCGGCCAAAAGGCCAATGCGCCGGGCGAGATGCCGGCCTTTCCGCGGACTGCCCCCGGCCACGTCGGGCTGGTCATTCGGGCCGGAAGCGGGCTTCGCCCTTTACCGCCGGCCTGTCCTGCATTATCTCACCCGAGCCATGAAATTTCACGTCATCACCATGGGCTGCCAGATGAACGTCGGCGACGGCGACTGGCTGACCCGCGCCCTCATTGCGGAAGGTTTCACCAGGGCCCCGGAAGACGAGGCCGAACTGTTCATCCTTTTCACCTGCTCGGTCCGTGAAAAGCCCGAGCAAAAAGTGGTCAGCGAAATCGGCCGCATCGCCGACCGCCACCGGGACAATCCCGACGCGTTCATTGCCGTTGGCGGCTGCACGGCCCAGCAGCTCGGCACGGCGCTTTGGCGGCGCTTCCCCATGGTGCGGCTGGTGTTCGGCACCGACGGCATTGCCGCCGCCCCCCGGGCCCTTTCCCGGCTCACGCGCGAACCCGGCCTTCGCCTGTCCCTGCTCGACTTCACCGAGACCTATCCCGAGCGCGACCAGTTCTGGCCGGACGACAAACTGCCGCCACGGGCCTTCGTCTCCATCATGCAGGGCTGCGACAATTATTGTTCCTACTGCATCGTGCCCTTTGTCCGGGGCCGCCAGAAATCCCGGTCCGCCGCCTCCATCATTGCCGAATGCCGCAGCCTGGCCGGCCGGGGCGTGCGCGAGGTGACGCTGCTTGGCCAAAACGTCAACAGCTACGGCCTAGACGCCGCCGGCGACGGCGCCTCGTTTGCGGACCTCATCGACGCCGTGGCCGCCATCCCGGATATTGCCCGCATCCGCTTCACCACCTCGCATCCCAAGGATTTAAACGACGCCGTCATCGCCCGCTTCGCCGGGAATCCCAAACTCTGCCCGGCCCTGCATCTGCCCGTGCAATCAGGATCGGACGCCGTATTGAAACGCATGGGACGGCGCTACGACACGGCCGCATATCTGCGTCTTGTAGAAAAATTGCGGCTGGCCCGACCGGAAATTTCCCTGACCACAGACCTTATTGTCGGCTTCCCCGGGGAAACCGAGGCCGATTTCCAGGCCACCCTCGCCCTGGTGCGCGAAGTTGGATTTGAAAGCGGATTCTCCTTCATGTACTGTGACAGGCCGGGGACCACAGCCGAGCGCATGGAGCCCAAGATCGCCCCGGAGATCAAATCCGCCCGGCTGGCCGAATTGCAGACCCTGCTCGACGAACGGCTGACGGCGGCCCTGGCGTCCCAGATCGGCAGGAAAACCGAGGTGTTGCTCGAAGGCCCAAGCCGCAGGGACGGACCGGACGGGCCGTCCTGGCGCGGACGGGACCCCGGGGGCCGCATCGTCAACATGGCTGTGCCGGGGATTGCGGACGCGACCGGAATCATTGTACGGGCGCGCATCCTCCAAGCCAAAAAGCACTCCCTGATCGGGGAGGCGGAGGCCGACCATGATTGAAATGAAAGTCTTCGGGCTGGCGCTGGACGAGGAATCCCAGGTCCCGGTGCTGATCCTCAAGGACTTGGAAGAGAAAACCGTCCTGCCCATCTGGATCGGCGCCATGGAGGCCATGGCCATCTCCCTGGCTCTCAACGACGTGGCGCTGCCGCGTCCCATGACCCACGACCTGCTGCTCAACACCATCCTCAAGCTCGACGCCCATGTGGTGGCCGTCAACGTCACCGAGCTGTCCGAAGGCACCTACTACGCCGACATCGAGGTGGAAGTGGAAGGCGGCATCCGCCGCATCGACAGCCGTCCCTCCGACGCCATCGCCCTGGCCCTGCGGGCCAAGGCCCCGATCCTCGTGGCCGAACCCGTCATCGAACAGGTGGCCAACGAGTCCAAAGAGGCAACCGTGGCGGCCTTTGCCGACGAAGCGGACAAGTGGACGGAGCTGCTCGAAAAATTCGACCCCAACGACGCCAAATACAAAATGTAGCCATGATCGATCTGCATACCCACACCACCTTCTCCGACGGGGTCCTCATCCCGGCCGAACTGGCCCGGCGGGCGGCCAAGGCCGGCTATCGGGCCATGGCCATGACCGACCATGCCGACCACTCCAACCTCGAACTGATCCTGTCCAACATCGGGCGTTTCGTGGCCGAGACGGGGCCCTTTCTCGGCGTGACCGTGCTGTGCGGCGTGGAGATCACCCACGTGCCGCCGCCGCTGATCCCCAACCTCGTGGAACAGGCCCGGGCCCGGGGGGCCCAGCTCGTGGTGGTCCACGGCGAAACCATCGTCGAACCCGTGGAAGCCGGCACCAATCTGGCCGCCATCGAGGCCGGCGTCGACATCCTGGCCCACCCGGGGCTGATCACCCCGGAAGAGGCGGAACTGGCCGCCGAACGCGGCGTGGCGCTTGAAATCACCACCCGCAAGGGCCACAGCCTGACCAACGGCCATGTGGCCGCCATGGCCCGCCGCTTCGGGGCCAGACTCGTCATCGACAACGACGCCCACGCCCCCGAAGACCTCGTCTCCCAGGAGCGCCGCAAAAAGACGGCCCTTGGCGCGGGCCTTTCCCTGGAAGAATACCTGCGGGCCGAAGCCAACTCCCGCGAGATCGTCTCGCGCGTGCTCGGACGCGGCCACAGCGAATAAACCCCCTGTCCGGCACGCGCCGCAACGCCGGAAGCCAGCCCTTTCGTCCCCCTGCCGATTGCGGACGCCGCGCCAGCCGCGTCCGCCATACCCCGACTTGATCATCCCGCCGGAGTCTGGAACAAAGACCGGAAGATCCCCATCCCCGACACCGGGACGACAATCACCGCGACCACTCCGGCGAAACCCTCAAGGAGAGGATACATGACCCGACGTCTGACCCAGACCCTGTTTCTCTTGTTCGTGCTGGCGAACCTGTCCGGCTGCGGCTACAACCAGATGCAGACCAACGAAGAGGCGGTCAACGCCGCCTGGGGCAACGTCCAGGCGGCCCTGCAACGCCGCATGGACCTGGTCCCCAACCTCGTGGAAACGGTCAAAGGCTACGCCAGCCACGAAAAAGACACCCTGACCGCCGTGGTCGACGCCCGGGCCAAGGCCACCCAGGTGAAAATCACCCCCGAAACCCTGGCCGATCCCCAGGCCATGGCCGCCTTCCAGCAGGCCCAGGGCCAGATGCAGTCCGCCCTGTCGCGCCTCCTGGCCGTGGTCGAGAACTACCCCGACCTCAAGGCCGACCAGAACTTCCGCGACCTGCAGCACCAGCTCGAAGGCACGGAGAACCGCATCAACGTGGCCCGCCAGCGCTACAACCAGGTCGTTGAAACCTATAACGCCTCGATCCGCACCTTCCCCAACTTCATCACCAACTCCCTGCTCCTGCACCTGAAGCCCAAGGAATACTTCAAGGCCGACGAAGCCGCCCAGCAGGCGCCCAAGGTGAAATTCTAGGGCCTGTTCCCAATTGCGTTTGACGCGAAGGGGAGCGAGGGGAAAGGATGCCCTGCCTCCGGCGGCCGGGGGGAATCATTCCCCCCGGACCCCCTGGATAAAGGGGGGGCAACGGTGGGAAGGGACGGCGGATGGGCGCGGAAGAGCACCGTGAAAAGCTCTGACCTGGCTGTTCCGTGAACGCCCCCGGACCCCCTGGATAAAGGGGAGTAAAGGTGGGAAGGGACGGCGGATGGGCGCGGAAGAACACCGTGAAAAGCTCTGACCTGGCTGTTCCGTGAACGCCCCCGGACCCTCTGGATAAAGGGGGGCAACGGTGGGAAGAGACGGCGGATGGGCGCGGAAGAGCACTGTGAAAAGCTCTGACCTGGCTGTTCCGTGAACGCCCCCGGTCCCCCTGCAAAGGGAAAGGAAAGCATCATGTCCTGCTGTAAACGCGCCGTTGATTTCCCGCCCGTCCCCGATTCCCCGGCCCTCCTCCCGGGGGCCGTCCCGTCGGGGGGGACCGGGGGGCATGCCGCCCCCCGGCAGGTCCAGGGCAGCGCCCTGGCCGCCGGAGGCGTCTTTTTCCTGTTCCTGGCCTTCCTCCTCCTGTTTCCGTCCCGGCCGGCCTCGGCCCTCGACGTGCCGCGCCTGTCCGGGCGGGTCAACGACTATGCCCGGATGCTTTCGCCCGAAACGGCGCGCCAGCTCGACGCCCGGCTTGCCGATTTCGAGCGGACCGATTCCACTCAGGTGGTGGTGCTGACCATTGCCTCGCTTGAGGGAGAATCCCTGGAGGAATACGCCATCAAGGTGGCCCAGGCCTGGGGCATCGGCCAGAAGGGCACGGACAACGGCGCGCTGCTGCTGGTTTCCAAAGGAGACCGCAAGGTGCGCATCGAGGTGGGCTACGGCCTGGAGGGCCGGCTCACCGACGCCCTGTCCGGGCGCATCATCGACCGCGTCATTGTGCCGGCTTTCAAGGCCGGCCGGTTCGATGCCGGCATCACGGACGGGGTCGGGGCCATCATCGAGGCCGTGCGCGGCGAATACCAGGGCGCGCCCAAAGGGCATGACGGCAATGACGGCGACGATGGGGCCATTTTCGGCATTTTCATGGTTGCCGCCGTGTTGACGGCCGTGCTGTCGGGGCTCCCGCCGTTGTTGCGGGCCGGCATCTTCGGCGTGCTCATGCCGGCGGCCGGCCTGTTCGCCTCGGCCTCCGCAGGGATGTTGGCGCTGCTTGGCCTCGGCGGCGTCGTGCTGGGCCTTGTCGGGCCGTATCTCTTTCGTTCCGGGCGGGGCGGGGGCGGCGGATTCTACGTCGGCGGCCGGTCCTCGGGCGGCGGCGGGGGATTTTCCGGCGGCGGCGGTTCTTTTGGCGGCGGCGGTTCGTCGGGCAGTTGGTAGGAGGAAGCCATGCGCAACAAGATGATAGAAGCCTTTTTGTCCCCGGCGGATCGTGAAGCCGTAGCGGCGGCGGTGCGCGCGGCCGAGGCCCGGACCTCGGCGGAAATCGTGCCCATGGTGGTGGGGGCCAGCGACTCCTACCCCAAGGCCGAACTGGCCTGCGCCGTGGCCGTGGGCCTGGCCGCCGGCATTGTCCTGACTATGGCCTGCGCCAGCCGCAACATGTGGCTTTTCCTGCTTTTTTTCAGCCTGTTCGCCCTGGCCGCCTTTGAGGCCGCCAAGCGGCTGCCCCGGCTCAAGCGGCTTTTCCTCTCCCGGCAGCGCGCCCGGCACGAAACCCGGCAGGCGGCCCAGGCCGCGTTTTACGCCCACGGCCTGACCGGGACCCGGCAGCGCAACGCCGTGCTCGTCTATATTTCCGTTTTCGAGCAGCTTGTCTTCCTCCTGCCCGACACCGGCCTTGCCGGCAGCCTGGGCCGGCCCGCCCTCGACGCCCTGGCCGCAGATCTGGGCCGGGGCATTGCCCGGGGCCGGCAACGCGAGGCCCTGCTGGCCTGCATCGACGCCCTGGCCGGACTGCTGGCCCCGCATTTCCCGCCCCGTCCGGACGACGCCAACGAGATCAAGGATTTGATTCTCATCTGACGCCGCCCCGCTGCAAACGGCGCGCCGTTTTTACGCGGCGCGCCGTTGCATTCCCGTGCGGCCGTGGCATACTGGCTCCAAGCCCAGGCGGCCCGCCCAGACACAGCAGGGCGGGTCCGCGCAAAGGAGGAGTCATGGACCAGTATCATGAGCCCGTTGCCGAACTTTCCCCCCAGGACCGGGATTTCGTCCGGGCGCTGATGAGCCTCAAGGAAGAAATCGAAGCCATCAATTGGTACCACCAGCGCGTGGCCGCCGCCGCCGATCCCCAGATCAAGGCCATCATGGCCCATAACCGCGACGAGGAAATGGAACACGCCATCATGGGCCTGGAGTGGCTGCGCCGCACCATGCCCGGCTGGGACGCGGTCATGCGCACCTATCTGTTCACCACCGGCGACATCACCGCCCTGGAAGACGCCGCCACCGGCCCGGAAGGCGAGGCCGCGCAACCCGCCAAGGCCCCGGCCGGCGGCTCGCTCGGCATCGGCAGCCTCAAAGGAACCCGGTAACCCAAGGGAGACGCCATGGATATCTTGAAACGCGATCTCGCCCCGATAACCGCCGCCGCCTGGCAGGCCGTGGACAGCCGCGCCCGCCAGACCCTGGCCACCATGCTTTCCGCCCGCCGGGTCGTGGACGTGGCCGGGCCGCTCGGCTGGGAATACGCCGCCGTGCCGCTGGGACGCATCGAATACGCCAGGACCCAGTCGGTTTCGGGCATCACCTACGGCCTGCATCAGGTCAAACCGCTGGTCGAGGTCAAGGTGCCCTTTGCCCTCGACATCGCGGAAATCGACAACGCGGCCCGGGGCGGCCGGGACATCGACCTCGGACCGCTGGACGAGGCTGCCGAGAAGCTGGCCCGGTTCGAGGAAGAGGCCGTATACCACGGCTTTGCCCCGGCCCACATCAAGGGCCTGTCGGAAGTGTCCAGCCAGACCAGGATCGCCGTGTCCGGCGATCCCGAGGACATTGCCGAAAAGGTGTCCAAGGCCCTGACCGCCCTGCGCAAGACCTCGGTGGAAGGCCCTTACGCCCTGGTGGTCGGACCGGAGCTGTGGGTGTCCCTGTCGGGACATGTCCGGGGCTATCCCCTGTCCCAATATCTGGAAACCATGCTGGGCGGGCAGGTCATCGTCAGCCCGTTTATCGAGGAAGCCTACCTGCTCTCCACCCGGGGCGGCGATCTGGAGCTGACCCTTGGCGGCGACATCGCCATTGGCTACGCCTCCCACGACACCGAGAAGGTGGCGCTGTTCTTCCTCGAATCCTTCACCTTCCAGGTGCTTGACCCCACGGTCGTGGTGCGCCTCGACTGGAACGCCGGCTAGCCCCCTGGCCGGCCGTTACGGGGCAGGCATGGCGATCCCGGCCGCCAGGGGGCGCGGACAGCGCGCCGCAGGCCGGGCCGCCATGCAAAACATCCCCCCCGGCTGCTTTGGCCCCAGGACCGCCGGCCAAAGCAACCGGGTTCGCCAGTCTCCGGACGGCCGACGGCATTGCCGGCGCACGGCGTTTCTCTCCCGCCTCCCGGCCCATGCCTGCATGCCGTTCATCCCCGCCTTGCAACAATACCAGCCTGGACCTCACAGCGTCTTCCTTGTGCACGTATTGGCCGCAGCATTGATGCAAAACGAGTCAATTTGTCTCAAACTATCACGGATTTTCAAATAGCGTGATTGCAAAACCATAAGCCACTAAAACAATTGTCGCTAATATAAACACAAGTGACACGAAAAATATACTTTGCGTGTGACTCATTCATGCAGTATTGTCTCCTCACAGGCGGGGATACTCGCCAGGAAGCGAACAGAGCATTCCCACAATTGCATCATCAGCAAGGAGAGCACCATGAAAGTCAGCGCCCGCAATCTGATTCCCGGCACCGTCAAGAAGGTCACCATCGGCATGGTCAACGCCGAAGTCGTCATCGAAGCCGCTCCCGGCGTCGAAATCGTCTCCGTCATCACCAAGGAGTCGGCCGAGGCCATGGGCCTCAAAGCCGGCGCCAAGGTCAAGGCCATGGTCAAGGCTTCAAGCGTCATGGTCATCACCGAGTAACACCGCCCTTTGACGGCAAAAGCCCGGCCGCATCATCCGATGCGGCCGGGCTTTTGCTTGTTCGGCCGGTGTTGCCGGAAGGCTGATGCCGGCAGCGGCAACGCGTTGGCGGTCAGATGCCCCCGCCGTCGGCGATGAGCACGCCGCCCGGCCCCTGCTGGGCGATGCGCGAATTGGGCGGCACGTCGTTTACCACCCAGACATTGCCGCCGACGACCGATCCCCGGCCGATGGTGATGCGGCCAAGAACCGTGGCCCCGGCGTAGATCACCACGTCGTCCTCCACCACCGGATGGCGGGGAATGCCCTTGACCAGCACGCCGTCCTCGTCCTTGGGGAAGCTCTTGGCCCCAAGGGTCACGCCCTGGTACAGGCGCACGTTGTCGCCGATGATGCAGGTCTCGCCGATGACCGTGCCGGTGCCGTGGTCGATGAAAAAACGCCGGCCGATGGTGGCCCCGGGGTTGATGTCGATGCCCGTGGCCGAATGGGCCATTTCGCTGATGATGCGGGGGATGAGGTCCACGCCGAGCCTGTGCAGCTCGTGGGCCACCCGGTGGTGCGACAGGGCCGTCAGGCTCGGGTAGCAAAAGATGGTCTCGCCCGGGGAACGCGAGGCCGGATCGCCCTCATAGGCGGCCTGGGCGTCTTCGGCCAGGGCCTCGCGGATGTCGGGAAGCCGCATGAGGAAATCGCCGGCCAGACGCTGGGCCCGGTCCTCGCACTCCTGGCAGTTGCCGGCCCTGTCGAGCTCGCAAAAAAAGCAGTAGCCCCGCCGCACCTGATCGGTGAGCAGTTTGTAGACGGCATCGAGGTTGGCCCCGATGTGAAAGCGCATGTTCTCCGGGGTGATGTCCGAATGGCCGAAATAGCCGGGAAAGACCACGGCCCGCAGACGCTCCATGATCTCGGCCAGGGCGGCGACGGACGGCATGGGTTCGTCATGCAGCGGCCGGTGGTAGACCTTCTGGTAGGAGGCCTCCTCGCACAGCATTTCCGCCACCCATTCCACAGGATTGCGCCGTTTGGCGCGCGGCAGGACCGGGGTTTCGGGCGGCATCAGACCCCCTCGGCGAAAAGCGGCGTCGAAAGATAGCGCTCGCCGGTGTCGCAGACGACAAACACCACCACCTTGCCGGCGTTTTCCGGACGTTTGGCAATCTCCACGGCAGCATGGGCATTGGCCCCGGAGGAGATGCCGCACAGGATGCCCTCCTCGCGCAAAAGCCGCCGGGCCATGCCCAGGGCAGCCTCGTTTTCCACGGGAAAAATCTCGTCGACAAGGCTTTGGTCGAGCACTTCGGGCACGAATCCTGCCCCGATGCCCTGGATGGCGTGGGGTCCGGGCTTGCCGCCGGAAAGCACCGGCGAGGCCGCCGGCTCCACAGCCACGGCCCGCACTTCGGGCTTTTCGGCCTTGAGCGCCCTGGCCACGCCTGTCAGCGTTCCGCCGGTGCCCACGCCGGCCACGAAGATATCCACCAGCCCGTCCGTGTCCTGCCAGATCTCGGGGCCGGTGGTCAGGGCATGTATTTCAGGATTGGCCGGATTGGCAAACTGCATGGGCATAAACGCCCCGGGAATCTCCCCGGCAAGTTCCCGGGCCTTTTCCACCGCGCCCCGCATGCCCTTGGCCGCCGGCGTCAGCACGAGCTTGGCCCCGAAGCCCTTGAGCAGCGTGCGGCGCTCCAGGCTCATGGACTCGGGCATGGTGAGCATGAGCCTGTAGCCGCGCACGGCGCACATGAAGGCCAGGCCGATGCCGGTGTTGCCGGAAGTCGGCTCCACCACCACGGCTCCGGGAGCAAGACGCCCCTCGCGCTCGGCCGCCCGGATCATGGCCACGCCGATGCGGTCCTTGACCGAGGAACAGGGATTGGAAGACTCCAGCTTGGCCGCCACCCGGGCCGCGCAGCCCGCAGCCGTCCGGTTGAGCCAGACCATGGGCGTGCCGCCCACAAGCTCCGTCATATCGTTGCAAACGCGCATAGTGCCTCCGTGCCGGGAGCGGCCGGGGCGGCGGCCCCCGGCCCCGCCCCGCCCCCCCGCCCCGCGCGCCCCCGCGGCCGGGCCGCCGCGCGGCGCGACCC